>ERZ1645192.916-NODE-916-length-24837-cov-6.247357_pt1 | contig 24837 bp, 26 predicted proteins | sample MGYA00575354_ERZ1645192 | MGnify/ENA primary metagenome ERZ1645192 (study PRJEB40844, sample SAMN11349763) | freshwater sediment metagenome | isolation source: river sediment | host: Sediment | place: India: Faizupur Khadar , New Delhi | collected 2017-02-21 ... | reverse complement strand
CTCATATCACACATCAGGCACGTCCCAGGAAGATGCGGATGCCTGAGCGCTTACGAATGCTCGTAGCCGTCAGAATTCCTCTGCTTTCCCGCAGAACCATCATTTTGCGGGGTACTACAAATCTGATTGTTCAATCCCATCCGTCCCAAGTTTTTCCTGCAGCGCGCTGGCCACTTCGGCAATGATCCATCCCGGGGTGGACGCGCCCGCGGTCAGCCCGATGCGCTCGAATGCCGCCAATGCGTGCACCGGCAATTCTTCGGAGGTCTCGATGTGCGTCGCATAAATTCCGGCCTCCTTGGCGATCTGGGCCAGACGCCGGGTATTGCCGCTGTTCCTCCCTCCGACGATGACCATTGCCTGCACCTGCCGGGACAGATTGCGCACTTCGTCCTGCCTGTCCTTTGTCGCGGTGCAGATGGTGTCGAGAATCGTCATGTGCTGGTCAACGCTGGCCCATAGAAAATCTCGGATTGCGTCGAATGCCTCCCGGTCCTGCGTCGTCTGTGCGGCGAGGAAATAGGTGGTGTCGGGGGAAAGTTGGTGTGTCTGCAGCTCCTCCAGACTTTCGAAGACGGTATGTTCCGGGGCGTAGCTGATGAGCCCCTGGACTTCCGGGTGGTCGCGTTCTCCGAAAAGGAGAAGATGCTTGTCTTGGTCGGCTTGGCGTTGGATCAGAATTTGGGCTTTTTTGACTTTGGGACAGGTGGCGTCGATGAGGGTAACTCCCTGATGTTCCAGATTTTTTTGGATCTGTCTCGGGATCCCATGGGCGCGGATGACGACAACGTCAGCCGCATTCAGAGGGTGTTTTCCGTCGGTCTGTGTCACTCCGTGCTGCTGGTAGCGTTCGAGAACCTGCGGGTTGTGGATGATGGGCCCCAGGGTGTGGATTGTTCCGCCTTGCGGTGGGGCGGCCACGGCACTGTCCAGCTTGTTTAATGCCAAGTCCACGCCCATGCAGAATCCGGCTGTCTTGGCAATGATAATTTTCATGATCAATCATCCTTACAATGAGGTTGATACAGGGCAGGCCTGCAAGGCACACAAGACATCCTCCCAGCTCTTGCAGAAGACGATTTCACGCCGGAGCTCTTTGGTTCCAGGAATCCCTTTGAACAATCTGGGCACAAGGGTCCTCATCTTCAGGATTCCCAGGCGATCCATGCCGTGTTCGGTGTAGAGCCCGCAAAGCTTCCGGACCATGGCCAGCATTTCATGCGGTTTTTTGTTCACAAGAGGCTGGCCTTGGCGGGCAAGGAGGTAACGTTTAAATATGCCCGGATCGTTGAGGGCGCCTCGTGCGAACATCAAACCGTCAACCCCTGTCTGCTCGATGCAGCGGATCCCGTCTTCAGCATGGAAAAGATCTCCGCTGGCCACAACCGGAAATCCGACCTTCGTCTTCAACAGAGCCAAATGCTTCCAATCGGCGTGCCCTGTGAAGCCTTGGGTGGCATAGCGAGGGTGCATGGTGATCCATCCAGCCCCTGATTGGTCCAATTCCTGTCCGATGCGAAGGTATACCGGCTGATCATGACTCCACCCGAGTCGTATTTTGAAGCCCATGCACCCCGGCTCCACGGCCTGAACCAGAGACTTGGCCAAACGCAGAAGATGTCCGGGATCTTTGAGGAGGGCCGCGCCACTGCCTGTCCTGACAACCTTGCGCACCGAGCATCCGCAGTTCAGATCGAAATACCTGAAGCCGGATTGGCGAAGCTGTGCGATGGATGCAAGCAGAAAGGACTCCTCAGCGCCGAAAAGCTGCACGACCAGGGGATCGTCCTGCCGACAGGTCAGAAGAAGCTCCCGGGTCCCGGGGCTGCCATAGATAAGCCCCTTAGCGCTGATCATCTCGGTGACAGCAACAGCACATCCCTGCGTCCTGCACAGCAGGCGGAAAGGGAGGTCCGAATAGCCGGCAAGTGGTGCAAGCCAGGGTCGGTCAGGAGTGATGGGATGCAGAAAGTTCATAATCAGCCGATGCGGGAGAGCTGGCTGCCCGCGGTTGGAAAAGCAGGCCGGGTTGTGGCGAAAGGCGAAGCAGGGATGGTTTCACGCAGGCTTCCAAAAAAGCTCGGGAGGAGGCAGTGGCCTAGACCCCGGGCTGATCGATGATGAGTTCGACCTCATCCACGCTCAGGCCGGTGGCCTGAGACAGAGCCTGGACCGATTGACCGCGCCTGTGCCCGCTCAGAATTGTCTGGCGCAGAAAATGTGGAGATTTGGTGAAGGATTCCGCTTGGTCCAGAAGCCTACGCATTTCATGAGCGCGGTCTCGAAGCTTTTCTTCCAGCGAAACCAGCTCTTCCTGTCGTTTGGCAAAGGTACTGACAATTTCCTTTTCCAGTCGGGAGTTGGCATCCAGCTTCTGCAGGAATTCCTGCTGCCTGTCTTGCAGGGTGCGGACCAGTGCTTCCGATTTTCTGAGTTTCAAGAAGAAGAAAAGGGAAAGCCCCAGAAGCAGGATTTCCACCAGGGTGGAACCGGCAAGAACCCAAAGAGATATATCGGTGTCCATTCACGCCTGCATGTCGATCAGACGTCCCTGATCGGTTTCGACTTCCGTTTTTTCGTGGAGATGATGCCGCTTGACCACAGGAGGTGCCTGATCAGCGCGTTGCTCTTTCTCAGCAGTGACTGCTGCTTTGGTTTCGGTCGCCCGGGATTTGGATACCTGCTTTTTTTTCAGCCGCTGTTTCCGTTGAGCCAGCTCCAGGGCCATGGCCTGGTGCATTTCCGGATGAATCAGCTGTGCATGATGCATCCGCTGGGCTTCCGGAATCTGGATGATAAGGGTTGTCAGATCGAGGGTGTTGACCATCACTTCAATACGTATTCCTCAAGAAAAATTTGCGAAACCTGACCACTCTGGAGATGTTGATTGATAACGGCAGCAATGTCCTGCTTCAATTTCTCCGAATTCCCGGGGTTACTCAGAAAGGTGAGATTGGAGTTCTTCAGGTAGCGGTATACGGCATCCCGGATGAGCAACATCTTGCCCTGGATCTCACGGTGCACAGCAGCAGAAGTGTTGGGGACATTGAAGCGGCAGGTCAGAAAGCGGATCCTATCACCTTGGGTGTGCTCCGTATAAAATTGATCGAATGCAAAGGATCGGAATTGTCCCTGGCTTTCGGGTGTTGAGAGCGGTTCTTGTGTTTTGGGCGGGGCAGTTGCGGGTGCTGAGGTTTGGGTCTGATCCTGTTCTGCTGCGGACTGTGCGCGGTCACCTGGAACGACCGGGAGCAGGGAAAAAAAATATGCCCCGCTCAGGCCCAGGAGCAGGCACCCAAGAATCCCTGCAGTAGCGATGATCATCCGATTTTTGAAGGCAGGGCGGGAAGATGCGTTCGGAGGGATCTGCAGAGGAATCTCAAGCGGATGTTCGGACACGGATTGAACAGGGGGCTTGGGTGTGACGTCGTCTTTGTCGTTGAATTCGAGAAAAAGCGCGTCATCAAGGTCGAGTTCGACCTTTTGCAGACCTTTGAAAGAGGAGTCCGGCAGACACTCATTGCCCACGCCGACATGCGCGTCGTCAGACGATGGGAGCGCAAAGAGGACTGGAAGAATCATGGAACAACGTCGCCCGGCAAAGCTGTTGCCGTGTATCTCAAGGGTTAATCAAAAATCTTGTTGATCTTTTGACCAAGGGTTTCAGCCGTGAACGGTTTGACGATGTAGTTGGACACTTTAGCCTGGACGGCCTCTATGATGTTTTCCTGCTGGGCCTCGGCCGTGACCATGAGAAAGGGGAGGTCTCCGAATTCCTCGCTGGCGCGGACTTTGCGCAACAATTCGATGCCGGTCATCTGGGGCATGTTCCAGTCGGAAATGATGAAGTCAATCTGGTCTTTGGTCAGAATTTCCCATGCAGCTGCCCCATCGTCAGCCTCCACAATATTGCTGAAACCGAGTTGGCGCAAAATGTTTTTGATGATCCGGCGCATGGTCGAGAAATCGTCGACAATGAGCACTCGCATATTGGTGTTTACCGCCATGAGTCCCCCAGATCGTCTCTATACAACATTGACAGGGTCACGCGATGTCTCCGTGCAGCTGCAGGAACATTTTTTTGAGTTTTGCCAGGGCTTGGGAGTGGATCTGCGAAACTCTGCCTTCGGTGATATCAAGCACTGAAGCCACTTCCCGCATGTTCATTTCGTCGGAATAGTATAAACTCAGAACCAGCTTTTCCCGTTCGCCCAGTCTATCGATGAGATGAACCAGCTTGTCAATGATCTCCTGGAATGCAGCGCTGGAAAAGGGTTCCCGCTGTCTGTGCCCTCCTTCAGGGATGGGTGAATATTCCTGGATCGCGTCCAGGCTGAGAATAATTTGGGAGTTGAGCGCCTCCAGGGTGGCTTCCAGTTCCGGATTGCTTTGGCCTGTGAGTTCAGCCAGTTCGCTGCGCGAGGGTACGTGTCCGTGGGTATGTTCGAATTCCCGGATGGCCTGCTCCAGCTTCTTGATCTTTTGCCGTAGCCCCCGGGAAAACCAGTCCATACGTCGGAGCTCGTCCAGCATGGCACCGCGTATGCGGTTCTCTGCAAAGGTCTCAAAGCGGATGCCCAGACCGGGTTGAAATTTGTGCAAGGCTTCCATGAGGCCAAGGGTTCCTGCACTGATCAGATCGCCAAGGTCGATATGGGGCGGGATCTTGGCCTTCAGGTGGAGGGCGATGGCTTTGATGCGCGGGGCAAAGGCGCGGGCAATGCGGTCCTGTTTGGTGGATTCAAGGGCGGAGTAAGACGTTGCGGAGTGCTCCAGAATCGACCAGACAGGTTCGGAGGGATTATTCCGCAAAGAGGAGTGTCTTCCAAAAGAATTTGATGTTCCCATCGAGATGGTCCTGCGGTTTCCATTGGATCAGGATGCGAGCCAGTTTACGCACTGCCTGGCAGGCATCGCTGGACGGCGCCAAATGGCAGAATGGCTGCTGTTTGATGACGGACTGCCGGACAACGGGATCGAGGGGGACCGATCCCACAAAATCCAGGGAAATTCCACCTAAGAAGTGGTCGCAGGCTTTGTAAAGTTTGGCAAAGATGTCCCTGGCTGATTTTTCACTTTTGGCCATGTTCACCAGGATGTGGAATTTATCTATGCCATGTTTGATGTTCAGGACCTTGATCAAGGCATAGGCGTCTGTCAGGGATGTCGGTTCCGGCGTGAGGACAAGAAGGCGTTCCTGGACAGCTACATTGAAGTAAAGCACGTTTTCGTTAATTCCCGCGCCTGTGTCCACAATAAGATAATCAATGCTGTCTTCAAGTTCGTCCATGGCTTCCAGCAGTTCCAGTTTCTGGCCTGCTGAGAGGGACAGCATTTCACTTACACCACTGGCCGCTGGCAGGATCGAAAATCCGTATGCCGTCGGATAAAGGATGTCGCGGAGAGACACGCCGTCGTGAAAGACGTGGAAGAGATTTTTTTCAGGTGTCACACCCAAAACGATATCCACGTTCGCCAGGCCAAGGTCTGCATCCAGGATGGCGCAGCGCCGCCCCAAACTGCTCAGGCAAAGGGCAAGGTTGACGGAGATGTTCGTTTTTCCGACGCCTCCCTTGCCGGAGGATACCGAAAGCACGATAGGGAGATTGGCGTTCATGCTGACCTTGTCTGCAAGCTAGATGGTTTGTCAGTTGGTTGCCGCGGGCAGCTCATGCCGCAGCAACAGTTTCCAGATATCCTGATCCGTGGGCTGAACCAGGGAATTTTTCAGATCCGGCCCAACTGAAAGCAGGGAAACAGGCAGCCCCGTGATCCTGGCCTGATTGAGTATTTCCCCGTAATTACAGGCTTCATCCACTTTCGTCCAGATGATGCTGGCCGTTGAATCGGTCCGCATTCTGGAGACGAAATTGTCCATTTGAGCCGCACCAAAAAGAGGGCTGAGGACCAGATGCATATGGACAGGAGGCAGTGTTCCGCAGGACATGCGGTTCAGCCATGCGGACATGTTCCCTGTCCCCGGCAGACCAGGGAGGTCCACAAGCACGAGGTCATGGGTTTCGGCCTCGCGGGCCAGGGAACCCCACTGCTCAATGTTGACCAGTTCTCGGTAGGTGAGGCCCGAGAGTTCCGAGTAATGCCGGAGATAGAGCCGGCCTTTGCCCTGGGATCGGTCTGCGTTGACCACCATGATGCGTGTTTCTGACCGGTTTTTCTTGACTGCCAGGGACAGGCGCAGGGCGATACTTGTTTTGCCGCTACCGTATGGACCGGCCAGGAAATGGAACTTGTGCCGCCAATTCTGAGTCAACCAGGGTGTGGCCGAAATCATGCCACTCAGAACCGACAAGGTTGACTCATGCGGGCCGCGACGAAATCTTGTCCAAAGGTCCATGAGCACATCCTGGCGCACTCCTTCCCTTTCAAGATATTCGAGGACAATCTGCTGCCTGGGAGTGAGCAAACCAAGGTCCATTTGCGGTTTGAGGACGGACATGACCTGGTTGCGCAACCGGGACCATTCCTCGCGCAGGTCACGCAGGTCGTCGCTGTGGGTGGTGGCCAGTGGCTTTTCAGCTGGAGGCACCTGTGCGGGGTCATCCAAGGCAGCCATTATTTCGTAGTTTGCGCCGTTCCTGCGAGAATGTTTTGTGCTGCTCAGGATAATGGCTTCGGGGCCCAGTTCTTCTTTGATGCGGGCCATGATTTCCTTGGTGCTGTTGCCGGTGAAGGTTTTGACCTGCATGTTAGAGTTCCACCATGGCTACGGATTCAAGACGGATGTCGGCCGGAATCTCCGCCTGGGAAATGACCGGCATGGTCGGCAGAAAGCGGGACAGCAGCTGGGAGAGATGATGGCGGATGGGCGGGGAGGTCAGCAGCACAGGCTGGCCTTCGGCCACGATACCTTTTTCCGCGGCCTTGTTTATGGATTGGATGATTTTGTGGGCCAGGCCCGGGTCCATGGCCAGATAGGAGCCATGGTCCGTACGCTTGATGCTGTCCTGGAATGCACTCTCGATGGCCGGGGCCAGGGAAATGATAGGCAGCAGGCTGCCTGAGCCCAGGTAGGGTTTGATGATGGTGCGGGCCAGTCGCTGGCGGACAAATTCGGTCAGCTGATCTGCGTCTTTGATGGAGGGACCGTAATCGGCAAGGCATTCCACTATGGACAGCAGGTCGCGGATGGACACACCTTCCCGCACCAGATTTTGCAAAACCTTCTGTACAACGCCCAGAGACAGGATGCCGGGCACCAGTTCCTCCACGGCCTTGGGGGCGCGTTGGGAAAGATTGTCCAAAAGAGACTGGACCTCCTGCCGGCAAAGAAATTCGTGCAGGTTCTGCTTGAATATCTCGGTTAAATGGGTGGCGATGACCGTTGACGGGTCAACCACCGTGTATCCCGCCATGACCGCTTCGTCTTTTTTTGAATCCGGAATCCACAGGGCCGGCAGATGGAAGGCTGGTTCCAGGGTTTCGACACCTTTGATGGCGTGGCGGGCATTGCCAGGGTCCATGGCCAGATAGTGGTCTATCATTATTTCAGCTGATGCAATGCGGTTGCCTTTGATCTGGATCACATACTCCCCGGGTTTGAGCTGCAGGTTGTCACGCAGATGCAGGGACGGAACAATCACGCCCATGTCCAGGGCAAATTGACGGCGAATGGAGCGGATGCGGGCCAGAAGGTTGCCGTGCTGTTCTTCGTCCACCAAGGGGATCAGTCCATACCCCACTTCCAACTCCATGACGTCCAGGGGCAGCAGTGTCTGCACCTCTTCGGGGCTGTCGGGGGCCGGGCTCTTCTTTTTTTTCGATTCCGGGGCCTCTGTTTCCGACTTGGTGCGGTCGGAAATGACACCAACTCCGAAGAGCAGTCCGGAGAGGACCAAGAAAGCTGTGGTGGGCATGCCAGGTACCAGGGCGAAGAGGAGCAGCACTCCGGCCACCAGCTTGAGGGCTCGGGGATGGTTGGTCAGCTGTCCGATGAACTCTTCGCCCATGCGGGCTTCTGCCGCAGCCCGGCTGACGATGATGCCGGCCGAGGTGGAGGTGATCAAGGATGGGATTGTCGACACAAGGCCGTCGCCGATGGTCAGCAGGGAAAAGGTCCGGGCCGCGTCCATCCAGTTCATGTCTTTTTGCAGCACCCCGATGAACATCCCTCCGACAATATTGATGAATGTTATAAAAATTCCCGCATTGACGTCCCCGGCCACAAATTTGCCTGCGCCGTCCATGGCACCGTAAAAGTCTGCCTCACGGCGCAGGTTTTCGCGCTGCTTGACCGCTTGTTCTTCGTCGATGAGTCCGGCATTGAGGTCGGCCTCAATGGCCATCTGTTTGCCCGGCATGGCATCCAGGGTGAAACGGGCGGCCACTTCTGCGATTCGTGTGGTCCCGGCGACAATGACGGTTTTATTCAGGATGAAAAGGATGAGAAAGATGACGGCACCAATGGCGAAATTGCCTCCAACAACGAATTCCCCAAAGGATTGAATGACCTTGCCGGCAGCTGAAGGACCCTGGTCTCCGTGCAGGAGGATGAGTCGGGTGGAGGCCACGTTCAGGGCCAGACGCATGAGCGTGGTCACCAGAAGGACGGATGGAAAGATGGAAAAGTCCAGAGGCGAGGTCATAAACATGGACGTGATGAGAATGACCAGAGAGAAGGAGATGGAAAAAGCCAGAAGCACATCAAGGATAAATGTCGGCAGCGGCACCAGCATGACGAAAAGGATCAGGACTACTCCTCCGGCCAGGAGGAAGTCTCCCTGCCGGGTGAAGCGCTTGTAGTTGATGGCCATGGTCTGGGTATGTGCAGCCATTATTTTGACGTCCTTGGTCTTGCGTTTTAGTTATGGCGGGCCCTGGTTTTGTAGATCTGGGCCAGGATCGCGGCTACGGCCTGATAGAATTCCTCGGGAATGGCCTCCCCGACCTCAACCACTTTATACAAGGCGCGTGCCAGGGGTTTGTTTTCACGTACGGGTACGCTATGGGTTCTGGCGATTTCCTTGATCTTCTCGGCTACAGCCCCTGCGCCCTTGGCCAGGATGATCGGGGCCGGGGCTTCCTGGGCATTGTAGCGGATAGCTATGGCCAGGTGGGTCGGGTTGGTGATGACCACGTCGGCCTTTGGCACGTCGTGGATCATGCGTTTCATCATGACGGCCATCATTTTCTGGCGTTGCTTGTGCTTGATGAGGGGATCGCCCTCAGCCTGTTTGCGTTCGTCCTTGACCTCGCTTTTGGTCATCTTCAGGTTTTCCTCATAATCCCAGCGTGTATAGAGCAGGTCCGCGATGCCGATCAGGAGCATGGGGGCTACGGCATACTGGAACATAGTTTGGCTGGCCTTCAGGATGTACGATGCGATGCTTTCCGGGGTTTGGTAAAAGAGGGGAATGACCTCCCTGAAGGCTTGCTGCAGCACGACGTAGGGCCCCAGTGCCACGGCAGCGGCCATGAACAGGCTTTTGGCCAGTCGGACCAAGGTCTGCTTGCTGAGGAAAAGCTTTTTGAACCCCGCGGCCACGTTGAACATCGTGAATTTTGGCTTGAAAACCTTGGGGGTCCAGAGGCTGCCGACCTGCGCGCGAACCGTAACGAAAGCAACCACAGCGATGGCCAGCATGACAGGCAGAACCATGACGGCTATGCTCTGCACGCAGCTTTGGAAAAGGGATTGGGCCGAAGTCCGGGTCAGCTCGTAGGCGAAGCCTTCCCGGAAGAACCACCGCATGAGGTTTTCCATCTCGTCTCGAATGGTCCCCAGATATACCTTGAGGACCAGAAGGCCAAAAAGAAGAATAATGGGTTTGGGCAGTTCCTGGCTCTTGGGGACGCTGCCCTCGTTTCTGGCCTTGTTGCGGCGCTTGGGTGTGGCTTTCTCGGTGCGGCTTGGGTCGTGTTGGGACATGGGATCCTAGTGCATGGCGTTGATGAGCTGTGAAAAAAGCAGGGGCAAGCGGGAGACGAATCCTTCCATATGCAGGGAGATGATTTCAAAAATGATGCCCAGAAAGAGAAAACCAACGCTGATTTTCACCGGAAAGCCGATGATGAGCACGTTCATCTGGGGGGAGGCCCGGGAGACGAGAGCCAGGGCCAGATCCACGAGCAAGATGGAGGCGATGACAGGCGCGCCGATCTGGATGGCAAGGACAAAAATCTGACCCGAAAGGGCGAAGATCTGGCTGGCCAGCCGAGGTGAGAGAAGGATGGCGCCCGGCGGCAGGAGTTCAAAACTCTGGATCAGGCCGCTCAAAAGGTAGAGGTGCCCATTGAAGGAAAGAAATGTCAGTAAACTGACCATATAGAGAAAATGGGCGGTGATCGCCTCGGAGATCCCAGATTCCGGATCCACGGCATTGACCATGGTGAAGCCCATCTGAAACCCAATGAGTTGCCCACCGGTTTGGATGGCAGCAAAGAGAAAACGGACCACAAGGCCCAGGATGAGGCCTATCAATAATTCCGCCCCGAGCATGACGGCCAGGGCAAAAGGATGGCCAGGCATCTGGAGTCCCATATGCGGAATTCTGGGCCAAAGGGCCAGTGTCAACGTCAGGGTCAGGGCTGCCTTAACCGGCGCGGGCAGGTTTTGGCCTCCGAAAAAAGGCATCAGGAAGAGGATCAGGCTGACGCGCATGAGGGCAGAAAGAAATGTCAGGATGACGTTGGGGTCCAATGTGAAAAGGTCCATATCCGGTGAAAGCAAAACGTGGACCAGACCTGGAATGTCTGCAAGTCTTGCGATCACTGAAGACAGCGGCTAGGGAGCTCCAAACGGGTGCCGCGGCGGGAGGAAGCATGGATGCTGTCTGTAGAAGGTTGGTTCACGATCTGGGTGAAGCCCTGCGTGCCCATGGCTGGCGTCTGGCCACAGCCGAGTCCTGTACCGGGGGCCTGTTGGCCAGTACCCTGACCGATGTTCCTGGGAGTTCAGAATGGTTTGAGGGGGGGGTGGTGGCCTACGACAATCGGGTCAAGATCTGCCTGCTGTCAGTGGATCAGGACCTGCTGCTTGGGCATGGAGCGGTGAGCCGGGACTGTGTCGAGGCCATGGTTCGAGGCCTGTGCAGGCTTCTGGATGTTGCGGTAGGATTGGCCATTTCGGGAATCGCGGGGCCTTCAGGCGGCAGTTCAGAAAAGCCCGTAGGCACGGTCTGGATTGCGTGCAGCTTGAATGGGCGGGTTTCCAGCAAGGTGCATCACTTTGCCGGAGACAGGCTGGCCATCAAGGAGCAAAGCGCGCTCACCGCAGTGGCGGAGTTGCTCGATCGCATGATGAAAAAGGGCGCGTCGGAATCGAACGCGCCGTAAGGGGCAGGATGGTCCGTGGCCGACCAAAGGGATCAGTGCAGGTAATCCCCGCGATTGAATTTAAATTCCTCGGTGGCTGCAAGGATATCCAATTCTTCGACCATGGCCCGTATTTCGCTGCCAATGGTTGGGTTCTCCGCCAGGCGGGTTTTAAGTTCCAGGATGCCCTGCCGAATTTCGGTCAGAAGTTGAAACCCCTGTCGCAGATTGCCGTCAGCCATGCCGATGACCTGGGAATAATCTTCCCATGTGGAGAGCAGGGTGTCCACCTTGCCCATGACCGACTGTTCTGCAACCGTGTCCGGCATTGACGATCGCAAGACGTGGTCAAGGCCAACCATGGGCATGGCCAAAGGGGTGGCCACGCCTGGGTGAGCGGGCACTGGCTGGTTCATCTCCTGGTCGAGGATACGGGAGAAGCCCTCGCCTTTCGTGGTCCGGGCGGCATTTTTTTGTTGGAGCTGCAGGGCAGCCAGTTGATCCAGGGTGATTTTCATGGCCATCTCCTTCCTGTTTGTCCTGGGACAAAGCGAGGATCGTGCCAAAGCATTTTTTTCGTAATACATTAAAATGAAAAACTATATTTCTCCTAGCCCGGCAAAGCTTGCCGGGCCTCTGATCGCGTGCCTGCGCAAACCCCGTATCAACCCCCAGGGGCTGCGGTCAATGCGTTCCGTGCCGGAAGGTCTATGAACAACACCTGGCAAAAAGGAGCCGATGCCCTGCGACAGGGTCGCTTGGTCGTCTATCCGACGGAAACCTTCTACGCGTTGGGCTGCCTGGCCACGTTGCCGCGGGCCGTGGAGCGGGTCATGGAGCTGAAGGGCCGTCCGGGAGGCAAGCCGTTGCCCCTCATCATTGCAGACTGGGACATGTCTGAACAGTATCTGCATCTGTCCGGATTGGCGTTGACCCTGGCTCGCACGTTCTGGCCTGGATCATTGTCCATTGTCACGGAGGTCGAACCGTGCATAAGCCCCCTGGCCAGAGATGATCACGGCAGATCTGCCGTGCGCATGACGCCTCACCCTATTGCCCGTGAGTTGTGTCGTGGAGCCGGCGTTCCGTTGATATCCTCGAGCGCCAACCGTAGCGGGAACCCTCCGGTGTTTCTGCCCCAGGATTTGGACCCCGTGCTTGTGGATCATGCTGTGGTCATTGATGCCAGACCATGGCCCCAAGGAGGGAAGGCATCGACGTTGGTGGAGGTCGTGGACAAAAATGCTGTGCGCATTCTGCGAGAGGGGGTGCTGACTGCGCAAGAACTCGCCGCCGCGGGGTACGTTCTTGTGGGGTAAAAAATTTTTGATTCAGAATGGCCCTAGATGGATGTTCCTTGGAGCAAGGTATAAAAAATTGTATTCCCGGCCGGTTCGAATATTGTGAGCTTGTAAAAAATAATTGAAACTATTCAACTGGTTGTCGATATCCTGCAAGATATTTCGCTCTTTTTTCACGTTGGCCTGTCATTTGCTAATATCACAATAACTTCCTCTTTTTGCCAAAATCGGCTCCCGTATCGGCAGGTACGGGGGCCGATTTTGTTTAGGCCCCTGGGACCGAACAGGGCGCTTGTCCGCCGTCATTTTTTTCCGGCCATTTCCGGGGTCGAGGTAAAAAGCGTCGCTCCATCAAGTTCGTTATTTCATCCGGTCTGTTTTTGGCTCGGCAGGGATGCACGGGCGAACATCCGGTGGCGATTCATAGCCTTGAACCGCGGCCCGTCGCAGGTTTTCAGGGAGATGGGTCAGGTTCTTTCATGATCAATCGCAGGCGATTGTGCAGGCCGTGAACAGCGCATCTTCCCGGGTCTTGGGGTTATGGATGATCGGTGGGGTCACGCGGTTCAAATTTTTTGATTCTGGTCCAGTCCATTGCGGCAGTTTTGCGGCTTGTCGTTTTTAGGCTTCAACTTCTGACATTTTGGTGCTAAAGATAGGGCAAAACAGTAGGCAGACAGAAAAATGAGAGGTTCATGTCCGAGAAAAAGGTGTTCAGTGCCCCGTGCCCTCATTGCAATGGAGCGATAGCTGCGCGCAATCCTTTCCCAACCGTTGACGTCGTCCTGCATCGTCCGGAATCGGGGGTATTGCTCATAGAGCGACGCAATCCCCCTTATGGCTGGGCCCTGCCGGGAGGATTTGTCGACTACGGAGAGAGCGTTGAGCACGCAGCTGTACGTGAGTGTCAAGAGGAAACCGGACTGGAGGTGAGGCTGACGGATTTGCTCGGCGTCTATTCGGATCCGGGTCGGGATCCCCGCTTTCATACGCTCAGTGTAGTCTTCACGGCAGAGGATGATCACAAAACCTGTCCGTGCGCTGGTGATGACGCAAAGAACGCGAGGTTTTTTCCGCTTGAATCGTTACCGGCTGAAATTGCCTTTGATCATCTTCGAATCATCAATGACTTTGTAAAAAAGCTGAGAAGGAGCGCATGATCAAACCACCCCACGAAGTCGTTTTCTTGACCTCGGAAATCTATCCGTTTTCCAAATCCGGCGGGTTGGCCGATGTGATGGGCATACTTCCGTTGGCGCTGGCCCGACTGGGTCTGCGCGTAGCAGTGATAACTCCCTTTTATGGGCGGTTGTCCACGGGACAGTATTCCGTGCGCCTAGTCATGGAAAATTGTCCTGTTGGATATCCGTGGTTCGATACAACTGCGGACATCTATCAGGCGGATTATCACGGTGTGCCAGTGTACTTTATCGACCGGGCTGAATATTTTGATCGCCGGCAGTATTACTGTACGCACAAGGGAGATTATTTTGACAATGGGGAGCGTTTCATCTTTTTCTGCCGTGCAGCTCTCAGCGCCATCCGCCATTTGAACATGGGTGCACGCATCGTCCATGCCCAGGACTGGCATGCAGGCTTGGCCATGGCCTACCTGGCCTTTTGGAGGAGGACGGACCCTTATTGGGCAGGTGTGCGCACAGTCATGTCCATCCATAACCTGGCATACCAGGGGCGGTTCTCCTATCGGCTCTTCGAGGAGTCGAACCTCCCCCTTGAGGCCTGGAACATGGAGGGCGTCGAGTTTTACAACAGTTTTAATTTACTGAAAGCCGGCATCGCATACGCAGACAAGATAACCACGGTCAGTCCGAGTTATGCCAGGGAAATCATGACCCCGGAATTCGGCTGCGGACTGGAAGGTATTTTGACCCGCCGCAAGAATGACCTGGTTGGGATTCTGAACGGGGCGGACTATTCTATCTGGAGTCCAGCGAACGATCCGGTTCTGGAGTGCACATACTCGGCCGTGGACCCGAGCGGCAAAAGAGCCTGCAAAATGAATCTGCTGCGCGTCATGGGGTTGAGTGACGTCCTGCTGGATCGCCCCATATTCGGATTCATCGGGCGGCTGCGCGAGCAGAAGGGCATCGACATCGTGCTGGAGATCATTCCCGAATTGATGAAGCTTGATGTGGGCCTGGTCGTTCTGGGAGAGGGGGGGGCTGAGTTCGAATCGGCCCTGTTGGCCATTATGGAGGACTATCTGGGTCGGATTGAGGCTATCATCGGCTATACCGAGGAGATGTCGCACGTCATTCAGGCCGGGACGGACATCTTCCTCATGCCTTCCCGCTACGAACCTTGCGGCTTGACCCAGATGTACAGCCTCAGTTACGGGACACCCCCCGTGGCCACGGCCGTAGGGGGGCTGCGGGACACAATCATCCCCTATCCGCAACCTGGGGCCAACGGCTTCGTGTTTTCGGACATTACTTCTGAATCCCTGCTCAACAGCGCACGGCAGGCCGTACAGGTCTGGGAGGACAGGGAGACATGGCAAAGAATTGTGGTCAATGCCATGGAGGCTAATTTTTCATGGGAAAAGTCGGGGCATCAATACATTGATGTATACAGGTCCCTGCACAAAGATATTCTAATCTAAAAGGAGGGCGATATGAGCATAGAAAAAAAATATTTGAAGTCGAAGAATATCTGCAAGACGACGTTTATCATTTCACCAGAAGAATCTGGTGGGGCAAAAACTGCCTTTTTGGTCGGCGAATTCAACGAGTGGTCCATGCATTCCATGCCCATGAAGCGGTTGAAAAATGGGTCATTCAAACTTGTTGTAGATTTACCTGTGGGCAATTCCTACCAGTTTCGCTACTTGCTCGATGATGACCGCTGGGAAAATGATTGGAGCGCCGACAACTACTGCTACAGTGAATACGGAAATTGCGAGAATTCCGTTGTGCACATCTAGACTGTAGGACCATCCGCTTCTCGATTATCGTTTATGCGTTGCTTTTTGAACGCAAACCAAGTAATTTTCTGGCCTGTTTGGCCACTTCGCAAGCGAAGTGGCCGCAAAAAGTCCGCGACCCTCTTGCGCGATCAACATCCACCTTGTGGCCGTCATGGGAAACAGGTCAAAAAGTGATTTTGCGTGGGGCGGCTTTTTGCATCCTCACATTCACCCCAAGGAGCTCGTCATGGACCCGCACCAGCCCGCCTACAAGGATATTGCACCCCGTCTGCGGGGGCTCCGGGACGCCATGGATCTTACGGTGGAGGATATGGCCGCGCAAATCGGTGTTTCTGCCGCGGATGTCCTCAAGTATGAATCTGGCGAAAGCGAAATCCCGGTCAGTTATCTCTTCACAGTAGCTCAGGTTTTTCAGGTGGACCTGACCGTACTCATCTCCGGCAAGGAAGCCCATCTGCATACCGCCTCGCTGGTCCGCAACGGCAAGGGCATGAGCGTCGAGCGTCGCAAGGATTACGACTACAAAAGTCTGGCCTACCGGTTCGTGGGGCGCAGGATGGAGCCCTTTATTGTCAACGTTCCGCCAAAGGCCAAGGAGGCTTTGACCTTCAACGAACATCCAGGTCAGGAGTTCATTTATATGCTCAAGGGCAGGCTTGAGATCACCCTTGGCGGAACAGAATATGTCATGGAGCCCGGGGATAGCCTTTATTTCACTTCGCGTACTCCCCACGCCCTGCGAGGGTTGGATGGCCAGTCGGCCGAGTTTCTGGACGTGATTATTTAGGGGACCGGGCATTCCGTCTGGTTCCCGCAGCAGAAGACATCCAGAGTTTCAAACCAGCTTCACGGAGTACTCCATGCATACGAAATTGCGTCCCGATTCTTACGAAGAATTCCTGGCAACGTTTCATCTCGATATCCCGGAGAAATATAATTTTGCCTTTGACATGGTCGACGCCATGGCTGCCAAAGAGCCCGACCGTCTGGCCATGGTCCATGTGGATGATGCCGGCATTCGCCGCGAGTTCGGTTTCTCCTATTTTTCCGAGGAATCCAGCCGCCTGGCCAACGCCTTAAAGGGGTTGGGCATTGGACGCGGCGACAAGGTCATGATCATCCTGCACCGCAGGGTGGAGTTCTGGACCACCATGCTCGCCCTGCATAAACTGGGTGCTTTGGGCGTTCCCTCTCCGGCACTTTTGACATCCAAGGATATCATTTACAGGGTCAACTTCGCTTCCATCAAGGCCGCAATTGTGGATTCTGGCGTGCGGGCCACGCTAGAGGCGGCCCAGCCCGAGTGCCCTTCCTTGAGCCTGATTGTGCTGGCCGGATTGGAACACTCAGCCAATGGTTGGCACAGTTTTTCCGAAATAACCTCCCAGGCCTCTTCGTCCTTCCCGCGGCCGGATGATGCAGCGTGCGGCGAGGACCCTGCGACCATCTATTTCTCCTCGGGAACCACCGGGCATCCCAAGATGGTGCTGCACAACTTCAACTATCCTTTCGGGCACATCGTGACCGGTTCCTACTGGCATGACATCGAGCCCGGCAACCTGCACCTCACGTTGGCCGACACAGGCTGGGCCAAGTCTGTGTGGGGCAAGCTTTACGGGCAGTGGCTGGCAGGAGGGGTTGTCTTTGTCTGGGATTTCCGGGGCAAGTTCGAGCCTGCCAGGCTCTTGCAGGTCATGGCCGAGCACAAGGTGACCAATTTCTGCGCGCCGCCGACTGTCTACCGTTTCTTGGTCCGCGAGGATCTGTCCAAGTACGACCTGTCGGCCTTGCGGCATTGCACGACAGCTGGAGAACTTCTGAACGAAAGCGTGTTCGAGACATGGTTGGAGAAGCTCGGCATACCCATCTATGAGGCTTACGGGCAGACAGAAACCACGGTACAGATCGCGAATTTCTCGTTCATGACGCCCAAACCTGGATCCATCGGCAAGCCGTGTCCGGGATGGGACATTGCACTTCTGGATGAGAACGATGACCCATGTCCTCCAGGTGTCGAAGGCGAGATCTGCATCCGCATCGACCCAAAGCGACCGGTGGGGCTTTTTTCCTGTTACCTGCTGGACGAGGCCAAGACCGCCAGCGTCATGCGTGGAGGCTACTACCGCACAGGGGATAAGGCCTGGGTAGACGAGGATGGGTATTTCTGGTTTTTGGGTCGCATCGACGATTTGATCAAAAGTTCTGGCTACCGGATTGGGCCTTTCGAGGTCGAGAGCGCCCTGGTCTCCCACCCCGCGGTGGTGGAGGCCGCCGTGACCGGGGTGCCTGACCCTGACCGCGGGCAGGCCGTCAAGGCCACGGTCATGCTCGCCCAGGGCTATGAGCCATCGGCGGAACTGACCAAAGAGTTACAGAATCACGTCAAAAGGGTCACCGCACCCTACAAGTATCCTCGCATCATCGATTACGTGAAGGAATTGCCAAAGACCATCAGTGGAAAGATCAAACGGGCCGAGATTCGGGCCAAAGACCAAGCCTAAGGTTTGCACCGCCTTCTCTCTGAAGGGCTCCCGTGGGGAGACCCTTCAGAGGGAGGACTCCCTTCTGACCCACCTCCGAATTTCGACACGTGCATGCACACCAGGGTGAAAGGCCGTTGGGAGTCTTGCGCGCTCTTCGTTGTCATGGTGTATACTGAGCGGCAGGGGGACACAGGATAGCCCCTGACAATTGGTGTAGACGATGGCAAGCGTCCGTGTTAGGAACGGCTTGGCCTGAGCGTACTTGTATATAACTATTTGATTTCAAAATATTTATTTTTAGATAAAATCCTGAGGAGGTCGCTGTGCTCGGAGATTTGGGAAAAAAACTGGTGTTGGGATTGGTCGTGGCCGCTTGTGTGGTCGGCATGCACGCCGCGGTCGTGTCTTCAGCTGTGGGATAGCCCGGTCCAGTCATTCCTTTTTTCGGAAAGATTTTATGGCCCCGCGCAGCAATGCGCGGGGCTTTTTGGTGCAGTGAGATCGCAGGATGCCGGGCTTTGTCCCGCCCCTCGCCCGTGCGTGCGACCATTTCCAGGATGGGGAGCCGGTGAGGGCCGAGAGGCGGGTCGTGCCGATGGTCACGCCCTTGCGGGGGACCTCGCCCAGCATGTTCAGGGCGATGCTGACCGGGGTGCCGGGCACAGGCCCATGTCGCGGATGCGGCGCCCCAACTTCCCCGTCGCGCTGACGGAGAGGATGGTTCCGGACTGGTTTTCCTCCATGTGTCTGAGAGGCATGGAGAGAAACATGGGGCCTCCTAAGTTAGGAATTTCTAATTATGTATGCAAAAAAATGACCTCTTCAACGAGAGGCTGTTTGTCGTGAGGCTGCGGTCAGCCTTTGCGGGATGGACAAGAGTCGCCGGGCCTGGGCTGGATTTCACCGGAGCAGCCAGAACAGCCGCAGCAACCGCTGCTCTTCCTCCGGAACCGTGAGACCAGGTATACCCCTGCGACGAGTATGACGCCGATGGTGACGAGAAGGTCGAGATTCATGGTGGCTCCATAAAAAATTTGAGTTGATAAACTTTTTATGTAGTCATGAATGGGGAAGTCAACAAAAAAGTTAGTCGTACTGAAAAATGGTGTATGGCATTTTCAGGACTCTATGGGGGTGGGCGGCGTGCGGAGGACGTCAGCTCGGATTGGTGGGGACTAGACCCGCAGCGGCGAGGGCACGCGGTTCGTCATTCCCGCGCAGACGGGGTTCCATGCCTTTTTCCTTTTGAGAGCCATGGATCCCGTCTTCACGGGGATGACGCGGAAAAGTGGCGGACGCGCGATTCATCATTCCCGTGCAGGAAGGAATCCATGCCTTTCCGCGTTCTCGCTGCAATTTCACGTGATTTAAGGCTTGATGTAGGCGCAGCCTTGCTGCTGCAATTCGATCAAAGCCACCACCCCCGCCGGAACGACAGCGCACCCTGGAACTATTCCGTCCTCAGGTATATTGAAAGCCCGGAGGGCGTTGCGGCACAGAAAGACCGTCACCCCAGATCGCATCAGAGACGACATCCTGGACATGGACTCTTCATGTTGCCCCAGGCGGAAAAAATTCACCGCAGGGCCGTTGACCAGAAAGTGGATGCGTGCGTCAGGTCTGGCTTTGCGCAGGTTTTCCATGTTTGTCAGGGCCATATTCAGGATTTTTTCTTCATCCCAGTCCAGGTGGAAGACGACTTTCATTCTTTTTCCTCAATGCGTTGTTGATCAGGGTGGATTTATGATGTCGGGTCAGGGACGCAGGCCAAGATGGCGTAAATTGCCCTCGTGGACGCGGGCAGAAAAAGTGGGCATGTCCGCTGGCATGGGGATTGGTTCCCCTTTCCGCAGTCCGTCCAGGTAGGCAATGGTGGAGTCCAGGATTTCCATGCCTCCGGTCGGACCATGGGAGGGGATGATTCTGCGCACCCCGGGATGCTCGCGCCATCGTTCCAGGCTTCTGATCCACAGACCCAGCTCGCATTCCTGGGGTACGCAGGGGCAGGGCAACTCGAGAGTGTCGCCGGCCAGCAGAAGCTTGAGGCTCGGCACAAAGGCCACAATGGAATCCTTGGTGTGGCCGGGCAGATGATGCAGGCTTACCAGGAGATTGCCGAGTTCAATGTCAAGGTGTCTGTCAAAGGTGATGGAGGGCGCAATGAGCTGCAGACCTTTCCATTTGTCGGGGTCTTTCGCCTGGAACTTGTCCAGCGTTGCGGGAACATCGGTTTCAAAACGGGCCGCGCATGCGCGATGCCCAACGACCAGGCCATGGCTCAAAGCCATGGTGCCGAAGACATGATCCCAGTCCGCGTGGCTGTACACGACGAAGCATGTGCGGTCGGAGCAGGCCTGGGCAAAGGCAATCATGTCGTCCGGATGACTCAGGGTGTCCCACACCAGGTCGAAGCGGCTGCCCCGCAGGAGCACGCTGCGAACTGAAAAATCCCCGGTATTGACTTCGTGGATAGTGCAGGCCTGATACATATTTTTTTCCTAGGTTATTTTGAGGGATCAGAAAAGAAAAAAAATGCTTTCGCGCATCATCACGAATAATGCTGCCTGAGGAAAGAAAAGGTCACGGCAGCGCTGGTATTCTGCAGGACAGGGACACGGCGAAATATGGCGAATATGAAGCATGGTCGTGCGCTTTGGGAACGACTCTTGGATCGGCTGCAGATTCTTGGCCGCTTCACACTGGGCTATTCCGGAGGGATCGATAGCCGGTTTCTGGCTCACGCCGCCATACACGCTCGAGTTCCGGTAGAGCTCGTGCACGGCACTGGCCCGCACATCGCCCCTGACGAAACAGCGTATGCCGCGCGTTGGGCAGAAGGTCGGAAACTTCCGCTCAGGCTGCTGTACATTGATCCATTGCAGCTGCCGGCAGTGGCACAGGGTGGCAAGGGTCGCTGTTATGTCTGCAAAAGGCACTTGTTTGAGCAAATGGCCGCCGTGACCATTGGCCCGTTCTGTGATGGGTCCAATGCCTCAGACGCCAGCCTGTTCCGCCCTGGTCAACAGGCCTTGCGGGAGTTCGGGATACATTCACCCCTGGCCGAGGCCGGGCTGGACAAGCCCTGGATCAGGGATCTGGCCAGGCTGACGGGTTTGGAGCATCCGGGTCAACAGGCCCGGGCCTGCCTCCTCACCCGGCTGCCCTATGGTGTTCCGCCCACGCAGGATGTGCTTTCGTCCTTGGCCCGGGGAGAGCATCTGATAGGGAACGCGCTGGCCGTCGAGGGTCTGGCCGAGACACCATTCCGCCTGCGGCTAGGCAACGCTGGCCATTACGAGCTGCATGTGGAAACCCCTTCGCTTTCCTCAGGGTTGCGGGAGGTTCTGGGCAAGGCCCTAACTGAGGCTGGATTTCATGGCGTGGACATATTGGCAATGGCCACGGTGAGCGGATATTTCGACCAACAGGGAAAAGGCGACCCATAGGGAGATTTTTCGGCCTTGCAGCGATGCTTGCTTCTGTCGCTCTCAGCTCTGCTGCACCGGCGAGTCTACGGTATCGGGCCGCATGGATCTGTCCGTATCCCTACAGCCACCGATTGCGTTTGAACAGCCACACGATGCCGGCCACGACCACGACCATGCCCAGGCAGAAGGCGGCAAAGCCCAAGGGGCTGTCTGCGCCTGGGATTCCGCCAACATTGATGCCGAATAGCCCCGTCAAAAAACCAAGCGGCAAAAAAATCACGGTCACCACGGAAAGCAGAAACATGCGTTGGTTCAGCTGTTCGGATACATGATTGACGAGTTCTTCGTGTGCCAGGGCCGCCCGTTCGCGCATGGCGTCCAGGTCTTCAATGTGGCGAATGAGCGCATCAGCTGTTTCGCGGATGCGAAAATGGTCATCGGTGCTCATCCAAGGGACGCGTTCCGTGACCAGGCGTGACAGGGCTTCGCGTTGCGGTCCGAGATAGCGGCGCAGTGCGATGGCCTGTCGGCGTAAATCCGCCAGTATGTGTCTGGCCCGGGTCCCGCGTTGTTCGAAGATTTGCTCCTCCACCTCGGCCATCTGGTCCTCCAATTCTTCTATGACAGATCCGATATTGCCTGTCATGAGAGACAGCAGCATGACCAGGAATTCTCCGGTACTGCATGGACCAAGACCTTTGCCGAGCAGTGACTGGATTTCCTTGATGCATTTGAGCTGACGCATGCGGGTGGAAATGACGTAGCCGTCCTCTATCCACAGCCGAAGGGAGACCATATCCTCGGGCTCAGCCCCGGGATTCAGGTTCACGTCGCGCAGCGTCAAAAACAGACCGTTGCCGTGATGCAGCACCCTGGGCCGGCTCTCTTCGTCCAGCAGGGCCTGGGCCAAGGGCTTGTCCAGGAAGTTGGCGTGCGGGAGCCACTCCTGTACGTCCGGATCGGCGTATGACAGATGGATCCAGAGAATTGGGTTCGGAGCGGGAAGCGGTTCCCCAATTCGCCAGGGCATGGTCTCACCCCGCCCGGCCCCGTCCAGGAGCCAGACCGTATTGGGAAGGAAGGATTCAGGCATAGGGCAGGAATTTCCGGCTGCGGGACAGGATGGCAAAGGCAGGAGCGTAAAAATATGGGCGCATTGGCTGATCCTTCTCTACATTATACTAAACAGATAGCACGTGTTCTAACTGGGACACAAGGGCGGCCTCGGGATGCAGACTCGAAGGGATCCCCTTCTTTGTCAGAGCTGCGGAATGAGGGATGTATGACGCTTTCCAAGGTCGCGTGCGTTCCGAAACGGCTACTTGGCGAAACTGCATTTTGGGTAGGTGCACGTGTTGCACTGCAGGCAGATGCCGCCCTCGGCCAGCCGGGCCAGGCCGCGCCGCGTCACGGGCGCCCTGGCCAGCAGGCGCGGCAGGAGCACGTCCAGGCTGGTAGTCTTGAAGAACAGGGCGCAGGCCGGCACCCCCAGGACCTGGGTGCCACCGATGCGGCCGAGGAGAGTCATGGCGCCGGGCAGCAGGGGCACGCCATGCAGGGCGTCGGTCAGCCCCGCATCCTCCAGACCCCCACAGGTCACGTCGTCGGGGTCCACGGACAGGCCGGCCGTGGTCACGATGAGATCCGCACCCAGGTCCAGGAGTTTTTTCACGCCTTCGGCGATGGCCCGGCGGTCGTCGGGGGCGAATTCCTCACCGATCACCGCGGAGCCCAACGCCTCGGCCTTGGCGCGGATGATGGGGGCGAAGCGGTCTTCGATGAGGCCCTGGAAAACCTCGGTGCCCGTGACGAGCACCCCGACCCGGGCCTGGCGCAGAGGCAGGACCGACAGCAGCGGGATTTCGCCCAGGGCGGCCAGGGCCCGACTGAAATTTTCGCGCGATAGGAAGAGGGGGATGGCCCTGGTTCCGGCCACGGGGCGGCCTTCCTCCACCAGCGCGTACTGCTGGCGCGTGGCGCACATGACATGAGGCACGAGGTTGAAGCGTTCCAGGGCCTCCAGGTCCACCTGCAGCAGGCCTGCTGAAGCCGCATGAAAGTCGATTTTCCCCTCTCTCGGAGTGTGCGAGTAGGTGATGCCGTCCCCGGCCATCCGTTTCGCGAAGGCCAGGGCCGCCTCGTTCTCGTGGATCCAGGCGCCGTCGGGCAGGCTTTCGTCCTGGACATAGACCGTGTTGCGGCCCATCTGCTGCAATCGGCAGACGTCCCCGGCGGTGATGGTCTGGCCGGCGGTGAACTCGGCGCCCTTGCTCTCGCCGGGCACAATGCGGGTCATGTCGTGAAGGGCCTTGCGGCCTACGGCCTCAGCCACGGGAACGCGGGTCGGCCGGGCCGTGTCGCAGGCGGCTATAGCACCGGATTCGACATAGGGCGTCTCGCCCTGGCAGCCGCGGCAGATGGCTCCGTCGCTGAGGGGATAGGCCTCGCGGCAGATCGGGCAGGCCCCGATGCGGGTCATGTGCGCATGTCCCAGCAGGCGCGGCTGGACCGTGATCTTCCCCAGGCACAGGATGCTGTCCCCGGCCTCCTCGATCTCGCGGAACAGGGCCTCGGTGTCCTGCTCCTTCTTGGGCGTGAGCTTCAGGAACCATCCCTTGATGTTGGGCCAGGCTTCCAGTTTGTCCAGGTCCACGCTGACGCGCACCCCTTCGCCCGTATTCTTGTCGAAGAGGGACACGGCATAGCGGCCGAGGTTGACGATCCTCATCCAGCCGTTGCCCGTGCTGCACAGAGTCAGGAGCTGCACGGCGTCGGGCAGGCATTTTTTGCTTTCCACCACCGCCTCGAAGAGGATGCCCGCCGGCAGGGCGGCCTTGGCCATCTCCACCATGTACCCGCCTATGAGCAGGCCCGGGGCCGGGTAACCGTGGAACGCCGCGGCCTTGTCCTTGAATTCCTGGAAGGTGTAGGGCCCGATGTGCATGTTTTCCTCGTAAAGAGAAGGTGATGTCCGATCGCGGAGCCCTATCAGTCAGAAGGGGCCTATCAATAATACATATGTGTGATCGGTTAAATTATTTTCAAATCGAATTGGACTCAAGAATAAATTTCAGGCAATTTTATAGCTGAAATTTATGATACAGTTTCTCGCAGAAAATAATTTCAAGCATTTCCCTTCAGGATTATTGGATGAGTTCTTTTCAAGACACGCCCGCAAGTCTTAAATTTTTCAACACATTCAGCGAGCATTGTCTGGCGGTGCTGGAAGCGGCCCGCGTAGCCGGGAAACCCGTGGCCGGCGTCTATTGCATCTATGCCCCGCTGGAGGTCATCCGCGCCGCCGGGGCCGTTCCCATCGGGTTGTGCGGCAAACGCCAGGCGCCCATCCAGGCCGCCGAGGAAGTGCTCCCGGCCAGCCTCTGCCCGCTGATCAAGTCCAGCTACGG
>ERZ1645192.915-NODE-915-length-24838-cov-7.162168_pt1 | contig 24838 bp, 17 predicted proteins | sample MGYA00575354_ERZ1645192 | MGnify/ENA primary metagenome ERZ1645192 (study PRJEB40844, sample SAMN11349763) | freshwater sediment metagenome | isolation source: river sediment | host: Sediment | place: India: Faizupur Khadar , New Delhi | collected 2017-02-21 ... | reverse complement strand
GAAGACCAGGTCGGTCACGTCGAGAAGACTCGACGCGTTATCGACGAGGTCGAACGGCGGTTCGGGGCGGGCGCTTCCGCCGTCGCCGAAAGCCAGCGTTTTCGGGCCGAACGCCCCGAGGTGCAGCAAAAGGGCGGCCGACCCGGGGCCGCCGTTGAACGCAAAGGTCACGGGGCGCTCGCGCTGCGCCGGGACGTCGTCCGTGCGCTCGTAGGAGACGTAGAAGACGCTCGCCTTTTCTTTCTCGTCCTCGCCGAACAGGGGCATGAACCCCGCCGTCGCCTCGTAGGAGACGATCCGCCCCCCGATATCCGAACTCAGGAGCACCCGGGATTCCCTCGCGGGAACGGAAACGACGGCAGGCGTCCTTTGCTCCGCCGCCTTCGCGTCTTTCGAGACGACACCGGTGTCCGCGGCGAATGCAGGGAACGTCAGCGCCGCGAGCGCGATGCAGGACAGACAGAGGAAAAGCCGTTTCTTCCCTGCGAAAGGCTTCATCCGCGGATTTCCCTGATGGGTTCGGCGTAGGCCACTTCGGAATCCCACGGGAACAGAATCCATGTGTCCTGGCTCACTTCGGTGATGAACGTGTCCACAAAGGGACGCCCTTCCGGCTTCGCGTAGACGGTGGCGAAGTGCGCCTTCGGAAGCATCTGCCGGACGAACCGCGCGGTCTTCCCCGTATCGACGAGGTCGTCGACGATGAGCCAGTCTTCCGCGGCGCCTTCCGGGTTCGTTTCCTTCAGAAGGCACAGCTCCCCCTGGTTGCGGACGTTGTAGCTCGAAACGCAGACCGTGTCGACGAGACGGATTTCGAGTTCCCGCGCGATGATCGCGGCGGGGACGAGCCCCCCTCTCGTCACGGCGACGATGCGGCTCCACGGACGCATCTCGACGAGCCTCCATGCAAGCGCCTTGCTGTCCCGGTGGACCTGATCCCACGTCACCGGGTAGGTCCGGCGAAAACGTTCGTTTCCGGTTGCGGCTGACATATACCCTTCCCCCTTGAAACATCGAGTGCATTTCCTTCCCCGGAGATCCAGACATTTCTCCGGAGGTTATGTATAATTATAGCCAGTCTTTGCGGCGTTTCGGATGTTTCTCGATTTTTTTCTATTTACGAAGGGGGTCGGCAGAGTGAGGAAAAAGGCTTTGCTTCTTGCATTGGCGGCGGTTTTGGTGATGTGCGGCGCCGGATTCGCGTTTGACGCGGTCCCGGCGGACAAGCTCAAACCGGGGTTCGTCTATATCGGTCCCGTGGGAGACGGCGGATGGACCTTCATGCACGACAAGGGACGCGAAGAGATGGAAAAAGCGTTCCCCGGCGTGAAATCGAGCTTCGTGGAGTCGGTTCCGGAAGGCCCGGATTCCCTGCGCGTCATGGAAACCTTCATCCGCAACGGATCGAAGGTCATCTTCGCGACATCGTTCGGCTACATGGATTTCGTTCAGGAAGCGGCGAAGAAGCACCCTGACGTCATGTTCCTCCACTGCTCCGGCTACAAACGGGCCGACAACGTCGGAACGTACTTCGGACGCATGTACCAGGCCCGGTACCTTTCGGGACTCGTGGCGGGCAAGATGACGAAGAAGAACGTCATCGGCTACGTGGCGGCCCATCCGATCCCTGAAGTCATCCGAATGATCAACGCGTTCACGATCGGCGTGAAGAAGGTCAACCCGAAGGCCGAAGTCCGCGTCGTGTGGCTCTTCTCCTGGTTCGATCCGGGCAAGGAGAAGGAAGCGACCAAGGCGCTCATCGACTCCGGAGCTGACCTGATCGCGATGCACGCAGACACGGGGGCCGCGCCGCAGGCCGCCGAAGAAGCGGGCGTGTACGTCATCGGCTACAACAACGACATGAGCAAGTTTGCGCCCACGAAGCATCTGACCGCTCCGATCTGGGACTGGGGCATGTTCTACAAGCACTATATCGGAGAGATGACCAAGGGAACGTGGAAGGCCGGAGACATCTGGTGGGGGCTGAAAGAGGGCGTCGTCGGACTCGCGCCGTTCGGCAAGGATGTTCCGGAAGACGCGAAGAAGCTCGTCGAGACGGAAAAAGCACGGATCGTGTCCGGCTCCTGGGATGTCTTCGCGGGACCGGTCAAGGATCAGAAGGGCGTCGAGAAGATCCCGCAGGGAAAGACCGCGACGGATGCGGAAATGCTCTCCATGAACTGGTTCGTCGAGGGCGTCAAGGGAGATATTCCCAAATAAACCGCAAATCTGTATGATAGGAACGGGTTTTCTCGGACGGGCGGGGATATCCCTCGCCCGTCCAACTTTTTTGTACAGAAGGGACATGCCGATGACCGACGACGCAGAGAACGCGTTACTCGTTGCCATGAAAGGCGTCACCAAGCGATTCACCGGGGTTGTCGCGAACGAAGACGTGGATTTCGACGTCCGCCCCGGCGAGGTGCATGCCCTGCTCGGCGAGAACGGGGCGGGAAAATCGACGCTCATGAATATCCTGTACGGCCTCTACCACCCCGACGAAGGAACGATCACGATACGGGGCGTCGCGAAGAACTTCTCGTCCCCCCGCGATGCGATCGCAGCGGGGATCGGGATGGTCCACCAGCATTTCATGCTTATCCCGAGCCAGAAGGTCTGGGAGAACATGATTCTCGGGCTGGACGACATCCCGGCGATCCTCCCCCGAAACGAGATCGTGCGCCGGATCACGGACCTTTCCGAACAGTACGGGCTCCGCGTGGATCCGATGGCCAACGTCTGGCAGCTCTCAATCGGCGAACAGCAGCGCGTCGCGATCCTCCAGATGCTGTTCCGCAAGGCGAATATTCTCATTCTGGACGAACCGACCGCCGTGCTCACGCCGCAGGAGGCGGAACGGCTTTTCAAAACCATTTCGCAGATGACGTCCGAAGGGCACGGCGTGGTCTTCATCTCGCACAAGCTGGACGAGGTCATGCGGATCACCGATCGCGTCACGATCCTCCGGAAGGGACACGTTGCGGGCCGCGTCGACACGAAGTCGACGTCGAGGGAACAGCTCGCGGAAATGATGATGGGCGAGCGGGTTCCGTTTTCCATCTCGAAACCCGCGATCGAACCCGGAAATCGGGTTCTCGAAGCCGAGCGGATCACCGTTCTCGGAGACAGGGGGTTCCCTGCGGTCAACCGCCTGACGCTGGACATCCGGGAGCACGAGATTCTCGGCCTTGCGGGCGTCGCGGGCAACGGACAACAGGAACTCTGCGAGGCCCTTTCCGGCTTGCGGAAGCTCGAATCCGGAAACGTCGTTCTCGACGGCGCCGCCATCTCGGGACTGGCCCCGCGAACCTTCATCGACCGCGGCATCCGCTACATCCCCGCCGACCGCAAAGGGACCGGTCTCGTCCCGAACATGAATGTCGAGGAAAATTCCATTCTCAAAAAATACTGGTCCCATCCGGTCGCCAGGGGATACCTGATCGACTGGAAACACGTCTTCGAGTTCGCCCGGTCGCTCGTCTCGCGGTACAGCGTCAGCACACCGTCGCTGTACACTCCGGTCCGGAACCTCTCGGGCGGAAATCTGCAGAAGCTCATGCTCGGACGCGAACTCAGCGACTCTCCCAGGGTCGTCATCGCCATGCACCCCACCTGGGGACTGGACGTCTCCGCGACGCGCTTCGTCCGGGAACAGCTTCTCGAAGAGCGAAAGAACGGAGCCGCCGTCCTGCTCGTCTCGGAGGATCTCGACGAACTGCTTGCGCTGAGCGACCGCCTTGCGGTCATCTGCAAGGGAGAACTCATGGGAATCATCGGGGACCCCTCCGCCGTTACCCTTGAAACGATCGGGCTGATGATGGCCGGAACGCCCGTGGAATCCATCGCGAATCCCACTGGAGGTCTTGAGCAATGCGGATAGGATCCCGCCCGTCTTCAGGATTCCTCTCATGGACCATCGAAAAGCGACTCGACGCGCCCCGCCGGCTCCAGTTCGCCATTCCCGCATTTTCGCTTGTCGCCGCCCTTGTGACAGGGGCCGTATTCCTCGCGTTGATGGGCGTCTCTCCGTTCGAGGCGTATTCCGCGATGTTCCGGGCCGCGTTCGGAGACGGGTACGGCATCAGCGAGACGCTCGTCAAGGCGATCCCGCTCTCGATGGCGGCGATCGCCGTCATGCTCTGCTTCACGATGCTCGTGTACAACATCGGGGCCGAGGGGCAGATCTTCATGGGCGCGATCGCGAGCGCGGCCGTCGTCCGCTACTTCCCGGTCGACAACGCCCCCGCGATGCTCCTGATGATGGCGGCGGCCGCCGGAATCGCCGGAGGCGTCTGGGCGGCCATGGCCGGATACCTCCGCGCGCGGTGGAACGTCAACGAGATCATCTCGACATTGATGCTGAACTACATCGCCATCCACCTGATGGATTATTTCGTGTACGGCCCCTGGCGGGATCCGGCGAGCCTCGGCTTTCCGATGACGGCGCCCTTCCCCGACGCCGCGCGCCTGCCGCTTCTCTTCGGAACGCGCATTCACATGGGACTGTTCGCGGCCGTCTTCCTGGCGATCCTCTTTCTCGTGCTGATCCGCTACACCCGATGGGGATACGAGATACGCGTCCTCGGGGAGAACCCGAAAGCCGCGGGATTCGCAGGAATCAATTACGTCCGGAACGTGATCCTCGTCATGTTCATTTCGGGCGCGATCGCCGGAATCGCCGGAATGTGCGAGGTCTCCGGCCTCCAGGGAAGGCTGCAGCACGGCTTTTCGGCGGGATACGGCTTCACCGCCATCATCGTCGCGTGGCTGTCGCGGCTCAACCCCATCGCGATCCTGTTCGTCTCGGTGCTCATCGGAGCGCTTCTCGTCGGAGGCGAAACGTTGCAGATCGTCATGCGCCTCCCCCTGTCCAGCACGCTGATCCTCCAGGGACTCATCCTTTTCTTTGTGCTCGGCGGAGAGATTTTCCGGACGTACCGGATTCGCTTCCGAAGGGAGGACGCGTAACCCCATGGAAATCATCATCCCGATCCTCGCCGCCGCCGTCCGGAGCGGAACGCCGATTCTCTACGCGACGCTCGGCGAGATCCTGACGGAAAAATCCGGGATCTCGAACCTCGGGCTGGAGGGCATCATGCTCGTCGGCGCCTTTACGGGGTTTTCCGTTTCGCTGTCGACCGGCAGTCCTCTGATCGGTCTCGCCGGAGCCTTCGCGGCGGGCGTGCTGATGTCCGCCATCCACGCGTTCATCTGCATCACGCTCAAGGGGAACCAGGTCGTCAGCGGCCTCGCGCTGACGATGTTCGGCACGGGCGCAAGCTCCCTCCTCGGAAGAAGCTACATCGGCGTGACGATCCCGGGACTCGCAAAGCTCCCGATACCCGTTCTGAGCGATATCCCGTATGTCGGTCCGATTCTGTTCAACCATGATCCGCTCATATACGCTTCCTGGGTTCTCGTGGGCTTTCTCTGCTGGTTTCTCGTCTCGACGCGGACGGGGCTGAATCTCCGCGCCGCGGGCGACAACCCGAGAGCCGCCGACGCAATGGGGCTGAGCGTATCGCGGATCCGCTACGCGGCGACGCTCATCGGCGGAGGAATCGTCGCCCTCGGCGGCGCCTACATGTCCATCGCGTACAACAAGATGTGGGCCGAGGCCATGACCGCCGGGCGCGGATGGATCGCCGTCGCGCTCGTCATCTTCGCGATCTGGAACCCGGGGCGCGCGATGCTCGGCGCGTACCTCTTCGGAGGCGTCGAGGCCTTCCAACTGCGCCTCCAGGCGACCGGGACGAGCATACCGGCCCCGCTGCTGATGATGCTTCCCTATATCACGACGATCCTCGTCCTCTTCATCATTTCCGTGAAGAAGGGCCGGGGGCTGATCTTCGGCGCTCCCGCTTCGCTCGGGATTCCGTTCTTCCGCGAGGAACGGGACTAGAACCGCATTCCCGCCGGATATCGGGATACGACGACAGCGAAGGGGGCTCCCGAAGTCCGTCAGGGAGCCCCCTTGTGCATACTTCTGACGTCCGTACGCACAGCCTTCGTTATTCGTCCGGATTCCTCCACGCGAATCGCGGGGCGGCCGGGCCGTAGAAGGCGTTCGCCGCGCCCGAGAGCAGCGCCCAGTTCTGGTTGCCGAAGTCGAAATGCCACCACTCGTCCGGGTAGTTCGTAAAGCCTTCCTCCCGCATGACTGCGTGCAGCATCCTTCGGTTTCGCAGGACGGTCAGTTCACGCGCCGAGAGGGTTTCGCCGGCTTCGAGCCGGTTTTCCAGCCAGCGCGATTCCGAACGCCCGGAGGTTTCGTCGAACTCGGCGCCCATGTCGAGCATCACGCCGTCAGGATCCACAATCGTGCAGTCCACCGCTCCGCCCGTGAGGTGCGGCGAGGGGCGGGCGGGGTCCTTCGAGGGAAGCGCGACGAATTTTGACGCCATCCCCCGGAGGTCTTCCTCCGAAGCGTTCTGGTGTTCGGCGCGAAGCCGTTCAACGTACGCATTGAAAAGTCCCCGCTGAAGGCTGACGGGGCGCCATCCGTCGAGAAGAACCATTCGATATCCCGTCGGCAGACGCCGGGCCGCGGCGACAAATCTCCGGAAGACTCCCTCGCGGAGATATGCCTCAGGAAGGGCCCCCTCGATGCCTTCGAGGTAATACTGCTGCAACACTACGACTCGTTCCGGGCAAAGGCACGCGGGAACGACCGGTTCGCCGTTTTCGACGATCGGAACCGAACGCGATCGTCCCCATGAGAAGTCATATCGTTTTACGGGTTCGTCGTACACCTTCTTTTCCTCCTAGAGACCGAGGAGCCTCGGAATGAACGTCGACAGGGGCGGGAAAAGGATGATCACGAGAAGCGCGAGCATCGACACCCCGATGAAGGGCCAGATATGGATGAAGACATCGGACAGTTTGACCTTGCCGACCGCCGCGACGATGTAGTTGCAGGCCCCCATCGGCGGCGTGATCAGGGCGATCGTGACGTTGAGCGTCATGACGATCCCGAAGTGCAGCGGATCCACGCCGGCCTTGACGGCCAGGGGAAAGAAGATCGGCGTCAGAAGCGTCAGCGTCGACACCTCTTCCATGAACATCCCGATCGGGAAGATGATCGCCGAGAGAACGAGCATGAGCATGAGCGGGCTCTTGACGACGCCGCTCTGCGTGAGAAAGATCGCGAATCTCTGCGGCACCTGGTCCCACTTGAGAAGCCATCCGATGACCGTCGCCGCGCCCATGATGAGGAAGATGGAGCTTGTGAGCCGGACCGTTTCGTACAGCGACTCGCCGAGCGCTTTCATGGTCAACTCCCGGGTGAAAAAGGCGCCCGCGATAAGGCAGTAGGCGCACGCAAGGGCTCCCGATTCCGTCGGCGTCACCACGCCGGTTATGATGCCGCCGATGATGATGACAGGCGCGAGAAGCGCGCTGGCGGATTTTCTGACAATCTCTCCCGCCTGCGCGCGAACGGTCTTCGCGTCGAGGACGGGCATGTGGTGCTTCTTGGAGTAGACGTAGTTCATGGCCATGAAGGCGCCCCCGAGAACGAATCCCGGAAGAATGCCGGCCGCGAAGAGGCCGCCGATGGAGGTGTTCGTCATAGAGGCATAGATGATCATGAAAATGCTCGGCGGGATGATCGGCCCGATCAGCGAACTGCTGGCCGTCAGCCCGGCGGCGTACGAAGGGGAAAAGCCATCCTTGACCATCGCCGGGATCAGAATCGATCCGAGCGCCGAGGCGTCGGCGGCCGCAGAGCCGTTCACGCCCGCCAGGATGATCCCGGCCACGACGTTCACATACCCCAGTCCGCCGCGAACGGAGCCGACAAGCAGACGGCTGAAGTCCATGAGACGATCGGTCAGACCGGCGCGGTTCATCAGAATTCCCGTCAGGATGAAGAACGGGATGGCCATGAGGGAGAAGACGTCCATTCCGCCGTAGAACTGCTGCGCGAGCACCCGGATAAGAGACCAGTCGCCCAGACTCGCTATGCCGATAAGCGCCGTGGACAGCAGCGAGAGATACAGAGGCAGCCCCAGAAACATCAGGATGAAGAAAGAAATCAGCATTATCTGGCCCATATCAGGCTGAGGCCTCCTTTCCGGTGTCCACATCCCCGGACGAACCCGCGGGAAGATGCGTCAGCACGACAGCCGCGAGCAACAGGACAAGTCCGACCGGGAGCGACAGGAGCGGCAGCGTCTTCGGGATGTTGAGCGCCATCGTCTGCATGTGCCACATGCCGATGGCGTTCGTCGTTCCGAGGTAGATCATGAGGCCAAGCATCCCCGCCGAAATGAAGAGCCGTACAAAAGAAGCCAGTTTCCGCAGGGGCGCAGGAAACTTCTTGACGACGAAGTCTATGGCCATGTGATCTCCGCGCAGAAACGCGCCGGTCGCGCCGAGCATGACCATCCATAAAAGCGAAAACCGGGCGACCTCTTCCGACCAGATCATGGAGCTTCCAAGGAAATATCTCTGATAGACGCCAAGCAGGATATCCGCGATCATAAGAACGAGGAACGCCCCGGCGCTCCAGGCGCTGAGGCGTTCCAGTCTTGCGATCCAGACGGATATCCCGGTTTTTCGGGAACTATCCGTCATCGTTCTATTTTCCCTTCGCCTTTTCGTTCGACGCCTTCGCGCTCTCGAGGGCGAGATCGAGCCACTCCTTGGACATCTTGCTCTTGAGCCATTCGACATACGCCGGCTGTCCGACCTTGCGGAAGGATTCCATTTCCTCGGGGTTCGGGGCGTAGGCCTTCATTCCCTTGTCCACAAGGAACTTGACATCCTCGGAATCCTGCTTTTCCATGGCTTCGCGGTTCAGTGCGTTCGCCTTTTTCGCGGCATCGGCGATGACCTTCTTCATCTCGGGAGAGAATCCGTTCCACATGTCGCCGTTCGCGACGAGGAACTGGTCGGAGTACTGGATGTTCGCAAGGGTCAGGTAGTTCTGCACTTCAAAAAGGCTTCCCATCTTGATGTACATCGCGGGGTTCATCTGGCCGTTCACGACGCCGGTCTTGAGCGCCATGTACAGCTCGGTCCACGGAATGGGGGTTCCGCTGGCGCCGAAGGACTTGTAGAGCGTGACCTGGCCTTCGTCCATTCCGCGGAACTTCAGGCCTTTGAAGTCATCGGCTTTCTTGATTTCCCGCACGTTGTTCGTGAACGCGAGGAACCCGCCCTCTTCGATCGCTTCGAGCAGGACGACGCTGCTTCTCTTCTGGAACTCTTCCTTCGCCTTCGCCCAGTAGGTTCCCTCGTCGAAGAAGATGTGCGCCGCCTTGTAGCTGTCGAACATGAACGGGACGGCCGAAGCGTAGATCTCGGGGAAGACGGGCGCGACGCCCGCGAAGGACGCCAGGTTGAAGATCGGCTGGTTCATGCCCTTTTTGGACATGAGTTCCATGCGTTCCTCTTCGTTGCCGAGCTGGCTGTCGGGGAAGAGCTTGATCTGGATTTCGCCCTTCGTCGCTTCCTCGACGAGCTTCTTGAAGTTCATGGCGTACAGGTGCAACGCGTTGTTGGCGGCATCGGCCGGGCCGGTATAGGCCATTTTGATTTCAGTCGCCGCAAGAGCCATTCCACAGGACACCATAACGATACAGAGAGCAAACAGGAAAAGCCGTTTCACACCTACCACTCCTTCTCGAAATAAGATAAACACTCCGGTTCATCATATCACGAGGGTAAAGCCCCCTCAAGATTACGCCCCGCGAATCTGTCCGTTTCCATAGATGACGTACTTGTTCGACGTAAGCTGCCGGACGCCCATCGGCCCCCGCGTATGGAGCTTCTGCGTGCTGATGCCTATCTCGGCTCCGAAACCGAAGACCGCTCCGTCCGTAAAGCGCGTGGAGGCGTTGACGTACACGGCCGCCGCGTCCACTCCGCTCAGAAAGGCCTGCGCGTTCTCGTAGCTTTCGGTGAGAATCGCCTCGCTGTGTCCGGTTCCATGCGCGGCGATATGGTCCATCGCCTCGCGGATTCCGGCGACGACGCGCACTCCGAGGATGAGGTCGAGGTACTCCGTATCCCAGTCCTCCTCCGTGGCCGGAATCATGTCCGGAACGATCCGGCGCGACGCGTCGTCTCCCCTGAGTTCGACTCCCTTCTCCCTCAGGACGGACGCAATCACGGGCAGGAAACGCTCCGCAACCGCTTCGTGAACGAGAATCTTCTCGATCGCGTTGCAGACCGAGGGGCGTTGGACCTTGGCGTTCACGACGATGGGCACGGCTTTTTCGAGGTCCGCGGTCGCATCGACGAAAATGTGGCAGTTTCCCATTCCCGTCATGATGTACGGCACCTTCGCATGCTCCTGCACCGCGTTCTTGAGCCCCTTTCCGCCCCGCGGAATGAGGACGTCGAGATAGCGCGTCATCTGCATCAGCAGACGCGTCGCCTCGCGGTCCGCGCTATCGAGGAGCTGGATCGCGCCTGCGGGAAGCCCGGCGTTCTCCGCGGCCCCTGCGATGAGGCGCGCTATGACGCGGTTGCTCCCGAGCGCCTCGCTGCCGCCGCGAAGGATCACGGCGTTGCCCGCCTTGAGACACAACCCGGCCGCATCGGACGTTACGTTCGGACGCGATTCGTAGATGACGCCGATGACGCCGAGCGGAACGCGGACATAGCCGATGCGCAATCCCTGTTCCGCCGTCCACATGCCCGTCATCTCTCCCACCGGGTCGCCGAAGGAGGCGATCTCGTCAAGCCCTCGGGCCATTCCTTCGATGCGCGCGTCATTGAGCATCAGCCGTTCGAGAAGGGGGGGCGTCAGCCCGGCCTTTCTTCCCGCCTCGAGGTCTCCGGCGTTCGCTTCGAGGATGACGTTCGTCCCCTCCCGCAACGCCCGGGCCATGGCGCGAAGCGCGGCGTTCTTCCGTTCCGTGGAAACGGTCGCAAGGATTCGCGCCGCTTCCTTCGCCCGACGCCCCTGTTCGTTTACGTATTCTTCAAGCATCATCCCGACCTCCTACAAAACCGCCATATTGTTCCTGTGAATGACCGCGTCGTAATCCTTGCTTCCCAGGATCTTGCCGATCTCGTCGGTGTGGCGCCCGGCGATGCGAGATATCTCATCCGAGGAGTAATACGAGGTGCCCCTGGCGATCTCGCGCCCGTCCCCGGTTTCGACGGAAACGACCGAGCCCCTCTCGAAACTCCCCTCCACGCGAAGGACGCCCGAAGGAAGGAGGCTCTTGCCCCGAACGCGGAGCGCCTCGGCCGCACCCGCATCGACGACCAGCCGGCCGGTCGGATTGCTCTCGAACGCGAGCCAGTGCTTTCGCGCCTTGCGGAGGCCCGGCGACCTCCCGCCGTCCGAATCTCCGGCCGGAAGAAAGAGCGTTCCGAGCGGCTCTCCCGAAACGATTCTGCGGATGACATCCGTTTCGTCATTCTTCGCGATGACCATAGGAATCCCGGCGGCCATGCATATTCTCGCGGCCTGCAGTTTGGTGAACATTCCGCCGCTCGCGTTGCGGCTTCCGCGTCCGTGCGAATGCTCGAACATTGCGTCCGTGATCTCGCGGACCTCGGGGATGATGCGCGCGTCCGGATTCGTCCTCGGGTTATCGTCGTACAGCCCGTCGATATCCGAAAGGATCAGCGTCACATCCGCATCGACGAGCGATGCGACCATGGCCGAGAGCGTGTCGTTGTCGCCGAACTTGAGTTCTTCGACCGCAACCGTGTCGTTTTCGTTGATGACGGGGATCACGCCCCACTCCAGGAGCGTGAGCAGCGTGCCGCGGGCGTTGAGGAAGCGGAGACGGTCGGAGAAGACATCCCGGGTCAGCAGCACCTGCGCCACGGTGTTGCCGTATTCCGAGAAGAACTTCTCGTACATGTGCATCAGACGCCCCTGTCCGATCGACGCCATGGCCTGCTTTTCCGGCAGCGTTCGCGGACGCTCCGCCCGGTTCAGTTTGCCGAGTCCGGCGCCGACCGCGCCGGAGGAGATGAGGACCACTTCGCGCCCCATGCTCGAAATATCCGATATTTCCCGCGCGAGGCGTTCCATCCGGTGCAGATTGATCTTTCCGGTCGCATGCGTCACCGTACTCGTTCCCACTTTGATGACGATGCGACGACATCCCGCGATATCGTTTCTGTTCAAGAAGACGTTCCCCTCTTTCGACGGATTCCTCCGCTGTCAGCCGATCCTGATATTGAGCAGCACGGCGAGATCCTCGGTTTCCTTTGTCTTCCGATGTCGCGACGCGAAGCGGAAGAAGGCGTTCTGGACGTTCCAGAGATTGACCGGCCAGCCGGCGGAACGAACGAACGCAGCGAGCCTCCTGAGCATTTCGACGGCGTCCTCTTCACGCCCGGGCTGTTCGAGCATGCCCGCGAACTCGTCCATCCGTCCGACAAGAATATGCGCCAGTCCCGGGACATCAACGTCGACTCTCCACTTCCGGGCGTTGTCGCACAGCCGGAGAAGGCGCTCGGCGTTGGGGACCGGGCGCTCGATTTCGATCCGGATGTCCGCGTTGCAGATGACCTCCGCGGCGCTTCGGATCGTCTCGGGAACGGGAACCGAAACCACGGAGAGAAACTCGAGCAGTCCTTCGTAGTTCCGGACGACCTCCCGGAGAATCCGTTCGATGTCTTGCGAATCGTCGGCGATCACGCGGCGGGTGATCCGGCGCAGTTCGTCGCGGAAGAGATGCCGCAGGGAGTAGGTATCATGCCCGAAGGTCCTGACGATTCCGCGCTCGTCCCCCTTCAGGAGAAAGGGCAGCAACACGGCGCGCCGCCGCTCGTAGTCATCGTCGGAGGCGCAGTACCCCGCGCCGCAGAGGAGATCCTTCCCCCCCCGGGAAAGAACGGCGTACACGATATCGTAACGCGCCTGAAGCCTGATGTCGAGAACGGAGATAAGGCCGATTCCGTAGGCGCGATCGCCTTTCCCTCCGGCCTCGTGCTTGAGGATCTCGGACTGGAAGGCCGGTATCGCCCGGATCGCGCCGTTGCTGTTGACGGCGCCCGGACGTATCGGAAAGAGGGAGGAAACGGCGACGTTCGCGCCGACGCGAAGGGGATCCGCCCGTTCGGGTTCGACGAAAATGTTGAAAATCCGTGCGCCGTCGAGAAGCTCGGGAATATTCGACGGCGCTTTCTCCAAGGAGCGCACGAAGGCCCCCGCGACATCTCTCTCGCGAAAAACCGGGGACACCATCTCCGCCAGATCGAGCGCCTTCGCGGCGTACCGCAGGATCTGAACCGTTTCTATGCCGGAGATGTCGTCGAAAAACCATCCGCAACTCGTGAACATCAGGAGTCGGCATCGCTGTATCTCGAGCAGCGCAAGGGCGTTCGTCCGCTCTTCCGGGGAAAGGGGCCTTCGGGCCGCCGCGGTCACGAAGCGTTCGATAACGGCGGCGGCATCGTCGTTCGTCTCATTGGGAATCTCCGCAATCTCGACGAATCTGTCCCGGACGGCCCAGGGATCCTCGAAGAATTCCGCTCCGTTCGTCCCGAACAGATCGTCAAGTTGCGTTCCGAGGTGTTCCAGCGCATCCCGGAGCGGAGCCCTCCAGGTCTGCCGCCATCCCGGATGCGACCCCGTGCAGCACCCGCAATCGGAACGCCAGCGCTCGATTCCGTGCGCGCAGCTCCACGACGAATTTTCGACGATCCGGACCTCGCGTTCCGGGGGGAAACGGTCGAGGTACTCCCCGAACACCGTCAGCGTCGCTTCCGGTCCGCTCTCGACGAGATCGAGGCAGTACGCGAGCGCCATGTCCCCGTAGATGTGATGATGTCCGAACGTTTCTCCATCAAGCGCGACGATTTCCAGGGGAGAGGCGGTCGCGCCGCCGGAACGCCTCGGCAGGGAACGGCCCGCGTCGATCAGCCGTCGCGCGAGATCCCCGCCGTTTCGAAGCAGGGGACCGAACGCGATGTCGCGCGACAGGGGGCCGTCGTAAAAGAAGAGCGTCATCGTCCTGCCCGACGGAAGGGGACAGAGGTACGGACAACCGATCTCGATCCGCTCTCCGGTTACGTCCGTCCACTTCTCCCCTTTGGAATCGCGAACGGCGGAAGCCTGCCGCGGCGCGAGGATCGTGAAGCGCATCCCTTCATCGGCAAGCGCCTCGAGCGTCGGCGTATCCGCCGCCGTTTCGGGAAGCCACATGCCTTCGGGAAAACGCCCGAATCGCCGCTCGAAGTCCCGGATGCCCCAGACAATCTGCGTATGCCGGTCGCGCTCGGACGCCAGGGGAAGGATTGCGTGTCCGTACGCCTGCGCCAGCGCCGGGCCGTGGCCGGAAAAGCGTTCCATCCCCTCCGCGTCGGCTTCGATGACCGCCTGGTACACATCGGGACGGGCGCGTTCCATCCACGTCAGCAGCGTCGGTCCCATGTTGAAGCTCATCCGCGCATAGTTCTTGCGGATTGCGACGATCTTTCCGTCCTCGGCAAGAATACGGGCCGCGGCATTCGGCGCGTAGCACTCGGCCGTGACGCGTTCGTTCCAGTCGTGCCAGGGAGATGCGGAGTCCTGCGGTTCGACGATGTCGAGCCAGGGATTTTCTCGCGGAGGCTGGTAGAAGTGCCCGTGGATGCAGATATACGGTTTCACGGACGATCCGCCGCTCCTTCCTCGCTCCAGGGGGCCGGGACGAAGACGACCGCGCCCAGCGGCGGGAGCGTCAGGGACAGGGAAAAGGGCCGTCCGTGGAAGGGAAGCTCGTCCGCCCGGCTCCCCCCCATATTTCCCATCCCGCTTCCACCGTAGATCGACGAATCCGTGTTCAGCACCTCGCGCCAGAAGCCTCCCGACGCAACGCCGACGCGATACCCGATCCGCGGTTCGGGCGTGAAGTTGAGAACCACGAGCGCCATCCCCGCTCCGTCTTCGGTTTTCCGGATATACGCCAGGATGCTCTGGTCCGTATCGGAACAGTCGATCCATTCGAACCCCCAGGGACGGCAATCTCCCTCGTGCAGCGCCGGAACACCCCGATACAGCCGGTTCAGATCCGCCACGAGCTTCCGGACGCCGTCATGGGACGGATAGCGCAACAGATCCCAGTCCAGTTGCGCGTCGTGATTCCACTCCGCGCGCTGCGCCAGCTCCCCTCCCATGAACAGAAGCTTCTTCCCCGGCTGCGTGAACTGATACGCCAGAAGGAGCCGAAGGTTCGCGAATTTCCGCCAGTCGTCGCCGGCCATTCTTCCGAGCAGCGAGCCCTTGCAATGCACGACCTCGTCGTGCGAGAGCGGCAGACAGAAGTTCTCGGAAAAGGCGTACAGGAGACCGAACGTCAGCTCGTTCTGGTGGAATCTCCTGTGGACGGGATCCCGAGCCATATAGGCCAGCGTGTCGTGCATCCATCCCATGTTCCACTTGTACCGGAACCCCAGTCCGCCGACCGCAACCGGGCGGGTCACCATCGGCCAGTCCGTCGATTCCTCGGCGAAGAGCGCTGCGTCCGGGAAGCGGTTGGAAAGCGTTTCCGAAAGCGCCCGCAGAAAGGAAATCGCCTCAAGGTTCTCCCTGCCGCCGTAGCGGTTGGGAATCCATTCACCGGCATTGCGCGAATAGTCCCGGTACAGCATGGACGCGACCGCATCGACGCGGATGCCGTCCGCATGGAAGCGCTCGCACCAGAAACACGCGCTGCTGACCAGAAACTCCCGGACCTCGTTCCGGCCGTAGTTGAAGATGTAGCTCTTCCAGTCCGGATGGAAGCCCTCCCGCGAATCCTCATGTTCGAACAGACACGTCCCGTCGAACCGCGCAAGACCGTGGGAATCGACAGGAAAGTGCGACGGGACCCAGTCCAGAATGACCGCGATTCCGGCGCGATGCAGCGCATCCACGAGAAACATGAAGTCCTCCGGCGTTCCGAAGCGGCCGGACGGGGCGAAATAGGAGAGCGTCTGGTACCCCCACGAGCCGAAAAACGGATGCTCCATGACGGGAAGGAACTCGACCGCGGTGAATCCGTTTTCGAGGACATATCCGGTCAACTGCTCCGCCATTTCACGGTAGGAAAGCGAGCGGTTCCCCTCGTCCGGAACGCGGCGCCAGGATCCCGGATGCACTTCGTATATGGAAAGCGGCGCGGAAACGGCGGTGCTCCGCCCCCTCCCGCGCATCCATTCGTCATCGCCCCATTCGAAGCAATGTTCGTGGACGACGCTCGCCGTCCTCGGCGGAACCTCGCAACGGAAGGCGAAGGGGTCCGCCTTGTCCCTCACGGAACCGTCTTTCGCAATGATCCGGTATTTGTAGAGCGCGCCGGGTCGGACGCCTTCAACGGCGCCCTCCCAGACTCCGCTTTGATCCCACCGGAGCGTGAGCGGCGTCGCGCGCGGGTCCCACCCGTTGAAGTCGCCGACAACGGAAACGGAATCCGCATTCGGCGCCCAAACGGCGAATCGCACTCCGGAAAAGGAATCTCCCCGAAGGACGTGCGCTCCGAGTTTGTCGTACAGGGCAAAGTGGTTGCCGGCCTTGAAGAGGAATATGTCGTACTGGGTAAACGCCGGAATGTCGTGCCGGACGGAAGGATGCATCTGTGCGTTCCCCCCTTCGTGGTTCTCTGCTTCTTTTAAAAGATTATACCAAGGACGCAACCTCGGCGTTGTATAATCCGGATAGTTGCGCCGTTATTGTCTTCCCGGGCCATGAATCGAGCCGCGGCGGACGAAAGCTCTTCCGTCGCATTGAAGGGCGCGGGCGTGACGCGGACAATCGGAGCCGACCGGGACGAGAAACGGGCCGGAAGAAAAATCGGATTTCGGGAGGATTCGGCATGAGTCGTTCGAGCGGTATTTTGCTGCCTGTCTTTTCTCTTCCGTCTCCCTGGGGAATCGGCGACATGGGGGCAGGCGCCGATGCGTTTCTCTCCTTCCTCGAGCGCTCGCGCCAGCGCACCTGGCAGGTGCTCCCGGTCACCGTGACGGACGGAGGACTCGCTCACTCCCCGTACAGTTCGCCGTCGGCCTTCGCCGGGAATCCCCTTCTGATCAGTCCGGAGCTGCTCTTCGAAAAGGCGCCGGACCTCCGGCCGGAAGGCGTCGCTTCTCTTCGGGGAGACGAACGCGTCAAAACCGACCCGGATTCCATACGTAGCTCGGTCCGCTATGAGACGGCTACCGCCGAAAAAGACCGCATTCTCCGCGACGCATTCGTTCGCATGGCGCCTCTTTTGCGGGAAGAGTCGGCGCGTTTCAGACGGGATAACTCGCACTGGATCGAAGACTACGCGCTCTTTCGCGCCATCAAGCGCTCTTTCGGAGGACTCCCCTGGTGGAAGTGGCCGGAGCCGTTGCGCTTCCGGGACGCCTCGGCGCTGGACGATTTTCGCGACACGCAGTCCGCAGAGATCGATTTCACCGTCTTCGAACAGTGGTGCTTCGACGACCAGTGGCGTGACCTGCGCGGGCGATGTTCGAGCGCGGGGGTGTCGCTGCTCGGCGATCTGCCGATCTACGTCATGGGAGACAGCGCGGAGGTTTGGAGCCGGCCGGAACTTTTCGATCTCGACGGCGATCTCCGTCCGGTTCGCGTCGCAGGCGTTCCGCCGGATTACTTCAGCAAGGACGGGCAGCGATGGGGAAACCCCGTCTACGCGTGGGAACGGCACGAAGCGACGGGGTTCGACTGGTGGATTTCCCGCCTCGCCCGGGCGCTCTCCCTCTACGACAGGGTCCGGATCGATCACTTCCGCGGGCTCGTCGCCTTCTGGGCCGTTCACCGAGAAGAAGCGACCGCGCGAAACGGGGCGTGGTTCCCCGTGCCCACCGAGTCGTTCTTCCGGCGCATCCGCGAAACCTTCCCGACCATGCCCTTCCTCGCGGAAAACCTCGGCGTCATCACGCCGGACGTCACGAAGACAATGGCGGACAACGGCCTCCCCGGGATGCTCGTGCTCCAGTTCGCGTTCGGCGACGGCCTGGCGACGAACCCGTACGCGCCGCACAACCATACGGGAGCGAACATCGTCTATACCGGAACGCATGACAACAACACGACGCTCGGCTGGTTCGACTCCGACGCCACCCCCGCAGAACGCAAGAACCTCGCCGCATACGTTGGACACGCGGTGACGCGCTCCACGGCATGCGGCGACATGATCCGTCTGGCCATGGCGTCCGTCGCGACGGAATGCATCCTTCCCATGCAGGACATTCTCGAACGCGGAGCGGACGCACGGATGAACACGCCGTCCACGGCTTCGGGCAACTGGCTGTGGCGGATCGGAAACGACGATCTCTCCCGCGAACGGGCGACTGCGATCCGGAACATGACATCCTTCTTCGGGAGGGGATAGAACCTCAGCGCCGGAATGTGGGATAATAGCGGAAACAACGAATGGGAGGGACAGAGCCGATGGCCCAGATTCACGCTCGGACAAGCGTCGGATGCAACATGCGCAGCATCATAGAATTCGATCCTTCGTTCCGGACTGTTGCGTACTTTTCCATGGAGGTCGGCATCAAGAAATCGATCCCGACGTACTCCGGCGGCCTGGGACTCCTTGCCGGAGACATCCTGAAGAGCGCGGCGGATCTCGGCATTCCGACGGTCGGCGTCACGCTGCTGTATCGGAAGGGATACTTCGAACAGACGTTCAACCCGGAACACTGGCAAACGGAAAAGCCGGTGTCCTGGCATCCCGAGCAGGAACTGAGCCAACTCCCGAACGAAGTCTCCGTGACGATCCAGGGACACGACATCCGTGTGCGGAGCTGGGTGTACGAAATCATCGGGCAGACGGGCTATTCCGTTCCCGTGTACTTTCTGGACACGGACTTCGAAGGCAACAGTCCGGAGGATCGAAAGCTCTGCTGGAGCCTCTACGGAGGCGACCAGCTCACCAGGATCAGCCAGGAAGTCATCCTCGGCGTCGGCGGACTGCGGATCCTCCGCGACCTGGGGTACACGAACACGAACACGTTTCACCTCAACGAGGGGCACGCGGGATTCCTCACGCTCGAACTCATGCGCGAACAGGGGTATTACGACGAACAGAAGGTCCGGGATCAGGTGGTCTTCACGACGCACACCCCCGTGCCGGCGGGACACGATTTTTTCCGTTTCGACCTTGTGGACCGCGTTCTGGCGCCGGAACCCCTCGCAACGCTGAAACGCATGCTCCCGAACGCCGAGGGCGTCTCCATGACCGAGCTGGGACTCCGCTTCAGCCGGTACACGAACGCGGTGTCCAAACGTCATGCGGACGTCAGCCGCAGAATGTTCAACGACGAGACGGTCGACAGCATCACGAACGGCGTCCATCCGTCAACGTGGGTCAGTCCGGGCATGGGGAAGCTCTATACGAGGCACATTCCCGGATGGGAGAACGATCCCGGACGTCTCGTCCAGGCGCTCCAGCTTCCGGAAGAAGATCTCTGGGCGGCGCATCAGGCGGCGAAGATGCGCCTCTTTGCGCGCATTCTCGAAACGACCGGACGCCAGATGGATCCCGACATCCTCACGATCGGCTTCGCGCGTCGCGTCGCCCAGTACAAGCGCGCCGACCTGCTCCTGTCCAACGTCAAGCGCCTGGCCGAGGTCGGGACCGGCAAGATCCAGTTCATCTTCGCCGGGAAGGCCCACCCGCATGACGACGGCGGCAAGGCGCTGATCCAGCGATTGTTCAATTCCTTTCAGAAGATCGACGAGATGGTTCCGTGCATTTTCCTCGAAAACTACGATATGGAACTCGGCGCACTCCTGACCCAGGGCGTCGACCTGTGGCTCAACACGCCGAGGCGCCCGCAGGAGGCGTCGGGAACCAGCGGCATGAAATGCGTCCTGAACGGGATCATGAACTTCTCCGTACTCGACGGCTGGTGGATCGAGGGGTGGATCGAAGGCGTCACGGGATGGTCCATCGGCCCGGAGCCGAGCGAGTCCGACCTCGTCCATTACGACGAATCCCTGGACGCGATCGATTTGTACAACAAACTCGAAACGGCTATCATTCCGAAGTACTATGACGACCGCACAGGCTGGATTCAGATGATGAAACACGCCATAGCCCTGAACGCGAGCTTCTTCAACACACATCGCGTCGTGCGGGAATATTGCGAAAAAGCCTACCACATCGGACTTCGGGGGGTGTGATCCGTGTCGCGCAGGAACCGGTCCGATCAGCAGTCGGAATCTCCGGTGCAGCCGAAGGTCCTTCATGTGACCCCGGAAATGGTCCCGCTCGTCAAGGTGGGGGGACTCGGAGACGTCGTCGGTTCCCTGCCCTGCAGCCTGAACGCCATCGATACGGATGCGCGGGTGCTGCTCCCCGCGTACGCGGGCGTCATGGACCGGATTTCGGATGCCGGATTCCGCCTGACGCACCTGACGCGATCCGTCGAGGCGGCGCTCCGCTGGAAGGTCTACCGTGCGCGCATCTGGCGGGCGCTCGTGAACGGCATTCCCGTCTACCTTCTCGAAAACGACGCCCTGTTCGGTTCTCCTTCCCCGTATCCCGATGTCCTCACTCCGGAGAGCGTTCTGCCGTTCGCGTTCCTCTCTCTGGCGTCGCTCGACATCCACACCGCGATCCGCTGGAAGCCGGATGTCATCCATTGCCACGACTGGCCGACATCGCTGACCGCCATCGCCCTCAGATGGCACAGGCATTACCGGACCGTGTCCCACAGACCGGCGACGGTCCTGACCATCCATAACATGGCGCACCAGGGCCTTCTTCCCGCTTCGGTCCTCGACGAATGGGGCATCGCGGACGACGCGTTCGCGATGCAGGGTGTCGAATACTACGGAAACGTCAATCTCCTGAAGGGAAGCATTGTCGCCAGCGACCGCATCACGACGGTGAGCCCCCGATACGCTTCGGAGATCCTCACCGAAAAGGGAGGGTGCGGGCTCGCCGGTATTCTCAGGGAGAACGCGGACAAGCTCTCGGGCATTCTGAACGGTCTGGACACGAACCTCTGGAACCCGGAGAGGGACCGCCTTCTTTCCTCTTCCTTCAGCACGAAAAAGCCGGAGGGAAAAAAAACCTGCCGCAGAGCGTTTCTGGAAGACATCGGATGGGACGACGACGGGGCTCCGCTGTGCGTTATGGTGTCGCGCCTCGTGCGACAGAAAGGGCTCGACATCCTGATCCCGGCTATTCCCGACATCCTCGCGCTCGGCGCGCGCGTCGTCATCATCGGAAAGGGAGAGCCTGCGTTCGAAGAGCGGCTTTCGTCAATGGACGCCGAATTTCCGGGGAGGTTCCGGGCGCTTCTGACCTACGACGAGCGCCTCGCGCATTCGGCGTACGCCGGAGGCGACATCTTCCTGATGCCCTCCGATTTCGAGCCGTGCGGTCTTTCGCAGCTCATCTCGCTTCGATACGGCTCCGTTCCGGTGGTCCGCGCGGTCGGAGGACTCGCGGACACGATACGGGACGCGGATGCTTCTCCCGACGGATACGGCTTCACATTCGACGACTACGAAACGGAGGCGCTGACCTCCGCCGTTTCGCGCGCCCTCGACGCCTTCCGCGATGCGGAGCGCTGGGACGGAATACGCACCCGCGGCATGAAGAAGAATTTCGGCTGGGAACAATCAGCTTCCGCATACAAGGACCTGTACCTGTCCCTGCTTTCAAAAGCCTAGCCCCGGCGATCTTCCCGATCCTTCGGGGCACATTCGACGAAGGGAGATGGTTCCATGATTTCCGGCCAATACGGACGTGTTCTCGGCATGGTCCTGGCCGGGGGGAAGGGCGAACGCCTCATGCCCCTGACGAAATACCGGGCCAAGCCTGCGGTGCATTTTGCGGCAAAGTATCGGATCGTCGATTTCGCACTGTCAAATCTCGTCAACAGCGGCATTTTTTCCGTTTACGTTCTCGTCCAGTTCAAGAGCCAGTCCCTGAACGAACACATCGAGCGCGGCTGGCACTTCGGCGGCGCGTTGCGGGGACGAGACTATTTCATAACGCTCGTTCCCGCGCAGATGTGGAGCGGGGAGCGCTGGTTCCAGGGGACGGCCGACGCCGTTCACCAGAACCTGCACCTGATCACGCTTTTCGACGCCGACCGGATCTGCATCTTCGCGGCCGACCATATCTACAAGATGGACGTCACGCAGATGCTCGAGCACCATATGGACCGCAAGGCGGACGTCACGATCTCTGCGAACGTCGTTCCGAGCAGCGAGGCGCACCAGTTCGGATGCCTGCAGACGGATCCGCGCGGACGAATCACCGGCTTCGTCGAAAAACCGCCCGTGCCGCCCGAGATCCCCGGACGCCCCGGATTCAGCTTCGTCTCCATGGGAAACTACATCTTCGAGCGCGAAGTTCTCGAAGAGTGCCTGATCGAGGACGCCAAGGACGAGGCCTCATCGCACGACTTCGGCAAGAACATCCTCCCGAATCTCGTGTCCCGATGCCGCGTCTTCGCGTACGATTTCTCGACCAACCACCTCCCCGGAACGGGACACCCCTACTGGCGACTGGACAAGCCCTACTGGCGCGACGTCGGGACCATCAAAGCCTACTGGGAAGCCCACATGGACCTTCTGGACATCGACTCGGAGATGACGTTCTACAATCCGCAGTGGCCCATACGGACCGTCTCCTACGCGGACCCTCCATCCTACTCCTACCCCGCGGGAGGCCACCCGTGCCATGTCGACAGCATTCTCGCCGCTGAGGGGAGCCGGATGCTCGGCGCCAGCGTCCGGCGTTCCGTCCTTTCGCGGAACTGCCTGATCCTGCCGGGGGCGGACGTCGAGGAAAGCATTATCGGACAGGGCGTCGTCATCGGCGAAAACTGCAAACTCCGGCGCGTCATCGTCGACGCGCATAATCAGATCGCACCCGGGACGAACATCGGATTCGACCCGGAGCCGGATTCCGCAAACTACACCGTCGACCCGGCCACGGGAATCGTCGTAATCGGAATGCCGAAGATGCAGCTCCGGAAGAGCATCGAACCGCCGGCGAGCCGGTACGAATGGGATAATACGATCAGCTGAGATTCCCGGACGTTCTCAGAGTACGCATTCGTCGCTCCGAAAAGAAACGGCCCCCTGGAAACAACCGGGGGCCGTTCGTTCTTCCGGTTCCCCGGAACCCGATTACTTTTTCTTCGGACCCAGAACGTCGAGCAGCGTGTTGATGATCTTTTCCTCCGGCGATTTCGACGGCGACGGTGACGGGACAGGGGCCGAGATCGTCTGTGACGGCGTCGAGGGTGTCGCCGGCGTCGCTGCCGGCTTTCCGCCCGCGACACTGAAACCGGATGCCGTCGGCGCGTCGATCCGGCCGCCGACCTTGAACGAAACATCGCGATAGTCCCGCTCCTTGAGTCCGGACTTCACGCCGGAGAGCATTCCCGTGAGCATATCCGTGACGTTGGCCGCCGTTCCGGCGGCGACGCCTCCGCCGATAAACGCGGACAGGAGCGCCATGTTCGCGGACGCGACGCATTTGAGATTCAGTCCGCCGTCAAAGGTCACGGGACCTTCGGCGTTCAGATGCCGGTAGATCAGGTCATTGTCGGGCGCGACAACTCTGCTTCCGGCAAGCAGCCGGATGCGGTCGCTCTCCACAACGAACGGAATCGTCGCAGAGGCGAAGCGAATGCCCGGCTGTCCCGTCAGAGGCGCCAGCAGGCCCGCAAGCGGGATTCCCTCGACGAGTCCTTCGCCGGCCGTCAGCTCCCCTTTTCCCGAAAGCGACACCTTGCGCCCGTCCACGATTCCCGTAAGGGACAACTCCAGGTTGCCGCGGCCGGAGAGCATCCGCTTCTTCTCTCCTGTCCGGCGCAGGGCCTGAACGATGTCGCCAAGCTCCACTCCCGTCGCGGAGAGTTTCTTCGAAAAACGCAGCGACCGGATGTCGAGCGTTCCCGATGCGGACACCTTTCCGCCCGCAACCTCGGCACGCGCTCCCTTCGTCTCGAGGACGGGTCCGGAGAGCTTCAGCGGTACGGAAATCCCGGATATCGAAAGGCCGTTGACCTTCAGCGCCGGCGACGAGACGCTCCCTTCGCCGCTTCCTTCGCTTCCCTTGAAGCGTCCGGAGAACGCGAGGTCGAGCGTTCCCGAAGGCTTCATCCCGGCCGCCAGAGCGGAAAGCAGAACGGCCGCGTCCAGCTTCTTTCCCGCCAGGGAGAAGGTTCCTTCCGGCGTTGCTCCGGTGACGACGGTCCCCTTTCCTTCAAGCGTTCCTCCGCCGACTTCGGCTGAAAAGCTCTCGATCGTCACACGCGACGGCGCGCCCGAAAGGGACAACTCCGCCTTCTCCGCGGCGAAACCGGCTGCCGCCGCCTTGCGGGATTTCAGGGAGGCCGCGATGGACGGCTTCTCCAACGTCCCCGACAGGGACACGGTTCCGTCGACCTGTCCCGAGAGCGGCACGGCGACCCCGCCGCTCAGGGCCAGCGGTCTCAGATCGGCTCCCGCCAGCTTCAGGGCGAGCTTCATTTCGGGTTCTCCTCCCGCGACGCCGGGAAGCGTTATCGTTCCGCTTCCCTCGATGACGCCCTCGCCGCTCCTGACCTGGAACGACCCGATCGTGACGGTCTCCTTTTCCTTTCGCAGCGAGAGGACCATATTCTTCAGGTGCGACAGGGAATCGGCCGTAATTTCGACCGCCAGCGGCGAATCCTTTCCCGGAATTCCGACGCCCTTCGCAATCACGGGAAGTTCGAACGAGGACACGGCGGACACGCCTCCGAGGGAGTAGCCCTTCGCGGAGATCTGCTTCGATTTCGCGGTCACCGTAATTTTCGGTTTGGGCAGCGTCCCGGCGGCTTTCACGGTGACGTCGGCCGTTCCCTGGACGCCGTAGGAAGAAAATTCCGGAAGGAAGGACGTCGCGAATCCGGGACCTACCGTTCCGCCGGCGCTCAGATCGAGCGTCGGCGC
>ERZ1645192.914-NODE-914-length-24843-cov-6.544820_pt1 | contig 24843 bp, 23 predicted proteins | sample MGYA00575354_ERZ1645192 | MGnify/ENA primary metagenome ERZ1645192 (study PRJEB40844, sample SAMN11349763) | freshwater sediment metagenome | isolation source: river sediment | host: Sediment | place: India: Faizupur Khadar , New Delhi | collected 2017-02-21 ... | reverse complement strand
TCACCCCTGAACCTACGTTTTCTCCTGACTATTCCTAAGATGTCACTCCAGAGCCTACGTTGACTCCTGAACCTACCGAAGAGGTCACTCCAGAGCCTACGATGACTCCTGAACCTACCGAAGAAGTTACTCCGGAAATTCAGCCAATAATTACTCCAAATCCGGATGAAGGATTATTAAGTAAAATTCCTGAAGAACCATCCCAAATTGAATCAATAAAAATTGTGAATGGTTCGATCAACCTCTTGGAACAGCCTGAAAATATTGAGGTATACATTAATGGAGAACCACAGGGATTGACTCCCTTACTCATAACCGGAGTAGATCCAGGAAAATATCTCCTAACTTTTGAACATGAAGATGGATATGAAGACCAGGTAGTTGAGGTTCCAGATACCGGTGGGGAAGTTAAACCTAAAAGAACTGAACCTGTCTATAAGGTAGCAGTCCTGGCAGGTGAAAAAGAGCCATGTAAAGATTGCTGCACGATTCAGGAAGTTCATGCAAAAACCTCTCAAATGGATTATTCAGAGGTATTTAAAATAAGTACCGTGGCAATGAAACCTGATGAGTCTGGCAGCATTCCATATACATTGTATTGGAATGGAAAACCCTGGTACAGGGGTACTTTGAAACCTGATGAGGATGAAAAAGCAGAAGGATGCGAAAATTGTGTCGTCATGGAAGATTATATCCGAGAAGTAACACCACCTGGAACTTTCGAGTTAAAGTTGGATGATGGCCGGTTATGTACTTCTTTAGATAATATGGGAAGATTGACCTTCTATGGAATTGAAGGGATTCCGATCCCCTCATCTTCCTGAATAGGTAGGAATTCAAACTGAATTATGGAAAAAGCTTTGAAGGATATATCTGGCCTTCTTATAATGAGAAAACAGGATATTGAATTCTGATATTATCTCTCTCTTTTCTCCTTTCTTCTAGTATCTCCCTGACCTGAGCCATCCGGTGTTCCATGCATTCTTCCTCAGAAAATGACTCATCAGGGAGACAGGATGGATTTACATTCTCTAACATCTGGTTTATCGCTTTTATCTGCCTGCAGGTCCGAATCCAGGAGGTGCATATCTCCGGAGGAACCCCTTTAGACCGTGCAGCATTCGCGTTTGAAATCAGGGGATCATACCAGTCAAAGAATTCAGATATGGCATCACAGAATTCGGCGTCTACGAACGGCTTTTCAACAAAACCTGCGACATATTCACCGTACCTGATGACTTCGTCGATATTCAGTTTTTTCGCTGATGCCATGATGACTGGTGTTTCCCTGCCATTAGAAAAGGTCCGGAGATGACCCAGAGTGTCCCATCCATCAAAGGGGTCCATCATAATATCAAGGAGAACCAGATCAAAGGGCTCTCTTTTTAATCTCATTACACCTTTGGCGGGATCTTCCTCTGGAAAGCAGCGGTATCCGCAGGAGGTCAGGGCCCTGACTATTGCTTCCCTGAATACCGCTTCATCATCGATAATGAGAATTTTCTTTGGGTTTTTCCCCATATGAAATCCCTTTCATTATCCTTATGGAGATTGATAATATTAATATTGTGGGTATGGATAGGCAATGGTGATCCTGACGTACATCAATGTATCCATCGACATTTTTCTTCTGATTTTTTGTTCTTATCTCGAATACATGATCCGGGCTCAGTATGGCACTCGTATATATCCTGAACTATATATATGAGAGTCTAATAATGGCGATGATGAACGAGGGTATTCATGGGTAGAAGAGATTATGATATACTCCTGACAATCATTTCAGATAGACTATGATACTCATCTCACGAAAAGAACATTTGGATTTCGGGTATGAATTATTCATCTCATCGGTATCCATTCTCTCTGTTCTCAACATGGTCCTTTCCAATATACCTGGTGTTGATCCAGATTCCGTAAACGTTTTGAATATTGTCAATGGGGTGCTAACGCTACTTTTTATCTATGATTTTTTCCTTAGATTACTCAGTGCACCTTCTCGTTCTTCATACCTGTTACATAATTATGGATGGGCTGACCTGCTTGCAATTATTCCCGCATTGAGAGTTTTCAGAGTATTTCGGATATACAAGGCATATCGGGTCATCAAACGATATGGTTTGCAATACATAGCCTCATATCTCTCATACAATCGTTCACAATCAGCTCTTTACATCCTGGTATTCATGGTCATCCTGATTATAGAAGTTGGTGCATTCCTGGTTTTACAGGCAGAACATGCCTCCCCTTCGGCGAATATTATTACAGCAGGTGATGCGATATGGTGGGCATATGTGACTATAACCACCACAGGATATGGGGATCGGTATCCGGTTACAGCAGCAGGCAGGATGGTCGGAATTCTTGTACTTACCATGGGAGTCGCCGTATTTGCAACCTTTGCAGGGTATATCTCCAGTAAACTTTTATCATCACCGGAAAAGGAGGAGGTATCAGATGAGGGGTTTGAAGGAGAAGAGTCCCCGGAACGTTGTCTGAAAGAGATAAAAATGCTTCTTCGTGAACGGGAAGAACTCGATACAAAAATTTCTGTTCGACTCGAAAAACTAGAGAAGTCAATGGGTTATGGTCAAGAGGACCAGAGATAAGGTATCTGGTTCTGGTATAAATATGCTATCTTTTTGTCGGTATCAGAATGCGTTTTCGTGATCCACAAATTGTTTTGTGGGTATCTGGTGACCCACAAAAGTGATAAAATGAATCAAAATTTAACCTGAAACAAGAATTTTTTAAATCTAATATTCCTTCTGACTCAGCCAAAAGAATTTTGCAAAAACTTCGTGATGCCGGGATTATTGAAATTATCGGGGAAGGAAAAGGGAGGATACCAGCGGTCTATCAGTTTACCCGGCTCATGAAAATCGCTGAGCGTGAAAATGATTGGGAGTGAGGTGTATTAATCCTATTCTCCCCCCACATGTGAAAATTTTAATTCAAAATTTTTTCATGTATTCGTAAAAAAGAGTCTTATTCTCTAATTTTTTTGTGGTCCCAATCTCTTTTGAAAGGGTTAAGATCCCCTACAATAACTATATATAGAATTACAAATCAATAACAAAGTGATCATTATTATGAACTTCAACAATTTTACACTCAAATCACAGGAAGCAATCCAGAAAGCAATGGAAATTGCTACCGGGAAACAGAACCAGGCAATTGAACCTGGACATCTGCTCAGGGGGATGCTCATCGTGGATGAGAATGTCATCCCCTATTTGCTTAAGAAGCTCAATGTCAATCTGGACCGGTTCAGTCAGGTGCTTGACCGGAACATCGATGGGTATCCAAAGATCACCGGTGGGGAGCCGTATTTATCGAACGATACAACAAAAGCCCTGCAGAAGGCGTCAGGTCTGGCCCAGGAGATGAAAGATGATTTTGTCTCTATTGAGCACCTTCTCCTTGGTATTGTATCTGGGAATGAAGCGACATCCCGACTTTTAAAGGAGAATGGGGTCTCTGAGAAAGACCTGAAAAATGCGATCCGGATTCTCAGGAAAGGCTCAACAGTCAGCAGCCAGACTGCAGAAGAGACCTATAATTCCTTAAATCAGTTTGCACGAAATCTGAATGAACTTGCATTCTCCGGAAAGCTCGATCCGGTCATTGGCCGGGATGATGAGATCAGAAGAGTCCTGCAGATCCTGTCACGGAGAACAAAGAATAACCCGATTCTGATCGGAGAGCCTGGCGTTGGAAAGACTGCGATTGCAGAGGGTCTGGCCCACCGGATTATTGACGGTGATGTTCCTGATAACCTGAAAACTAAGCAACTCTTCTCCCTTGACATGGGAGCTCTGATTGCCGGAGCGAAATATAAAGGAGAATTTGAGGAACGACTGAAGAGTGTGGTAAAAGAGGTAGTCTCTTCAGACGGGGAGATCATCCTCTTCATTGATGAGATTCACACCCTTGTCGGTGCCGGGGCAAGTGAGGGGGCGATGGATGCCGCCAATATCTTAAAGCCTGCCCTTTCCAGGGGGGAACTGCATGTCATCGGTGCAACTACCTTAAAAGAATACCAGAAGTACTTTGAGAAGGATAAAGCCCTCGAACGACGGTTCCAGCCAGTAATGGTAAACGAGCCTGATACCCTGGATGCGATATCCATCCTCCGGGGCATAAAGGAAAAATACGAGACACACCATCATGTCAGGATCAAGGATGAAGCCATCATTGCCGCCGTTGAGCTTTCACAGCGGTATATTTCTGACCGGTTCCTTCCTGACAAGGCGATTGACCTCATCGATGAAGCAGCATCAAAACTCCGGCTTGAGATCAACTCTGTTCCTGAAGAACTTGAGATCATCGAGCGGAAGATCCGGCAACTGGAGATAGAGCGGGAGGCTATCAAACGTGAAAAGGATCAGGCGAAGCTTGATGCTTTAAACGAAGAGATTGGGAACCTTACCGAAGAGCGGAACCGGCTGAAGGCAAAATGGCAGTCTGAAAAGGATATTGTTGAGCAGATCCAGCTTCGGAAGAATGAGATTGAGGATCTCAAGTTCGAGGCAGACAGTGCCAACCGGACCGGAGATCTCGGAAAAGTCGCAGAGATCAGGTACGGGAGAATTCCGGAGAAAGAGAAGATCATTGAGGGGCTGAAAGAGCAACTGACCGATCTGCAGAAAGATTCGGCCATGGTCAATGAAGAGGTCGATGCCGAGGAGATAGCTGAAGTAGTATCCAGGTGGACTGGTATTCCAGTCAGCAGGATGCTGCAGAGTGAGAAGCAAAAACTTCTCACCCTGGAAACAGAACTCCATAAGCGTGTCGTAGGTCAGGATGAGGCTATCCGGGCGGTGTCTGATGCCATTCGCCGGAGTCGTGCAGGTCTTTCTGATTCAAAGCGACCAATCGGATCATTCATATTCCTTGGAACAACCGGTGTCGGGAAGACTGAACTTGCCAAGGCTCTTGCTGAATTTCTCTTCAACAATGAGAACAGCATGGTCAGGATTGATATGTCCGAGTACCAGGAACGGCACACGGTCTCCCGGCTGGTTGGTGCTCCACCAGGATACATCGGATATGAGGAATCCGGCCAGCTGACTGAAGCGGTCAGAAGAAAACCCTACTCCGTCGTATTACTTGATGAGATAGAAAAGGCCCATCCTGATGTCTTTAATATCCTGCTTCAGGTTCTGGACGATGGCCGGCTCACTGACAATAAGGGGCGGACGGTTGACTTTAAGAATACCATCATCATCATGACCTCGAACATCGGGTCACATATCATCCAGGAAAATCTGGAACATGTCACTGATAAAAACCGGGAGGAGATATATGATCAGACGAAAGACCTGGTGTTTGATCTTCTCAAAAAGACGATTCGGCCAGAGTTTTTAAACCGGATAGATGAAGTTATCATGTTCCGGCCACTGACCATGGATGAGATCCGAACGGTAGTCAGCCTGCAACTTGACATCGTCAGAAAGATGCTGGAAAAGAATGATGTCAGGTTCACCGTCACAGAGAATGCAATCGGTCATATTGCAAACCTCGGGTTTGATCCCCTGTTCGGAGCACGACCAATCAAACGGGTTATCCAGCGAAACCTGCTCAACGAACTCTCGAAGATGATACTTGCCGGTGAGGTCACAAAAGAGAAAGAGATCATTGTGGATGAAAAGGATGGATATCTGGTATTTCGAAACACCTGAGAAGAGATTCTGCCCCTTATCTCCTTCTCTTCTCTTCACTCCATTCAAATGAGCATTCACGGTTCATGAATTCTCACCTATTTTGCCAATATTAGTGTTCTTTCTGGGAATCAAACCGGAAAAATATCCCTGTACAGAGAAGGGTAATCGCTCCGGACAGGTAAAAAACCATGTTAATTCCGGAGTAATCCATCACGGCACCAGAGAAGAGGGGTGCGACGACCAGACCAATGGCAAGTGACATATTGACCATTCCTGATGCACTTCCCTGACCTATTTCCCGCCCTGAAGAGCTAACAAGGGCAAATAGTGCCGGAAGTGAAATCCCCCGTCCGATTCCCAGAAGAATTGCAGATATCATATAAAACTCAAATCCTCCGGTAACCGGAACCAAGAGTAAAGATATCCCTATTAAACAGACACCGGCTCCAATCAGATGATACTGCCTGAAGGAGTCTGATATCCTGGAAAAAAAATGTTGAAATATCGGAGTTGTCAGGACTGATACCAATATGATTGCCCCGGTCTCAGAAGCCGAAATATGTGGATCCTGAATCGCGACGATTGGCAAAAAGACCATGAATGTTCCATTTGCAAGAGCATACATGAACTGGTACAGGATCGGTCCCTGAAGTGTTTTATGAAATATGATGTCTCTGAATGAGGATTGAATAACCGGTTTTGAAGGGATGTCCGGAAGATAATACAGGCTGGTGATCAGTGCAAGAAGGGAGAAGAATGCCATTGCAAAAAAGACTGCGTTCAATGAGAAGAGATCTGATATCACTCCTCCGATAAATGGACCAAAACTCATCCCCAGGTAAATCGAACTGACAAAGGAGCCGATGAATTTTCCCTCCTGTCCGACTGGTGCAATGTCATTAATATAAGCTAAGGCAATTGGCAGAATGAGGGCAGATGCTGCTCCATGAAAGAACCTGACCGTCGTGAGCTCATAGACCGTTCCCGCCAGCAGGTAGAGTGCGGAGAGGATTGCGTACGAGGAAAGACCTATGAGGATCAGTCTTTTTCGCCCGTAATTATCTGACATCCTGCCAAACAATGGGAGGAACAGGATCCGTGCCATTGCAAAGGCAGAAAAGATAATGCCAATCCAGATGCCGGTTGCTCCCATGGTGACTGCATATCTGGGAAGTAGCGGGATGACAATTCCCACCCCTATCATTGCCGAAAAGACTGCAGCATACAGTGAGAAGAATATCTGATTCCTGGTATGCGGATCAATTGCGAATGTCAGTAAAGTGGTCATGAATCCAAATGGTCAGAGTCTGAAGAGAAATTGCATGACAAATCAAACATTTCTGTTACAATGCATGTCTGACATAACAAATGATATCTTTCTCGTGTGAAGCGAATATATGTTTTCTTTCATTTATTTTTTTATTCATTCTATGCAAAAACACATTCGATACTGATTTAAGTGCCGGACTCAAGAAACAGTATGTCTTCTGGAGTATACATTATGAAATTATTTTCTTGTGGAATTATTTTCTGCTTGGTTTTATTGACTATCCAGGGTGTTTTTGCAGAATCATTAATCTCCTTTGATCTGGCGATAAAACCCAATCCCTATGCCACCGATGATCTCATATCCCGAGCAGGCACATTGAACATACCTGCAGGGATGGGGATTCTTACTACAAATGAGATTATTCAGCCATACTGGGCCCCGAAAGGGGACCTGATCCCTATCAGGGTGGAATTTTCACCGGTTCAAGCAAACGGACCGATCGCAATTATTGAAGAAGTTGGGAGTGATATGTACCAGTTTGGAAATGAGGTGAAAGGTCTGAGCTTTTCAAATGGAGTTCCATTAAATATTGTACGGAAATATATCATTAATAGCTCTGAAACAATCCCTTATTATGTTCTGCTGCGAAATTCTCTGGATAAAGGGGATACAATTCATGACTATAATCTGGTTTATTCAGCTGAATATGAACCTTTATCTGTGAATCTTTCGGCTTTGAAATCAGGAAACCCTGAAGGCTCTTATAAAACCACGATGGGAGACATCAACCTGAGTTCTGAAAAAGTTTTAGGGTCTCCGTATCTCAACGGGACGTTTCCTGATGGGATAATTATTGGTGGAACAATTCAAGGCCCGGTATGGTTTGGTAACTGGGGGCCTGATGATGCCCTCTTTGACAAGGATCCGTACCATGTTACCGGTGGACAATTCATGGTTATCTTCAATGAAGACTGGTCGTCATTTTCCGGGACGAAAGGAAACTGGCATAGTTGTACCAATGCCGGTTCAATTTCTGGTGAAAAGTTACTTTAATTGTCCTTATATATGCATTTTTTTTCTTTTTCAAAACACTGTATACCTTCCATTTGATAATAATGGGTTTTAGAGTAAAATGAGATTGTGAATTTAAAAAGTTGAGAACGCTTTTTTCTGAACTTTAATCATTCATCTCCTTTGCCCTGGTATATGCATCAAACATGCTGTATATCCAAACAATCAGGTAGAATGGAATTCCAATAAATATCATCGACAATATCCCGAAGATTACTGCTGCCACAAAGAGCAGAATCGCCTTGAGTAATTGTCCGGTGTAGAACTGTCCCAGGCCAGGGATAAAAAACGAGAGAATGAGGGCTATAAGTGGTGATGCCATGAGGGATCTTTTTTATCTGGTAATATTTATGAGTTCTGTTGAGGGGAGTAAATCCGGTGATGTGTGTTCAAAAAAAGGTTATCCCAGCCTGTCAAAAAACATCAGCCAGTCAAATTCATTTATACTCTGATGAGTAAAAGGGAAATATGTAGAATTTATTTTTGATCCAGATCGAATGGGCATATTTTCTGTATATTTCTCATGATGCCACACTCCCTGGTACGTAGGAATGATGCAGGAGGACTCCCTCCCATTGGATAGCAGATGTTCAAGTGTTTCCTGTTCAGGTTCTCCAATTCCATGCGATTCAGATCTTCCGACTCCTGTTCCAATAATCTGGTATTTTGAACCTATCAGTACTTTCAGGTGAGAACCGGCAGACCACCAGCTCAGAAGATGAGGGCCGAGTTGCCACTTTGATACCCCGTATTTCAGATGGCTGTTATGAGCATGGACGAATACCTTCCCCCGGTTCTTTTCTGCCGATACAATGAATGTAAGTATATCTGCTATCATGGCATCCCTCATCCCGAGTAGCCTTGAAACCCTGTCTTTCCGGTCCATTGCAAGACCTGCATGGTACGTTAGCAGTTGTCGTGCGAGACCTGCATAGAATAAGGCCTCCTGATATTTCGCGAACCCACTTTTTTCGGTCAGTTCAGGCCTTCTCATGGTAAGTTCGGTTATCAACTCTTCAGTCTCAAGCCTCAGAGCTCCCGCTTTTGGAGAAGAACCTAACGACCTTGTTGGATCCATCATGGCATCCGGGTTTTCCCAGAGAGAATCCTGCATCAGGAGTGGTTCAACTCGTGACTTGAATGATAAACCGATTTCAGGATCGACAGAGGTGAGATAATCAAGAACAAAGGTAAGGAGCATTCGGGGGCTATCGGTATGAGTCATTTCAGTCGGACTATCACATCCATAGAAACGAAGTTTGATGCCATGCAACGGATCAGCGTTATAGTCTCTCATCCATTCGACAAGATCACGATTCGCATGTGATGCACCAAACCCATGACTAAATCCTGTCGTCTTAATCTCCTCATAAGTCCGGTATCTCTCACGGTGAATATATTCGTTCACAAGTCTGGAACGGGGAAAACTGCTTTCGATAGCGATTGCCGAATATCCATGATGCCTGACCAGGTATTGAAAAATCCGGTTCCGGAAGTTGAGTAATTCTTCGCTCCCATGAAGTGCCTCTCCAAAACCCAACAGATCTACTTCCCCATTTGTTGAAATGATCCGTTCGATCATGGTAAGAAATGATTCAGGATCATCAGGAGAAAAATATAATCGATCTTTCTCAATCCATTCCCGGATGTTCAGGTTTGAAGGGGGAGGTGTGGGGCTGAACATATATGGTTCAATGTGGAACTTTGGTGTGTAAGGATATGTTCGAACCAATCTTGTAATTACGTCGAAATTCAGTTTTAATTTAAATCATTGCTGTATTGATTCTTCCCATCCCTGACCCATGTCAACGATTGGCCGGACTTCGGTTACCTCAAAGGTCACCAGTGCCATCATCATATTAGCAGCTTCTCTTCCGACAACTTCAGCGATTTGGTTTTTAAACAGCTCCAGATCCTGTCCTGAGGTCGCTATCTGCAATGCTACCATGTATACCCGGATACCTTTCCAGTCAGTTAGTGTCGTTCCGGGTTCAATTATCATGTAGACGGCCTTGGGATTTTGCTGGAGATTTGCAAGTGTCCGGTTATTGGAAAGCCCCATGACCACTGTCTTTTCATCAGTCATTCGTGGTGATCCAAAAATTCCAGAATCCACATGGCCTGATTTATCTGCCGTACTCATTATCCCGATCCGTGGCGACCTGTTGAAATAATCCATAAGTTTTGTAGTCATAGTAGTACTTCCCTGATGCTTGAATCGGTGGGAATACCGTTAAAGGTTTTGACGAGTGGAAGGTGGGACCTTGAGCAACCAGGATGGGATCAAAAATTGTGACATTCTGATGAAAGAAAGGGGTAATGGTCATAAAAGTTAATTTTTTCCATAACTAGACGTGACTTGAACTACAATGGTAAAAAACAAGTTAGGTTCTGTCAGGGTTATATGGATATGTTTATCGTATTCCACTCTGAATGATAGATCTTAGATCGATCCTGATGTATGAACTCTCATGATCTTCCTGAACAGGTTTCTTCTGATTCTTCTTTGTATGACCCAGAGGAAACGGCGCCGAAAAAGAGTGCTCATTTTATTGGAAGATTTAAATTACAAACTTTACTGACGATCTGTTTTGTTTTTGTTGTGATTCTTGCCATCTGCATCACCGGACTTGTCGCATTTCAAACCAGTCAGTTCGCCGTGAATGAACTGGCCGGAAAGGTTCAGGATGAAGTTTCTGATCGGATTACCGATCAACTCAATGAATATCTGAAAACACCTCATCTGGTAAACCAGCTCTGTCTGGACAGCATCAAACTCGGGCATATTGATGTTCATGATAATTCCGACCTTATATCATATTTCAGAGAATTATCATTCCGGTTTGATACCATTGAGGCGATTTGTTATGCAAACCAGCAGGATGGTAATTATACCATCATTTCAAAGGTCGGTGCCCCGGGATTAGCCAATGGGACAGAGCGTTTTTACGGTGTTTCTAACTCAATGACAAACTATTCCTTTGTAGAGTTCCGTCTGCTGCCTGATGGCTCGCTTGGGGAAAAGACGCTTACGATCCCGGATTATGATCCCCGGACCAGGCCCTGGTATAAGGCTGCAGTCGAGGCTCAGGGTCCCGCATGGACTCCCATTTATATGTGGCTTGAAGGAGTGGTCAGTATTGATGCTGTTGCTCCTGCATATACCAGCCAGGGTTCGGTCATGGGAGTTATGGACACATCTCTGACCCTGAGTGGGATCGGGGATTTCCTGCAGCAAATAGAGATCTCTGAAAAAGGACAGGCATTTATTATTGACAAATCCGGTCAGATTATTGCAGCGTCAACCGTCAAAGAGCCATACAGACGGGTAAATGGTGAACTTGCCCGTCTCTCTGCCTCTGAATGTAATGATTCTGTTATTCAGAAGGTGACTCATTTTATCTCTGATCACATGGGAAATAACACCAATATTACGACCAGACAACAATTCATCTGTGATAATGAGACTGAACCGCTATTAGTTCAGATATCCCCCTATCAGGATATGTATGGGCTTGACTGGCTTATTGTGGTGGTCATTCCTGAATCTGATTTCATGGGTAAGATACAGGCTCATAACAAGACAACAATCCTGATATTAATTGGTTCCATCCTGGGAACTATCATCCTCTGTATTCTCCTTGCACGGTACATTACCCGGCCGGTGCTTGCGATGAATAAGTCCGCAAAAGCCCTTGCTCAGGGTGATTTCTCCTCCTGGACTGATATTGACCGGAAAGATGAACTTGGTGAACTCTCGCACTCGTTCAAACACATGGCTGATCAACTGCAGACCATGTTCTCATCCTTAAAAGCCAGCGAAGAACGGTATTTAAGTCTATTCCAGGCTTCTGCAGATGCGATCATTCTTTGTAAGCAATTTACAGTCCTTGAGATGAATCATGCGGCTGAAGAGATGTTTTCATTATCTGGAAATATTGAATCCGGAAAAGATGTTTCTGTATTATTCAATGATATTGGTCCGGCAATTACCGACATGATTGAATCATCTATGAATGCCGGTCCGGAGGGATTTGAAAGCAGGACTATTTCACGTATTATTCATGGTCAAGAGCAATATCTGAATATCCGGGTTACAAAGGTCATGACTGATGGTGAAACCCTGAATCTTGTTCATATTCGTGATATTACCATCGAACGTCAGGCAATCATCTCTTTTGCAGAGAAGGATGCTCTTCGGGATGCCTATTCACGGGTGGAGATGATCCTTGAACTTCTTCCTGATCCTACCTTTGTCATCGATAAGAACGGAGTCATCCTCTTCTGGAATCGGGCGATGGAAAAACTGACCGGGTATAAATCAGAGGCCATGATTGGTAAAGGGGATTATGAGTACTCGTTAGCGATATATCCATTGAAAAGGCCCCTGCTCATAGACCTTGCGTTACACCCGGAGACGAGTGAGGAAGGTTTGTATCCGTTTATTGAACGGTCGGATGATTTCATTCAGACGAGTTATTGGGTTGATATATCCGGGAAGATGACATTTATCTCCGTGATCGCTGCCCGACTGTATGATAAGAATGGTGAGGTTGTCGGTGCAATTGAATCATTACGGGATATTACCACTCATAAACAGGCGGAAGAAGCATTACTGGTTGCAAATAAAAAATTAAATCTCTTATCCGGAATTACCCGTCATGATATACTGAATAAGATCATGATCTCAAAAGCCTTTTTGTCCTTCCTTGATGAAAATGAATATGATCAGGATCAAAAAGGCTACATTGACCGGATTAGACGCTCGATGACTGAGATTGAACAGTTTGTCGCATTTTCAAAGACATACCAGGAGCTTGGGCTCAGGCTTCCTGAGTGGCAGGACGTCGGAGAGATGTTCAAACGGGCTGCTCAGCAGATTGATACGCGAAATGTTGCGGTCAATGTGAATATTTCCGGAGTTTCCATCTTATGTGATCCTCTTTTTGAAAAGGTCTGCTATAATCTGATTGAAAATGCAATCCGCCATGGGGGAGATTTGACACACATTGAGGTTGATGGAACCGAGACCATTACCGGTTTTCTTATCACAGTAGAGGATGATGGAACCGGAATTCCGGATGAACAGAAAATGTTCATCTTCGACAGGGGTTTTGGTAAGAATACCGGATATGGATTGTTCCTGACACGTGAGATACTCTCGTTGTCAGATATTACCATTACCGAGAATGGGCAGTTTGGAGTTGGGTGCCGGTTTGAGATTGACGTTCCTAAGGGAAAGTATAGAAAAGAGAGCTAAGTTTAAAAAAAGTTAAATTTTTCTTCCATTCCAGGTATCGGTGATAGCTGAGTCGGTTAATTCTGTTGTATATGTCCCATTAAACGCAAGACCGTCATCGCTGAGAACAAAATGAAAAGTACCCGATTCAACCCATGTGCCTTTCATTATTCTGCCATCATCAGATACAACACCATCCATCAGGCCTGGTTCATCTGTTTCAGGGTCAAAAGGAACATATGAACCGGAGAGTGCGGTTCCATTCTGCGTGAGAGAATATGTTTTACTTCCGGTTTTCCAGGTCCCTGTCCAGGTATTTTCTGCATCGGCTATCGCTCCTTCTCTGGTTCCATTAATCGTATAGGTAAAGGGCTCTTCTGCGATTCCTTCCTGATTGACCGTTCCTGCACCGGAGAATGACTTTCCATCATCTGCAAGGATGAATGAAAAAGTTCCTGATTCAGACCAAATTCCTGAAAACGTCCTTCCGTCTTCTGATAATGATCCCTTGAGCAGACCAGGATCACGAGCTGTGATGTTGTCCGGAGTATAACTGCCAGCGATAGATGATCCGTTTTGAAGGATAAGAAGTGTGAAATCTTCAGATGTCCAGGATCCATTCCATGAGTTTTGAGTAAGAGCATCTAAGCCTGATTTTTGTTCTGCACTGACCAAGGTTACACTCCATACGAGTATCACCATAACAAGACCAGCAAGAATAACGGTTTTCATTTACATGAACCTCCCCTGTTTATCATACTCATCTGGTAGAAGGATAATATTTTCGCCATCCCCGGGTTATTTTCCCCGACTGACATCATACATATGTCTCAGTGTGTATAGTGTGTATACTGTTACACAAAAAATGGATATTAGAAGACAAATCCCAATGGTCCGGTTGCGATAGATAGGTCTTCTACATCCGGGTTATAAGAATCATTTGTGTATGTGTCAGTATGTCTGATAATTTTCTCCTGATGAAGGCCTGAATATGAATAGAACTCTACGATCGCTTTCGTATCAAGTATAGTAACCGAAGGATTGAATGAAATTGGTCTTTCAAAAGACCAGTTCCACTCCGGACCGGAGAGTTCGGTTATGTCAGGCAATTCTTTGCCGTATTCACCCATGATATCCTGGCTGGGAGAAACCAGATTATCATCGAGAATTGTATGTGTGCCCCATGATATTCCATGCCAGAATGCCCCAATGTCCGGAATCTCCCGATAAAGAACAGATGCTTCAAGGTATGATTGCGGGCTTTTATCCCCGTCCACATATGCAAGATAGTCACGGTCTCCAGGGGGAAGGTTCAAAAATATGGAGTAATTTGACATGTTTTCAGGGATGGTAATCTCTTCATCCTTATCGACGACTGATAATATCGCATTCCCACCTATTCCTTCCCTGAAGTAATACCCGCTGATTCTTTTGTCCGGGTGAAACGTCAGGTGTGGAAATGCTGATATGATCAAGGTTGGATCACAGGGATATATTATCCATCCATCTTTGGATTGCATGGTATTTGCATCAGAATAATAATCATCAATTGCAGGACATTGTGTCAGATTTGATGCCATCTCCCTCATCGATTCAATTGTATGAGATTCAAAGGTGGTGGTTTTGGTTTGGTAATACTCATCCATCTGAACTTCTTCTTCGGGTTCAGACTGAACCGGGGATAAGTCACAAAACACGAAAGAGGACGTTATAAAAAGAAAGGCAGAGATTATAATGAAACTAGCAACTCTCATGGACAGAATATCATCTCATGAAGGTAATGTATTTTTGCATGGGACATTTCTATCGATAAAAAACTCACAATATAAATTACGCAGACTTATCGAAAGGTTACTACCGACGCTCATCCCATCCTTTCTTCTCCCGGAATTCATTCGCAAGTTGACTTATTCCCTTGTACCGGATCTTCTCAAACCGTTTTAACCCGATTTCAGCTTTACCTCTCTCAAATGCAGCCTCTTTCAGTAATTTTTTGTATCGCTCAAGGCGGCCGGCTGATATCTGTCCATCTTCAATTGCTTTTCTGACAGCACATCCGGGTTCCTGCTCATGGGTACAGTCTGTAAATTTACACCTCCTGGAAAGGCTTGCGATATCATCAAATGCATCATGAACCGACTCTTCAGCAGTCCAGATACGGATCTCCCGCATTCCGGGTGTATCGATAAGACAACTTCCTGAGGGAAGAGAAACCAGGTGCCTGACCGTTGTCGTATGTCTCCCCTTTCCATCATCCTCCCTGATGTCCCCCGTTTTCTGAACAGATGATCCTGTCAGGGTATTTATAAGTGTAGATTTTCCAACTCCTGATGAGCCTAGAAAAATGACTGTTTTTCCTGGTGTCAGAAATGGCTCCAGCTCGTAAATGCCGGTATTATGCAAAGCACTGATGGAGATTACCGGTATTTCCCCGAGTTCAGTATTGATCCGGGATAGTACCTCCGACATATCATCACAGGTGTCTGATTTATTCAAGATGATCACAGGATTAGCCCCAGAACTCCGGACGATGAGCAGGTACCGCTCCAATCGTGCAATACTGAAATCATGTCCTGGTTCGGTGATGATAAAGGCTGTATCGATATTTGCAGCAAGGACCTGTTCACCTGCCGATTCTCCTGCACCGCCCCGTGATAAACAGTTCCTTCGCTCAAGAATTGCTACTATCATCTGCGATGCAGTCTCCTGATCCTGCAAAACTGCGACGAAATCACCGACCACCGGGATGAGTTTTTTTGCCTTCATTGCTCCGGATATGGGAAGGGATAAGGTCTCTTCCGGGGTCATCACGTCATATCGTGTCTTATGGGCAGTAATTACCCTTCCTTGACTATAAGGGCCCTTGAAGGGAGAGAATAACCGCTCCCAGTTATCATCCCATCCAAGAGTGAGGAATGATTCGGGTGTAATGTCAGTAAGAGATGATGAATTATTCATAAAATAGGTTATATGAAAAGAATATAACTGATTTCTCATTTCATTGTTCATATTATCAAATCAAAAACCTATTATAAGAATATAAGCAATTAATTATATACTTCAATCTTCAGTGAATCTGGCTTGTATCATATCTGGTTCGGTGGTTGCATTCGAAATAACCGACGACTGCCATACATGAACATCAGGTCATCATACTATCCGTATATGAGTCCTGGATACAAATCGAACCAGACATAAAAAATCAGAGGGTGAAACCATGAAATCAGTAATTATTTACCATTCCCACTCCGGTATTACCCGGGGTGTTGTAGAGAAGATACGTGAACGACTTGGTGGAGATATCATTGAGGTTACTCCTGAAAAAGAATATTCAAGTCTGATGGTTGTTCCAAAAGGGTGCTTTCGTGCTATGAAGGGATTATCTGATAAAGTAAGACCGGATAGGATTGATGTTTCCGGGTATGATCTGGTTATCATCGCTTCTCCGGTATGGGCAGGGAAACCGACTCCGGTTATTAATGGAGCCATAGATGGACTTACCGGGTGCCAGGGGAAGAAGGTTCATGGGATATTAACCTGCAGGAGTGCGAAAAGTGGCAATGAAGCTCTTGTTCCTTTTATTGCACGGATGAAAGAGCAAGGTCTTGTGGTTTCCGATACTGCCGTTCTTGATAGTAAAGACTCTGTGGATGGTGCGGTTATCGACGGCATTATAGGAAAAATCACTTCAGATTGAGGAGAAGCATGAATAGCACTCTCTATTATTTTACCGGAACCGGGAATTCTCTCTCTGTCGCCAGAAAAATCTCTGAAAAACTTGTAGATGCAGAATTGATCTCTATTGTTTCACAGATGAAAACTGATGAGATTATTACAGCCCCCTCCGGCCGGGTTGGTATTATATGCCCTGTGTATGATGCAGGTATCCCGGTTGTGGTACGTGATTTTCTTCACAGACTAAAAATTGGAGATGGATCGTATGTCTTTGGGGTTGTCACCCTTGGAGGGACTGGCGGGTCAGCCTTGAAAATGATGGATAAAGCCCTGTCACAGATGAACACCCATGGACTTCATGCAGGTTTTATCATAAAAATGCCCGGTAATTTTCCTCCTGTTTCATCTCCCCCGTCTGGTGAAAAAATTGACTCTATTCTGTCTTCTGCTGATAAGGAGATAACCCGGATCACAAAATTAATCAGGGAAGGTAAGAAGCAGAAGATTGGTATGTACCCCATCTCTTCACTCATGCAGGCTGCATTATATGGTGGGTTTGCCAGAGGAGTGCATACCTCAGATGAAAGATTCTCTGTGTCAGGTGCCTGTACGTCCTGTGGAACCTGTGTCTCTGTCTGTCCGACAGAAAATATTACCCTTGAGGATGGAAAGCCTGTGTACCATCATCGGTGTGAACTCTGTTGTGCCTGTCTGAATTTTTGTCCGATCCAGGCAATTGATCTGAATCTTATGAGGGGAACAAAGGGGAGGGGTCGGTATCATCATCCGGAAGTAACGGTCAGGGATATGAGAGGGCAAAAATGAAATTAGGGTTTTTCAGATCCGCTCCATGACCCTGACCATTGTGCGGATGGTCCCCATTCATTGGTAAATCCATATCTCCAGTGTCCTGTAAAGGATGTACAATCATCAGAGAATATAAATTCACATTCTCCGGCATCATTGGGAGGAGCATAATCGGGACCCTCTGACCATGATCCCTGGAATGTCTTACCTGTGAGGGTTCCTGATAATTGTCCATCATCATGGGTATATGTGCCAAATGCATCCTGTCCGACCTGCACCAGAGTCAACGTACCCTGATTGGTGCTGTAGGTCCTGCTTATCGAACAGTCGTCTGAACCTATCCCGGTCCGGGTTGGTTCAGTTTTGGTTTTACTGTCTCCGATAATTGAGTAAGATATTGTAATTTCTTTTTGCTGGGCATATTGCCAAGCCGGCCCTCCACCATGGTACTCAACCGATGGATCCATGGCAATTTCAAGGAGAATCGGTTCGCTAAGTTTCAGATGGGTAACCATATGCACAAGGTGTTGTTGCCCTTCAATCCCACAGACTCCTTCAGGATCACCTTCAGATTTTGGGGTTCCTGTTTTCTCAATAATTTCACCAGGAGCACGGTGCCATGTTTCAGGATATACCTTGTCCCACCCACGGAAAAAGAAATCACCTGGCCCACACACAATCCCTAAAGTTCTTCGTGGTAATACTTTAGTGTCGATAGTAAGTTCCAGTTCACCCTGTGGTAAGGGAATTGTCTGGATTATACTGTCTGATTTGGTAATGCTGTCAATGCATCCGATACATCCTTCTGGAAATGATGCGCTGAATGTTTCTCCTAAAGTTATTCCTGTAATTAAACCAAGAATGAGGATAATAATGGAGAAAAACACGAATTTTATTCTCATACATAACCTCCATGATATATTTTCTGTTCCTCGACGTATCTCCCACATTTGTAACTTCTGGTTTGGATATTTCACTTATCCTGGTAGCCATTGTTCAGGATAAGATTGTTCCTTCGGATGAGCACGTTTTTTACTCTTCCGTATTTGTTACTGTTGTGGTATGCCTATACTGGTAGCGATAGCAATAAGAGTATCTATGAATAATTAATTGAAAATAAAAATACTCCGCAGTTTTTCATTTTTTACTCTCTATTTTTTGTATTTTAGGGTGGTTTGCAGGAAAAAATATGCTTTCATTTAGGGATTGTGGATGCGTAACCAGATCGAGAAACGGATTTTTTCAGATGGGCGATGTGACTTTCTTACTGGGAACTGTGGTTAGAAAAAATGATCGTTCCTATCTCATTTTTTTCTATAACCAGCCTAATATGGTCCGGTATCTGCGGAGGTATAGAATCATAATACTGCCTGACTGCCGATTCTCCTGACATCACTAAGGCTGCGTGATATGTTCCAATGCCCGGATAGGAGGCAGAATACATCACTGCTCCCTTGTCTGTTCCCTGCACATAGACCTGTTTGAGGGAAATATAATCTGATTTGATTCGTTTCACCGGATCTTTGGTCTTACAAATCCGGTACCCGGCGTTTTGCATCCACTGGTCCTGAAAAGCCTGCATCTGCTCTATAGTCATGTCCGGTTTATCCCGATCAAGGATAAAGAATAATTCTGATTGCCAGTCCGGAGATCGGGCCGAAAACATTGCTGTTTTGTTCTCATCTCCCATCTTCAGGTTATCCTTGATGGTCCAACCTGAAGGAATTTCGATTTCTGCCCAGTCAGGAGACTGAACCTTCTGCCAGTCAGATGCTGCATTGGCAATCCCATTATTTCCAATGACTGCAACCAGGATCAATAGAACGATATATGATATGTAATAGAGATATTTGCTGCAATTACAGGTGATTTGAGGAGAATACATAGGTATCATCTGGTATCGGTGGTGATATTCTTTCCTGTTTCTTGTTCGCTTTTTTATTTCCATTAGAATCATGGCATATAAATATCCCTATTACATAACGTATAACCACATAGCCAGGGTGAAATAACTATGAACCGCCGAGTCCCGTATGGGATTATGAATTTCGCTGAGCTTATCGAAAAAAACAGTTATTTCGTTGATAAAACCCAATATATAGAAAAATTAGAGAAATATCAAAACCCGGTTTTCCTTCGCCCAAGGCGTTTTGGCAAATCTCTCTTCTGTTCAATGCTTCAGTATTATTATGACCAGAAAGAAGCATCCCGGTTTTGTGAACTTTTTGGGAACACATGGATAGGAAAAAACCCTACTGGCACTCATAATCAATATCTTGTCTTAAAATTTGATTTTTCCGTGATACCTATTTCTGAAGATATTACAAAAACTGAAATGGCCTTTAACCAAATTTGTGTTGGGCGGATAACTCAATTGAAGTATGCCTATCCTGACCTGATGCATGATTTACTGGATTTTTCTCCGGATACTGATGCCTCAACGGCTCTTTCATTATGGCTTGGATATTTGCAGAAATCTGATGCTCCACAGGTGTATGTGATTATTGATGAATATGATAATTTTGTCAATCAGTATATTACCAGTCACCAGGATCACCTGTATCAGGAAGTAACCTCCGGTGATAGTTTTCTCAGAACATTTTTTAAAACACTCAAGGAGGGAAGACAAACCGGGATTATTGCAAATATTTTTATCACCGGAGTTCTCCCGATTACAATTGATGATCTGACGTCAAGTTATAATATTGCAACTTTTCTTTCCCTTGACTCATCTTTTGAATCTATGCTTGGATTTACCCAGCAAGAAGTAAATGGTCTTCTGGATATGATCTTCAAGGATTATCTGTTAGATCCACTGATACGGCCAGAAATACAGGAGGTTATTAAAACTCAATATAATGGGTACCATTTTGTGGATCCTGATGGTGAGGCAATATATAATTCCACCATGCTGATGTATTTCTTACAGGATTTCTGTGATAAGAAAAAAATTCCCAAACAACTGACTGATTTAAACCTGCGGACTGATCTCTCCTGGGTGAAACGGATAACCAGCAGCACTGAGAACACCCGGGATATTGTCAGTGAACTTATACAGACTGAATCCGTTCCTTATGATGAAGAATATCTGGTCTCGAAATTCAATAGATCCCAGTTTTTTGACAAACATTACTATCCGATATCTTTGTTCTATCTAGGCATGCTGACAAAAAAAGATCAATTTTTCCTCAAACTTCCAAATGTGAACATGCAAAAGATATTTGCAGAATATTTTAATGAACTCTATAGCATCGATGTCTCTACCCGGTATGCTGAAATGATGCAGGGTTTTCTTAATGATCCTGATTTAAAGAAGCTCTTTGCTGATTACTGGCAGCTCTATGTCGGGCAGCTTCCTGAAGCAGTGTTTACCAGAGTGAATGAGAATTTTTACCGGACAACATTTTATGAACTCTGTAGCAGGTATCTTTCCACCTGGTTTACCTGGAATCTTGAACGGTCATACCCGAAAGGTCGCAGTGATCTTGAATTTGTCGGAAAATATCATGAAAAATTTGCTGGTATCCGGTGGGTTATAGAGTTTAAATATTTTTCAAACACTGAATGGGCCCGGATGAATACCTCTATTGAATCGTTTTCAGTCCGGGATGAAGATACGAAGCAGATTATGGGATATGCTGAAGGGCTTAGGAGTGAATACCCACAGGCACTGGTTCGGATGTTCGTCATTTACTGCATTGGAAATCAGGGTTTTAAGGTAATTGAGGTGTCATGACTGACCTGTATAACTCCCTCTCCTCCTTCTGCACGATGCAGGGAACAACATATTTCGGTATTGCAGATCTCACAGCGGTGCAGGATGAGGTTATAAGGCAGGGTGGAGAAATGGCCCGGTATCCTCATGCTGTAGTGTTTGGAATTGCATTGCAGCAATCGATTGTCGATATGCTTGGAGAGGAGGGGAGGGCTGCAAAGATCATGTATCATCATCATGCATACCAGGTCATAAATTCACGATTGGATAGTATCTCATCGGTTGTGGCTGATCTTGTTCAGAAGGCAGGATATTCTGCTCTTCCCGTTCCCGCTTCTGTCCGGGTGGATAATGATCGTATCTGCTCATTATTTTCTCATAAACTGGCTGCCCGACAGGCTGGGTTTGGATGGATTGGAAAAAGCTGCATGCTCATCACCCCTGATTATGGACCCCGGGTACGATGGGGGAGTGTTCTGACCGATGCACCCTTACCGGCAGTATCAGATCCAATGGAGGAGCAGTGTGGGGAATGTCAGGCTTGTGTTGATATCTGTCCGGTTAAAGCATACACCGGAGCACCTTTTCTGCAAGACGAACCACGGGAAGTCAGATTTGACGCTGAGCGTTGCGACAGGTATTTTCAGGAGATGAAAAAGAGGAATGAAGAGCCGGTTTGTGGACTCTGCCTGTATGTGTGCCCGTATGGACGAAAAGGGAATTTTTTCATGCAGTCAGGTATTCCCCGGTAGGTTTTTACAGGACCCAGATTTTTTATATCTCTGACGCTGATTATGATTTATGGGGTTAAATCAGCCGGTGAAGGAAATTCTGATCGCACGTGAGACTGTCGAAGGAGCCGGGGTCAGGCTGCATCGTGCCTTTGGATATCATGAGATCCCCCGGTTTGATCCATTTCTGATGCTTGATGATTTCAGGGGGGATTCCCCGGCTGATTATCTAAAAGGATTTCCCTGGCACCCGCATCGGGGTATTGAGACGGTTACCTACATGCTTGACGGGATGATTGAGCATGGCGATAGTATGGGAAATTCCGGGATTGTCGGGGCAGGGGCGGTTCAATGGATGACGGCTGGTTCAGGGATAATTCACCAGGAGATGCCAAAGCCGGTTGATGGGAAGATGGGAGGATTCCAGCTCTGGGTAAACCTTCCCCGGTCGGAAAAATTACATGCTCCAAGGTACCAGGAGATATCTCCCGATATGATCCCGGTGGATACTCTTGAGAATGGTTCGAAAGTCCGGGTGATCGCAGGGACGTATGGACGATTAACCGGTCCGGTTCGTGAGATCATTGCAGACCCGGAATATCTTGACGTGTCAGTTCCTGCAAATTCAAAATTCTATCATCAGGTCAGACCTGGTTTTACCGGAATCATGTATGTGTTTGAAGGGCGATGTACGGTCGGTATAGGAGATCCGGTCTTTTTGAAAAACCGGAATCTGGCCCTCCTGGCTTCGGGAACAGTCCTTGATCTGACATCCGGGGAAGATGGCTGCCGGTTCTTATGGATCTCTGGAAAGCCAATCGGAGAACCTATCGCCTGGGGAGGACCGATTGTCATGAACACAAAGGAAGAAGTGGATCAGGCATTTACCGAATACCAGAATGGTACGTTTATCAAATAATTCTCCCCTTGATAAATTTTATTTCCAAAAAAAGAGAAGTTTTCAGGCTTCAGAGAGCGCTGCCGTTTCATTTGTCTCACTGGTTTCAATTGTCTCTTCGACCACATCATCTTCACACCCGGCACACCCTTCACAATATCCCATCGTGTACTGCTGATAGGGATCCGGATTTTCCTGTAAATATCTCTTTAATATCTCAATACCCGGATCCATACTCTTTACATTCGCCCCGGAGATGATGTAATCCTTACACAGCGTCTCATCCTCACATTGGTCAGTTCCATATACTCCGATAAACCATTCAGATGAGTTCACGACAAGACCACAATCACATACTGCATATTCTGATGCCGGCCTGTCTGTATTGATGTCAGCATGAATGTCCTGGGGAAGAACCGAACATGGTTTATTCCAACAGTCAGCCCAGTCTCCATTCATACATTGTTTCAGATAAATATCTCCTGAATAATCAGGTGAGGTGTTATTTGGATCAATCTCGTTCCCTTCAGTCGGGGCTGCATGGTAAAATGAATATGTAGACGTTATCTGGCCCACCGGGTAACCTGCCTTAATCATCCAGTCTCCGTATTCATCAACGTACATCCCAATAGGGGCCAGAACTGAACAGTTATTTCCGCCTAATGAAGGCCCGTCCACCATATAACAGGAACAGAGGACTTTTGAGGGATCATCCTGCGCCGGCACACAATATGCCGTATCACATAAGGCATACGGTTGGTCACATACGACCGGCACTGTTACTCCTTTGTCGGAGAGAGCCTGTGATATCCGTTCTCCGGTTAATTCAGCCATGACACATGGTGTAAAACAGGTCAGGAGAAGCATCCCACATATTAAAAAAATTATTTTTCGAATCATTTTTCTGCACTCCCTGTAATAACAGGATAATACATACTTTGTATAGAACTATTTATAGTGATTTATTTGTAACAATCCAATTTTACACCGTTTTGAGTTGAAAAAAAGAACTAATGGGCCTGAAATCTGATTGCTTATAATCGAATCAGATATGGAATTACCGGATGATCCCGGAATTCATGGGAAAAATTATTGTCCCGTTCTCATTCTCAATATTCACCGGAAGGGTTCCAGTAATCGGAATATTCCCAAACAGTCCACGAATTGCAGAGTGGATATTCTGACCTCCGGCCCTTCCGGCATATGTCGCAACATATATCGGAACATCCTGCATGAACATGATATCATACGGTTGGTTTAACGCAAAACCTGCGACCGGGATCTTATACTCACTGGCAAAATCCAAAAGATACCGTGAAAACTGCGGGATGTAGTATTCATTAGTCCGCTGTGTTGCATTGGATGAACTTGTTCCAAGGATTACCAGAGAAGCATTCATCACCGACTGTTGCTGCTCCTCGGATAACTCCGTTTCATTTTGATAGGTATAAGCATATATTTCCGGAGAGTAGCCTTGCTGATTGCATATCTCCTCAACTGCCAGAGATGTTTCATTGGTAAAGGGCATTGTCGGGGTGAATATCGCAATGCTTTTCATTTCAGAGCAAGAAAAAGGAACACGATTATTCTGGTCTGAAAGAAGGGTTACTGTTTGTTCTGATGCCTCACGTTCTACCGCATAGGCTTCTTCTCCAAGGCAGACCTCCTGTGCATGGGCAATCCGTGATGCCATATCAGGGATTGGATTCTTTTCCGATACATAAGGATTGATTATCCCATATTTATCCTTCATGGAAAGGATTCGTCTCAC
>ERZ1645192.913-NODE-913-length-24872-cov-13.356288_pt1 | contig 24872 bp, 16 predicted proteins | sample MGYA00575354_ERZ1645192 | MGnify/ENA primary metagenome ERZ1645192 (study PRJEB40844, sample SAMN11349763) | freshwater sediment metagenome | isolation source: river sediment | host: Sediment | place: India: Faizupur Khadar , New Delhi | collected 2017-02-21 ... | reverse complement strand
GTCATAGCCCCATCCTCTCAGGAGTTGGGGCCTCCGGCAAACCCGGGGCGGTTCAAGCTGCCGCGCCGCTGCGTCGTCGAGCGCACCTTCTCGTGGTTCGGGCGTAACCGGCGACTCGCCAAGACTGGGAGAACCTCGCGGAGACGCTCCACGCCTTCGTCACCCTCGCCGCCACCCAACTCGGCATCAGGCGGCTCGCCCGTAGTTGGGCTTTTGAGTCAGGCTCTCAGGCCGCCATGTTCGGCAGGCGGGGGACGGCGGGATGATCGCCGATGACAGCGATCGTTTCCAACGTCATGTGGCGAGAATGCTGCACGGCCCATTTGTCGTTCTGCTCGAGGAGGATGGCACCGACCAGCCGGACGATGGCATCTTCGTTCGGGAAGATCCCGACGACCTCGGTGCGGCGCTCGATCTCGCCGTTGAACCGTTCGAGCGGGTCGGTGCCGTGCAGTTTCGCGCGGTGCCGAGCGGGAAAGTTCTTGTAGGCGAGCTCGTCGGGCTCCGCCCCACCCGAAGGCGGCGCGCCGATCATCCGACGAGAACGCCGTTCTGCGTCGTCCAGCCGACCCCGGCCTGATCCGAGGTGAAGCCGGAACCGACCACGTTGGTGCCGTCCATCAGCCAGGCGTAGGTCGACCCCGTCGACGTCTGCTGCCACAGGATGTCCGACTTGCCGTTGCCGTCGAAGTCGCCGATCGAGGCGACCTGCCAACCGGTGTCCACCTGCCACTGCGTCGGTGCGCCGGAGGTCACCGTCGCGCCGCTCATGAAGTAGATGTAGGAAATGCCGTTCAGCGGGTCGGAGGCGTTCGCGTCGTTCTCGTAGCGGAACAGGATGTCGGCGGTGCCGTTGCCGTCGAAGTCGCCGGTGCCGGCGACCTGCCAACCGCCCGAGGCCTGCTGCGACAGGAGACCGGACGAGGTCACGCCGGTCCCGTCCATCTTCCACTCGTAGAGCGCACCGTTGAGGACGTCGGACGCATCGGCGGCGTTGTCATAGCGCCACAGCACGTCGGCCTTGCCGTCGCCGTCGAAGTCGGCGACCGCGACGACCGACCACCGGGTGTCGGTGACTTGGTCCGACGTGAGACCCGACGCGTTCCAGTCGGTGGTCGAGCCGTTCATCACCTGAAGGAAGGTCTGGTTGGTGTGGATCGGGTTGGTGGAGTCGGAGCGATAGAGAACATCGGCCTTGCCGTCGCCGGTGAAGTCGCCGACGCCGACGATCGACCATCCGGCGAGCTGTTGCACGACCGCGCCACCCGCGTCGGCGGCGCCGTTCTGGAAGGACATGTAATAGATGTCCTGGAGGGGATCGCTCGCGTCGCCGGCGTTGGAATAGACCCACAGGATGTCGGAGGTGTCGTTGCCGTCGAAATCGGCGACGGCCTCGATCTTCCAATTGGTGCCGGCCTGGAGAGCGGTGGGGGCTCCGGCGGTGACGGCCGTGCCGTTCATGGTCCACAGATAGGTCACGCCCGATGCGTTGCGCAGCAGAACGTCGGAGGTGCCGGATCCGTCGAAGTCCCGCGCCGCCGGGGTGACGAGCACCAGGGAGGTGTCCGCGAACGCCAACGTCTCGATGCTCCACAACGTGTCGGCGCCGTCGGGCGAACCAACACGATCGTCACGAACGGTGCAGGAGCCGTCCGGGTTGCGTGTGACCGTGTAGGTGGCCCGCGCCCCCGAGTAGACCGCCGTGTCGCGCCGGGCGCCGCCGAAGATCGTATCGTCGCCGCCGGCGCCTTCGATGACGTCCTGCAGCCGGTCCTTGCCGTAGATCGTTTCGCCGGCGGAGGTGCCCTGCACGCCGCCGGCGGCGAAATCGTATCGGGCGGTCGAGATCCCACCGAGGCTCACGCTCATGCCGACGACGAGGCCCGTGGATGAAAGTCCGAGCTTGTTGCCGTAGAGGCCCGCTCCACCCGAGTTGAAGGGCTGAACACCTCCGACGGCCCTGCCCTCGAAATCGAAAATCTGAGCGCTCATTTCGCCACTGCCGGCGATGCCGCTGTTGCTGCCGAAGATCGCGGCGAATCCACCGTTGGTGAGCTCACACAGGTCGATCCCCGACATGCCGGTGGTGGCATCCATCGTGGCCAGTTGCGTCACCGGCAGAGTGACGCTGCCATCGGCCGCGAAGGCGGTGATCTTCGTCGCGCCTGCCACGAACTGCATCCAGCCGGACGTTCCGGGTTCCAGCTTCTGTTCACTCCACCCGAAGGCGAAACCACCGTTCGCCAGAGCGACGATCTCTGTCGTGCCGTCGTTGAGGGACAGATTGAAGCCGTCGGTCACGGTTCCGACGGTGAAAGCATGACCGACCGGCGCGCCGTCGGCATCGACGATGCGCGCGACGAACGTAGTCGTCGGCCATTGCGTCTCCTTCCACACGATCACCGCACCGCCTCCGGCCAAGGCCGTGGAGGCGATCACGGTCCGGTTCTGGACGTCGGTTTCCGACAGATCGAACAGACCGGACACGGCCGTTCCGTTCTGGTCGAAGACCTCGGCGACGACCTTCTGCGTCGTACCGGACGCTCCGGACGAGACCAGGACCCGCGACACCAGGAACCGATTGCCGCCGACCGCCACGGTTTCCACATACGAATTCAAGCCGTAATCGGTCGACAGGGTGCCCAGATGCAGGTCGCGGTTCGTCGAGGCACCATCCGGCCCGAAGAACGAGACGTGGTCGACCGCCATCTGGCCGGGATTGGTGGTGTCGAAAGTGGCCCAGCCGAACGCAACCTGCCCCGAGGGTAATGTGGCGAGCCCGGTCAGTTCCACCGGCCCCAGGTGGAACGCATCACCCGGGTCGAATACCGTCCCGAAGGCCGCGCCGGCGATGTCGAGCTTCACGCCGTGAATCTGACCCATATTGTCCCAGCCAGCTACGAAATATCCCGCATCAGACCACTCGAGCGACAGACCGTGAAGATTGACACCATTCGAACCCACCGACGACCAGCTGAAAACTTCATTGTACTGAGAAACCTGAGAAATAATCATATCGTTTTGTCCGTATGGTCTCGATTATTTCGTTGGAATGCGGTGGTTCCCTTTCGGTCACCTGTGCACCCGAACATCGCGGTCGACTCATATATGCTCACGGACCGCGTGAACAGCTGCGGCGGCGCCATCACATTGAAATATCTGTAGGCCCCTGCCCGATGCCACGCCCGCCCCGGACCTCGCTCGCAAGCCGTGTGGTCGATGGCGTGCGCGAACGGCGTCGCCGACGAGAGATCCCTCGGCGGCCCCCATCAGGAGGTCGATGCCGCGCGAGCGGCGTCGGCCGGTCACATCACGAGTTCGGGCAAGCCATGCTCGCGGTGAAGCCGAAAGGCGCGGAGCACCGTCGTCGGCTCTCCCGCCCGCAGAGATCGATCGCGCCTCGGCGCGGCGCTCCGATGTCCGGGCCGACCGTAGAGGCCGGAAACCGGATGGGATTTGCCGGGATGGATTGGAGCGGGCGATGGGAATCCGCATGATGAATATCGGTCATCGCTCGTCCCTTCTCCGGAGGCCGCCTCTCGCGCCCCTTGCGGGACGTCTGAACCCCGGAGATGGCGGGAACACGACGCCGCGCCCGACACATCGGTGCACCGGCCGCGATCCGGACCGACGCACCGAGGTCGAACGGCTCGCAGTCGGCGGGAGCCGGAGGAAGATCTCAGCCGATCAGCACCCCGTTCTGCGCCGTCCAGTCGGCGCCGGCCTGCGCCGAGGTGAAGGCTCCGGCGGTCACCGCCGCACCGTTCATCGTCCAGGCGAAGGTGTTTCCGGTCGCCACCTGCTGCCACAGGATGTCCGACCGACCGTCGCCGTCGAAGTCCCCGATCGTGGCGACGGTCCAACCGTTGTCGACCTGCCAGCCGGTCGGCGCGCCGGAGGCGACCGTCGTTCCGTTCATGAAGTCGACATAGGTCAAGCCGTTGAGTGCGTCCGAGGCATTGGCGGCGTTCTCGTAGCGGAAGAGGATGTCGGCTCGGCCGTCGCCGTCGAAATCGCCGGTGCCGACCACCTGCCAGTTGCCGCTCGCCTGCTGCGACAGGAGACCGGAGGACGCGACCGTGGTGCCGTTCATCGACCACTCGTAGAGGGTGCCGTTCAACGGATCGGCCGCATCGGCGGAATTGGCATAGCGCCACAGCACGTCGGTCCGCCCGTCGCCGTCGAAGTCGGCCACCGCCGCCACCGACCACCGGGTGTCGGTCACCTGAGCCGAGGTGAAGCCCGACGCCGACCAGTCGATCGCCGCGCCGTTCATCACGTCGAGATAGGTCTGACCGGTGGTGGCGTTGCGATAGAGCACGTCGACCCGGCCGTCGCCGGTGAAGTCGCCGACGCCGGCGATCGCCCAGGCCCCGCCGATCTGTTGCACCACCCCGCTCGCCGCCGTCGCCGAGGCGTCGTCCTGCGTGCTGAGATAGGTGACGCCGTTCAGCGGATCGGCCGCATTGGCGGCATTCGCATAGCCCCAGAGGAGATCCGCCGTGCCGTTGCCGTCGAAGTCGCCGACGCCCCGGATCTGCCAGTTGGGGCCGACCTGCACCGAGGTCGTCGCCCCGGCGGCGACGGTCGCGCCGTTCATCGTCCACAGATAGGTCACTCCGGCGGCATTGCGGAAGAGCACGCCGGACCGACCGGTGCCACCGAAGTCGTGGCTCGCATGACCCGAGGCGACGCCGGCGCTGCCGACCCCGCCGATCTCCCGAGTGCCCACCGCGGTGCCGTCGCTGACCCACAGGCCGACCCGCCCGGACGTGTCGGTTCCGGCGAAGTGGACACGTCCGTTCCAGGCCTCGAGGTCGTACGGCAGCAATCCGCCGGCATTGCCGCCGACGCCGATGCTGCCGCCACCCCCGATCTCCCGGGTGCCGGCGAGCGTGCCGTCGCTCACCCACAGACCGCCGAGCCCGGTCGCCTCATCGAAGGCACTGAAGAACAGCAGTCCGTTCGCCACCGCGAAGTTCCCCGGAAATCCGCAGGGAACCGTGCTGCCGCCCAGACGTGTGGTGCCCGCCGCCGTGCCGTCGGTCGACCACAACCGCGTGGTGCCGTCGTCGTCCATCGCCGAGAACCACACCTTGCCACCATAGGCGATCAACTGCGACGGCGCGAAGGTGTCGACGGCGGCATGGGGGATGCCGGCATTGCCCAGGCCGCCGATCTCGATGGTCCCGCCGGCAGTGCCGTCGGTGATCCACAGCGACGAGCTGCCGTGCCCGTCGCGCGCGACGAACACGACCTTCGACCCGAGGACCGCCGTCTGGGTATGATCGAGCCAGACGTTCTCGAGCCCGTTCGCCCCCGCGCCCACGACACCGGCATTCTTGGCGCCGCCGATCTCGACCGTCCCGGCGGCGGTGCCGTCGCTGACCCACAGCCCGACGCCGCCGGCCGAATCCGCGCCGTAGAACAGCACTTTGCTGCCGAGCGCGGTCGGCGCGATCGGTTGCAACCCGTCACCCGACGCCCCCGCCACGCCGGCATCGTATAGGCCGCCGATCTCGATCGTCCCGGCGGCGGTGCCGTCGGTCTTCCACAGCGTGTTCTTGTGACGATAGTCGGTGCCGTTGAAGTAGACGGTGCCGCCGACCGCGGTCATCTGCTGCGGCGAGAGCCCGCCGAGGGTCTCGACGTCCGCGATGCCGGCATTCTTGGCGCCGCCGATCTCCACCGTTCCGGCGGCCGTGCCGTCGCTCCACCACAGCGCGAGCTTGCCCTGCGTGTCCTTGCCGGCGAAGAGCACGCCGCCGCCGAAGGCGACCGCGTCGTCGGAAATCCGCGCTCCCATGCCGAAGGACCCGGCGTTGACCACCCCGGCGTCGGCGAGACCACCGACCTCGCGGGTCCCCCCGGCCGTTCCGTTGGTGACCCAGACACCGGTCAGATCACCCGCATCCTTGCCCGAGAAGAAAACACCCCCGGCATAGGCGACGAGACCAGAGGGCTGGAAATCGACGGTGACGGCCATGGCCCATCCTCCCGACCCGGGCGGACCCGTCATGTGCTTCACCAGATCACGGCGGAACCGCTCTTGGGATACGTTACGGAAATGTAACGATTACCGGCACGCCTCTGCATTGCGTTGGCGCTAGCAACCGCTTCGAAGCCGTGGAATTACAGCGCGTGCGCTCAGTGCCCGAAGACGTCGGAATCGAGCACCGGCTCGTCCGGCCGATCGAGCCCGTCGAGCGCGGCGCGCTCCGCCGTCGTCAGGGCGAAGTCGAAGATCGCGAGATTCTCGGCCTGCCGAACCGGGTCGGCCGATTTCGGCAGCGGCACCCAGCCGTGTTCGACGTGCCAGCGCAACACGATCTGGGCCGGCGTGCGCCCATGCGCCGCGGCGATCGCTCCCACGGTGGGATCGGCGAGGACCGGCCCGGCCCGGCGCGGCCGACCGGGCTCCAGGCCTCGATCACGATGCCCTTGGCCCGGTCGAGCGCGGTGACGTCGTCGCGCCGATGCTGCGGATCGATCTGGATCTGGTAGACGTGCGGCACCAGCCCGCGCTCGAACAGGCGGACGAGATGGGTGGGCTTGACGTTGGAAACGCCGATCGCCCGGACGAGACCGGCGTCGAGCACCCGGAACAGCCCCTCGACCGCCTCGACATAGCGATCCTGGTCGGGGTTCGGCCAATGCACCAGCAAGAGATCGAGGTAGTCGAGCCCGAGCCGGGCGAGGCTCGCCTCGCAGGCGGCGCGCACGCCCTCGACCGAGTGCCATCTTCGATTGAACTTGGAGGTCACGAAGATCTCCGACCGGTCGACCCCGGAGGCGTGGAGGCCGCGGCCGACGCCGGTCACGTTGCCCTGGTTCTCGGCGGTGCCGACGAGCCGCCAGCCGATCCGCAGCGCCCGATCGACCGCGGCCGCCGCCTCGTCGTCGCTCATCGGCCAGGTGCCGAGCCCGATCGCCGGCATGACGACGCCGTTCGACCGCATCACGGTAGGAACGGAGGGAAGGGTCGGGATCGACATGGGACGTCCGGCGGAGTTCGCGACGATCGCTGTCGTCATGATGGATAGAGCCTAAGCGCTCTTTGAATTCACAACATAATTCAGCATGTTAATGCGGGAGAATGGCGGAGGAAAAGGGATACGGGCCAAATCGTCTCAACGGGACGCTTGTTACCGAGAAATATTGCTGAGAAACCCGACATAAAAGGCCGCATGCGCAGTTGTTCGCTGATCATGGCGGCATCGCTGCAAGAATACCTTGATAGTGTTTTTTCGTCGAGCCTACGTCCTGTCGCAGTCAGTCCAAAACTTGCGAAAGGAAGCGAAATGACATTCATGCATCTGAACCAGATCCAGCTTGCTGCCCGCTGGAACATCAGTCACCGCACTCTCGAACGCTGGCGATGGTCCGGCGAAGGGCCGCAGTTCATAAAGATCGGCGGGCGGGTGGTCTATCGCTTGGCCGATATCGAGGCATACGAGCTGATGCAGATCCGCAAGAGCACATCCGATTTGTCGCAGCATCTGGCTGCCGCTCAGCCTCATGCGTGAAGCCGGTCCCCTCTTCGGGGCTTGAGATTCCCCTTCGTGTCAACCGTCGAGATGCGCTGCCCCGGCGCATCTCTTTTTCGTTTAACGCTTGGCCAGATTACCGCCGCCACCGCATCGCTGTGCAGAGAGGATCGCCGATTTTCTGGGTTCCCCTGGCAACTGGAATGGCTATAATAGCTCCAATTCGGGAGATCCAGGATGCAACGTATCGCTGCACGCGAGGCGAAGAATAGCTTTGGGCGCTTGATCGACATGGCGCGTGCGGAACCGGTCGCTATCGAAAAGCATGGGCGAGCGGTCGTGGTTGTCATTGCGTTCGAAGAATATGAGCGCCTGGCCGGGCGTGACGTCGCTAAAGGACAAGACGAGAAGGCTGCAAGCTCGCCGCCGAAGGGTGAGCAATGACCCTAACTGCTTACCACGCTAAATACTATGCGCATGATCTGACCCGCCGAGCCGCCAATGGTTTGGATCGGCTTTCGATGTCGCTCTTCGACGCAGCTGTCGATCTGAACCCACACCAGATCGAGGCGGCGCTGTTCGCGCTCGAATCGCCTCTTTCAAAGGGGGTCTTGCTCGCCGATGAAGTTGGCCTGGGCAAGACGATCGAGGCGGGAATTGTCCTCTGCCAATTCTGGGCCGAACGAAAGCGGCGGTTGCTGGTCATCTGCCCGGCATCGCTCAGGAAGCAATGGGCATTGGAGCTTTCGGAGAAATTCAATATTCCGTCCCGGGTTCTGGATGCGAAGACCTACCGGGATGAACTCAGGCTCGGCCGAGCGCCGCTGAACGAGAAGGGTGTTCTCATCGTCTCGTTCAACTATGCGAGCGCATTGCGTGAAGAAATCAAAGCGATCGCCTGGGATCTAGTTGTCATCGACGAAGCCCACAAGCTCCGGAACGCCTACCGTCCCAGCAACAAGGTCGGTCAGGGTATCCGCTGGGCCACGGAAGATTGCCGTAAGTTGTTGCTGACGGCGACCCCGCTTCAGAACTCACTCGTTGAGCTCTACGGGCTTTCGACGCTTATCGATGATCACCTGTTCGGCGACATCAATGCGTTCCGAGCGCGTTATGCCAGTGCCGGCAGCAACTTGACGGACTTGCGGCAAAGGCTTGCTACGTTCTGCAAGAGGACGCTGCGCAATCAGGTGGTCGAGTATGTTCGTTACACCGAGCGACGGGCCATCACCCGACCGTTCACGTCGAGCGACGCCGAGCATTCGCTATATGAGGCGGTTTCGGCCTTCTTGCAGCGCCCCAACAGCTACGCCCTCCCGCAGCGCCAGAGACACCTCACGGCTCTCATCCTGAGAAAGCTCTTGGCCTCGTCGTCGCTTGCCATCGCCGGCACGCTCGACACCTTGCGCTTGAGATTGGAAACGCTCCGCGACGAGCAGATCAAGGACGATCCGGAATTTGCCGAACGGCTTATCGAAGCAGAGGAGATCGAAGACGAGCTGCTCGACGACATCCTCGCAGATGACGCCGAAACAGATTCACCGGAACCCGTCGCCGGGCCGATCGACCGGGCGAAGCTGAAGGAAGAAATCGAGCTCTTGGAGCGCCTGAGTGCGCGGGCGCGAAGTATTCCTGTCGACACCAAGACCGAGACGCTTCTCAAGGCTCTGGACATTGGCTTTGCGCAGATGGCTGAAACAGGCGCTGCGCGTAAAGCGGTCCTCTTCACCGAATCTCGCAGGACGCAGGACTACCTCAAGAGCTTCCTGGAAAACCACGGCTACAAGGACAAGGTCGTCGTCTTCAATGGAACCAACACCGGTCCTGAAGCGACGCAGATCTATGAAGCCTGGCTTGCAAAGAACAGGCTAACTGGCCGTTCCTCCGGTTCGCGCGCCATTGATGTACGCGCCGCATTGGTCGAACACTTTCGCGATAGTGGGACGATTTTGCTCGCCACTGAAGCCGCAGCGGAGGGCGTGAACCTTCAGTTCTGCTCACTGGTCGTCAACTACGATTTGCCCTGGAACCCGCAGCGGATCGAGCAGCGGATCGGCCGATGCCATCGCTATGGGCAGAAGCACGACGTCGTCGTCATCAATTTCCTGAACGAGCGCAACGAGGCTGATCGCCGTGTCCTCGAACTGCTGGGCGAGAAATTCAGCCTTTTCAATGGGGTGTTCGGTGCGTCGGACGACGTGCTGGGCAGCATCGAGTCAGGGGTCGACTTTGAGAAGCGCATCCTGGCGATCTATCAGGAATGTCGATACCCACACGAGATCGAGGCGGCATTCCAGAAACTCCAGGCGGAGATGGACGAGAGCATCCGTGCCCGCATGGATGATACGCGCCGCAAGCTCTTCGAGCGCTTTGATGAGGATGTTCACCAACGGCTGCGAATTCGGCTAGCCGATGCCAAAGCTCAGCTCGACCGGGTCGGCCAGCGTTTCTGGTCGTTGACGCGATTTATTCTGGCGGATCGTGCCCGCTTCGATGACGCTGCACTTGCGTTCTATCTCAAGGTCCCGCCGAGCCCCGAGATTTCGCCGGGCCGCTATCATCTCATCTCGAAGTCCCAGCCAGAGCCTGGACATGATCGGAGCGAGGAACCGAGCCGCTTCCTTTATCGCCTGTCCCACCCTCTCGGAGAGAAGGTGGTTCAAGGCGGAAAATCACTCGAAGCGCCCGCGGCCGTCGTCACGTTCGACGTCACGAACCACGCCACGCGCCTTCACGTCGTCGAAGCACTCCGCGGCAAATCCGGCCATCTCGTTCTGACACGGTTGCAGATCGAGTCCTATGAGCGGGAGGAGTATCTCCTCTTCTCCGGCTTTGACGACGATGGCGCGACGCTGGATCAGGAAACCATGGAGAAGCTGTTTGGCTGCGTCGGCCACGTCGATGCGCCGACGCTTATCCCCGACGCGGTCGCCAAACGGCTTGAGGCTGAAGCAGAGCGCCACGCCAAGGCGACGATCAGCCTCTCGCTTGAGCAGAACAGCGCCCACTTCAATCAGGCCCGTGAGAAACTCGAAAAATGGGCCGACGATATGGTGCTTTCGGCCGAGAAGGCGCTCGCCGACACCAAGGAGCAGATCAAGGTGCTGCGCCGCCAGGCGCGCCAGGCCGTGACGCTTGAGGAGCAGCACTCTATCCAGGAGAAAATCCAGAAGCTGGAGCGCCAGCAGCGCCGCCAGCGGCAAGAGATTTTCACGGTGGAAGACGAGATCATGGAGAAGCGGGACACGCTCATCGACCAGCTTGAGCGCCGGCTTGCCCAGCGGACCGAAACCGAAGCCCTCTTCACCATCCGGTGGCGGGTCGTTTGATCCGCCGCGAACGCAATACGAACAAGAAATGAGACGCGTATGAGCCAGAAATTCGAGAAGCTGAAAACCCTGCTGAAGGAGCTGTTCCAGCTCGATCAGCCCGACCTCGATTTCGGCCTCTACCGCATCATGCACGCCAAGAGCGCCGAGGTGACGCAGTTCCTCGACAAGGATCTGCTGCCGCAGGTGAAACAGGCGTTCGGCCTCTACAAGACGGCCGACAAGGCGGAGCTGGAGAAGGAACTGGCCAAGGCAATCGAGCAGGCGCAGAGCCTGGGCGCCGATCCCGAGACGCTGCCGAAGGTGAAGGACCTGCGCGCCAAGCTCGCCAACGACGCGGTCGATATCGGCGGGCTTGAGAACGAGGTCTACGACCACCTCTACAGCTTCTTCCGCCGCTACTATTCCGAGGGCGACTTTCTGGCCAAGCGCGTCTATCGGCCGGGCGTCTATGCGATCCCCTATGAGGGCGAGGAGGTCAAACTCCACTGGGCCAACCGCGACCAGTATTACATCAAGACCAGCGAGTATCTGCGGGACTACGCCTTTCGCCTGAAACCGGACGATGCGGCCAAGCCCATGCGCGTCCACTTCCGGCTGGTGGACGCCGCCGAGGGCGAGCACGGCAACGTTAAGGCTGCAGAGGGCAAAGATCGCGTCTTCATCCTGGTACCTACGGATTTCATCGCCGAGGAGGACGGCGATCTGGTTCTGCGCTTTGCCTACCGTCCGGCGACCCTGGCCGACTGGCCGGAGAGCGAGCGCGAGGGCAAGAAGAAGCCGCCCGTGCAGAAGGACCTCACGTCGTCAGCCGTGAGCCGCATTCTGGCTGTCACCGATGCCGCCTTGGCGTCGTGGATTGCCGAGCTCGCCAAGCCGCATGTAAACCTGAGCGGCGAGGTATCGAACCATTCCCGCCTGGAAGGGCATCTGAAGCGATACACCGCGCGCAACACCTTCGACTATTTCATCCATAAGGACCTTGGCGGCTTCCTGCGCCGCGAGCTGGACTTCTACGTTAAGAACGAGGTGATGCATCTCGACGATATTGAAAGCGACACCGCGCCGCGCGTCGAGCAATATCTCTCGAAGATCAAGGTGATCCGCCGGATTGCGGGCAAGGTCATCGACTTCATCGCGCAGCTTGAGGATTTCCAGAAGAAGTTGTGGCTGAAGAAAAAATTCGTCGTCGAGACACAATACTGCATCACGCTGGATCGGATTCCGGAGGAATTTTATCCGGAAATCGCTGCCAACGACGCGCAGCGTGAAGAATGGGTGCGGCTGTTTGCGATCAATGAGATCAAGGGAGATCTGACGACGCCTGCATATAGTGCTCCGCTTTCGATCCAGTTCATGAAAGCGTTCCCAACTTTGATGATCGACACACGCCACTTTGGCGAAGATTTCCGACAAAGAATTCTCGATGAAATTGATGCTCTAGACGCACACGTGGACGGCGTACTTGTCGAAAGCGAAAATTTTCAGGCTCTGGCGGTTATGCAAGCCAAGTACGCAAGCCGAGTCAACTGTGTGTATATCGACCCGCCGTATAACACAGACGCATCAGCTATTGACTACAAAAACGGCTACAAGTCTTCGAGTTGGATGTCGCTGATCAGCGATCGACTGCGTTTATCAAGGCCTCTCATGAGCGAGGCGGGCGTTCTGATAGCAGCTATCGATGATGAGCAGCAGCGAGAGCTCAACTTCCTTATTGGCGACAATTTTGATGGAAGAGTTTTGGGCACGGTAGTAGTGCGCGCAAATCCGTCGGGACGACCAACTCAGACAGGCTACTCCGTCTCCCATGAGTATTTGATCTTTGCCGGTCAGACCTCGGAGTCAAAGATTGGTAGGATGCCTCCCACAGAGGAGCAGGCAGCGCGCTTCTCGCAGAAGGACGAGGATGGGGTGTTTGAGTGGCGAAATCTCCGGCGCGAGGGGGCCGGAGCAAATCGCGACGATCGAAGAACAATGTATTACCCAATTTATCTCGGCGAAGGAACAATTCGCGTTCCGGATATGGAGTGGGATGAAGCATCCGAGGCCTGGATTGTTAAAGAGGAGCCGAAGCCGGGCGAACAGGTGGTGTGGCCCATCAACGAGGATGGCGTTGAGAAGCGCTGGCGATGGGAGCATAGCTCTGTAACGCGACGAGTGTCGGATCTGTGTATACGCAAGGATCGCACCGGGAAAGACTATGTGTACGCTAAGCGTAGACCCCATGAAGACGGTGTTGTTTCGGTTTCGTCTTGGTTCGATGCGAAGTATTCAGCCACGGAGCACGGGACAGCTGCTCTGAAGTCTATGTTCGGTAATTCGCCTTTCTCGTACCCGAAATCTGTTTTTGCAGTACGGGATGCGATTTATATATCTGGCGGCGGAGCGCCCAAAGCGTTGGTTCTAGATTACTTCGGTGGGTCAGGCACAACAGGGCACGCCGTAATCGACCTCAACCGGCACAATGGCGGGAGACGAAAGTTCATTCTTGTTGAGATGGGAGCGCACTTCGACACTGTGCTCCTACCGCGCATGAAGAAGGTAACATTCACTCCGCACTGGTCCGACGGAAAGCCATCTGCGTTTGCCAGTAACGAGGAGGCAAATGCTGGTCCCGCTATACTCAAAATCGTCCGCCTCGAATCCTATGAAGACGCCCTCAACAATCTGGTGCCTCGCCGTACGCAGCGGCAGGACGATCTCTTGGCGTCAGCCGAAGCGCAGGGCGCCGATCGCTTGAAGGAGCAGTACATGCTCCGCTACATGCTCGACGTGGAGACACGCGGCAGCCAGTCGCTGCTGAACGTGAAGGCGTTTGCCGATCCGACCGCCTACAAGCTCAAGGTCAAGCGCCCGGGATCGGACGAAAGCCGGGAGGTGAATGTCGATCTCATCGAGACGTTCAACTGGCTGATCGGCCTCACCGTGCAGGGCATCGCCGCGCCGCAGGCCTTCACGGCCGAGTTCGAGCGCGACACCGAGGGACGACTCGTCCTCAAAGGGCGGCTACGCCAGGATGCTGCCGGCCCATGGTGGTTCCGCACCGTGACCGGCACCACACCGGATGGGCGTCGAGCGCTGATCATCTGGCGCAAGCTCACCGGCAATCCGGAGCAGGACAACCTTGTGCTCGACACCTGGTTTACGCGCGCCGGCTATTCCGCCAAAGACAGCGAATTCGGCCTGATCTACGTCAACGGCGACAACAATCTCGAAAACCTGAAAGCCGCCGATGACACATGGAAGGTCCGCCTGACCGAAGAGGACTTCCACCGGCTGATGTTCGACACGGAGGGTCTGTGATGCCGCGCGGCCGCCCTCGCAATTCCGCTGCCGCTGCAGCCGCACCTGCCGCACCGCGCCGCCGTGCGAACGGCCGACCGCAGGTTCCTTTCGTTCACAAGCTGGTTCTGAACCAGTGGCTGCTCTCGCTGTTTGATGTGAAGCGGTTCGAGCAGCTGGCGGAGCATCTTCGCAACGAGAAGCTCGAAGGCATGGACGAGAACAACGTCCATCACTTCCATCACGCCCTGACGGCGCAGCTTTTCAACCTGACCAAGCTGCCCACCGAATTGCTGCTGGAGTACGACCAGAACATCGTCAAGCACACCCAGCGCCTGAACGAGCGGCGCATCACGCGCGGCGAAGCGCCGATCGTCTGGAAGTATTTCCAGTACCTGACGCTGCTTTTCACCGAGATCTATCTTGATCGCTATTTCAGCGATCCGACTGCGCTCTTGAAGGCGATCAATGAACAGGTCGCCGCGTGCAACACCGACAAACCGGAGACGGACCATATAGCGCCGTTCAAGGAAGACGGTGAGGCGTGGTCACAGATCAACAAGATCGCCTATTGGAGCGCGACCGGTAGCGGCAAGACGCTGCTGATGCACGCGAATATCCTGCAATATCAATTCTATCTCGACAAGCATGGCCGACGCCGCGAATTGAACCGGATCATCCTGCTCACACCGAACGAGGGATTGAGCCAGCAGCATTTGCGGGAGTTCGAGGCGGCGGGCCTTGCGGCCGAGCTGTTCCAGAAGGACGGCACCGGGCTTTTCGCCGGGCAGCGGATCGAGATCCTCGACATCCACAAGCTCAAGGATGAGATGGGCGACAAGACCATCGCCATCGACGCCTTCGAGGGAAATAACCTCGTGCTGGTCGACGAGGGGCACCGCGGCGCATCGGGCGGCGAGGAAGGCGCCTGGATGCGCTTCCGCAACGCGCTCTGCGAGAAGGGATTCTCGTTCGAATACTCCGCCACCTTCGGACAGGCGGTGAAGGGCAATCGGGCGCTCACCGACACCTACGCGAAGAGCATCCTGTTCGATTACTCATACCGCTATTTCTACGGCGACGGGTTTGGGAAGGACTACCAGATCCTCAACCTCGACGAGGGCACTCAGGCGAACCATCTCGACGCCTATCTGGTCGCGTGCCTTTTGGCGTTCTTTCAGCAGCAGCGGCTCTTCAAGGAGCAGGGCTTCGCGTTCCGCCCGTTCAACATCGACAAGCCGCTCTGGATTTTCGTCGGTGGCAGCGTAACGAAAACGCTGGCCTCACGAGATGCCTCCGACATCATCGAGATCCTGAAGTTCCTCTCCCGCTACGTCTCCAATCGCTCCGCAAGCATTGAACGCATCGAGCGCGTCCTTAATCAGGGCCTCGTCACCGCCGGGGGCACGAACCTGTTCGCAGGCCGCTTCACCTATCTGAACACGCTCGGCCTCTCTGCCGCGCAGGTATTCGACGAAACGCTTGCGGTCCTGTTCAACGCGGCAGGTGGCGGCGCTCTCCATGTCGAGAACCTGAAGGGCGCCACCGGCGAGATCGCGCTGCGTGTCGGCGACAACGAACCCTTCGGCGTGATCAACGTCGGCGACGACGCCAAGCTGGTCAAACTGTGTGAAGACAATGGGATCGCGACCCAGGACAGCGAGTTCGCGGGCTCCCTCTTTCATGGGATCAACACGCCGCAGTCGACCGTCAATCTGCTGATCGGCTCGAAGAAGTTCACCGAAGGCTGGAACAGCTGGCGGGTGAGCACCATGGGCCTGATGAATGTCGGCCAGACCGAAGGCTCCCAGATCATCCAGCTCTTTGGCCGCGGTGTCCGGCTCAAGGGCTATGGCTCTAGCCTGAAGCGCAGCGGCAAGGCGCAATTGCCCGATGACATCGAGCGCCCAAAGCACATCGGAGTGCTGGAAACCCTCTCTATCTTCGGCATTCGCGCTGATTACATGGCCCAGTTCCGCGATTTCCTTGAAGAGGAAGGGCTGCCGGTCAATGACGACCGCATCGAGTTCATGCTGCCGATCATCAAGAACCTGGGAACCCAGAAGCTGAAGATGATCCGCCTCAAGAACAGGATCAACGGCGTCAGCACCGAGTTCGGCGACGCATTTCGGCGGTTGGGGCCAATTCCCACGCTGTCGAAGCCCGATCCAGCCAAGGAAGAAGCGACCGCTTACCTTCAGAAGAACCAGGTTGTCCTGAACTGGTATCCGAAGATACAGGCCATGAAATCGGGCGGCGTCTCCGGCGGTGATGTCGAGGCAGCACCGAACCAGGCCCATCTGGACGCGAGGCACATCGCGTTCCTCGACCTCTACCGGCTCTATTTCGAGCTTGAGCGTTTCAAAGCCGAGCGCGGCTGGTACAATCTCAACCTGTCTGCAGAGGGCATTGCCGATCTGCTTGGCGATCAGAGCTGGTATCAGCTGCTGATCCCGGCCGAAGAGCTGGCGTGCGACTCCTTCGAGAAAGTCCGACTTTGGGAAGAGATCGCCCTGTCCCTGCTGAAAAAGTTCACCGAGCGCTACTACACGTTCCGCAAACGTGAATGGGAGTTGCCGCATCTCGAGTTTCAGGAGCTGGCGGAGAACGATCCCAACTTCCCCAAGGGCCGAGATGAAGACGGCGAAGGTTACTACCGCATCCTCCTCGACCGGTCGCAGGAAGAGATTGTTACGAAGCTCACGGAGCTGAAGGACCTGATCGAGAAAGGTGATCTGAAGCCGTGGGAATTCAGCGGCATGAAGGCGATCTGGTTCGGGCGGCATCTCTATGAGCCGCTTCTGTATCTCGATCAGAACATTGTCGAGGTCAGTCCGGTTCCGCTCAACAAGGGCGAGCGAAATCTGGTTGAGGACGTGAAGTCATTTCATGACGGCACGCCAGCGTTTTTCGCTGACAAAGAGCTCTATCTGCTGCGCAACCTGAGCAAGGGGCGCGGCGTCGGGTTTTTCGAAGCCGGCAATTTTCATCCAGATTTCATCCTCTGGCTGATTTCGGGCGGCAAGCAGTTCATCGCCTTTGTCGATCCTAAAGGCATTCGGAATATCGGGTTCAACGATCCCAAGATTCAGTTCTTTCAGACCATCAAGGATATTGAACGCCGCCTTGGCGAGCCATCGGTGACCTTAAGCAGCTTCATTGTCTCGAATACGCCCTCACACGTCATGAGATTACTGTGGGCCGTCGACAAGCCCGCGATGGAAGCACGGAACATCCTATTCCAAGACGAAGACAAGGCGACCTACGTCGGCAAGATGATGGAGAGACTAAGCGAAATGAAGGCGTCATTGACGGTCTGATCGTCGCGGTATTGGAGAGGACGTCATGGTAACAGAAGCGATTGCGCGCCCTTCCTGGTTTGTTGGCGCGGCGTACAATCGGACCGAAGATCAGACGCCGAGATTTGTCGCTGAGGGAATCTGGGAAAACGGCTACGACGACGGCAAGTATGGAGATCTCGTGCGCGCAATGCGGCCGGGGGATAAGATCGCGATCAAGTCTTCCTACACGCGAAAGCACAATCTCCCTTTCGAGGTCCATGGTGCCACTGTTTCAGTTATGGCGATCAAGGCGGTCGGCACGATCGTCGCAAATGACGATGACGGCAAGCATGTGCGAGTAGACTGGCTGCCCGTTTCGACGCCCCGCGAATGGTACTTCTTCACCAACCGCGCAACGGTATGGCGGGTAGCGCCGGGAGGCTGGATGGAGGACGGGTTGCTGGCTTTCACCTTCGACGGCCAGCCCCAAGACATCTACCGCTTCCGGAACGAGCCCTTCTGGCGCGAGCGGTTCGGGGACCTCGACGGCGAGCGGCGGTTCCGCTGGACGGGGTTCTACAGCGCGGTCGCGGCGAAGCTGCTCGATTACCGTGCAGACCGGCGGCCGCTGATCGAGGGCATCCACGCCATCGCAAAGGATACGGCAGGTCTCAGCTATCTGCAGGACCGTTATCCTGAAGGTGGAACCGGGCCGCTGCGCGACATCTGCCCTTTCACGGCGATGGGCACGTTCAACCGCTCGATGACGGATGCCAACCGCCGCCTGATCGCAGGACCGCTGGCAAAGCTGATCGGCGTAGAGGAGGAGCCGCCCGCCTCCTTCGAGGGCATTCCTGTCCTGAACAACCAGCGTTCGTGGTTCTTCAGTTACGGCGATAAGCGCGGCGAAGGCGACATCGATCGGCTGTGGGAAGTGTTCGCGGCCGCCGCGGCCCTCGTGGAGAGCGATCAGCCGGAGAGACGTGCGGCGTTCATCGAGGCATACGACGCTGCCGTGCAGGTCTGGGGGGCCTCCTGGAACCTCTCGACGGGGCTCTACTGGTCGTACCCCTGGGAGTTCCCGACCCTCGACAGCAACTCGCGCGCCTTCTTGACGGATCGGCTGCAGCTGAAGATCCCGACGATCGGGCCGCAGAAGCCCTGCAGCGGTGCGACCTATCTCAAGCTCGTGGACGACTTGAAGGCGCGCTTCGGCGAGGACAGCTATCCCGTGCACAGCTTTCCCGAGCTGTCGCTTGCCTCCTGGCACCACAAGGCGCCCGAGGATGTGCGGCCCGCGTCCGACAAGGCGGTGCCGGATGCGATAGGGGATGAGGAAGAGACCGCCGTCGAGCCCGTCCAGGTGCCCGCGCCGCCAGAGCCCTATTCCGTCGATGACATCCTGCAGGATGGTTGCTTTCTGGAACGCGCCGAGATCGAACGTCTTCTGGAACGCCTGCGCACGCGCAAGAACCTGATCCTGCAGGGGCCGCCGGGGACGGGCAAGACATGGATCGCCAAGCGCCTCGCCTTCACGCTGATGAGCGAGCGCGACGAGGCGCGCGTGCGGGCCGTCCAGTTCCACCCGAACCTTTCCTACGAGGATTTCGTGCGCGGATGGCGTCCCAGCGGCGATGGCAAGATGACCCTCGCCGACGGCGTCTTCATGGAGGCGATCCGAGCGGCGCTGAGCCGGCCGGAGGCCCGTTTCGTCGTGATCATCGAGGAGATCAACCGCGGGAACCCCGCTCAGATCTTCGGCGAGCTGCTGACCTTGCTGGAGGCGGGCAAACGCACGCCGCGCGAAGCGCTCGAACTCTGCTATCCCGATGCCGACGGCGTGCGCCGCCCGGTGCATGTGCCGGAGAACCTGTTCGTCATCGGCACCATGAACATCGCCGACCGCTCGCTGGCGCTCGTCGACCTCGCCTTTCGGAGGCGCTTCGCCTTCGCCGGGCTCGAGCCGCGTCTGGGGCCCGCCTGGCGGCGCTGGGTGACCGAGAAGGGGGGCGTCGAGCCCGCCCTCGCGGACGACATCGAACAGCGCATTCTCGCGCTGAACGCCCGGATCGCCGAGAGTTTCGGCCGGCAGTTCGAGATCGGGCACAGCTACGTCACGCCGACCGCGAAGCTCGAACCGGGGACGACGAAGGAGTGGTTCCGCCAGGTGGCCGAAACGGAAATCGGCCCGCTGCTCGACGAATACTGGTTCGATGCCCCGAAATCGGCGCGTGAGGCCGTCGAGAAGCTGCTGCAGGGATGGTGAACGCCGCAACAGATCTGTTGCACAAGTCTGGCGGGGCCGCAGGCTTCATCGGGCGTATCCCGGTGCGCAACATCTGGCTGCTGATGCTGTACGCGTCGGATCTCCTGCAAACGTCGGAGCGCGCGCTGGTCGATGCCGAACGCAATCCGGACGAGATCGCCGATCTCGTCGCGAGGCTGCTGGCACAGGCTGTGGCGGAGCGCCAGCGACGGCAGCTGAGCTTGGGCTATCGGTCGCGCAGCGCGGACCTCTCTCGCGTGCGGGGCCGGATCGACGTCCTGCGCACCGAGCGTCGTCAACTGCTCGCGCGCGGCGCGGTGGCCTGTCGCTTCGTCGAGCTCAGCGTCGACACGCCGCGTAACCGCTTCGTGCGCGGCGCACTGGAAGCGGTAGCGCGACTGGTGTCGGATCCGGATCTGCGCCATCGTTGCCGTCGCCTCGGCGCGGACATGCAGGCGCTGGGTGTTTCGGGTGCGATGCCGTCGCGGAGCGAGCTCAGTGCCGACCGCATCGGACGACACGACGCGGCGGATCGAGAGATGCTGGCGGCCGCGAAGCTGGCGATGGACCTTGTCCTGCCCACCGAACGGGCGGGCCCCAGACCCCTGCCGATGCCGGATCAGGAGGAACAATGGGCGCGACGGCTGTTCGAGCGGGCAGTGGGCGGCTTCTATCGCGCGGTGCTGCCGTCCGAGCGCTGGGACACGCGCACGGGCCGTCCGTTCGACTGGCCGCTCGACTGGTGCACCGACGGCGCCCGGGACATCCTGCCAGGCATGCGGACCGACGTCGTGCTCGACGATCTGCGGGCGGGCAGGCGCATCGTGATCGACACCAAGTTCACTGAGATCGTCACGCCCGGCTGGCGGCGCGAGGCTACGCTGCGCAGCGGATACCTCTATCAGATCTACGCCTATCTCCGGTCGCAGTCCGGGCGTGGCGACCCGCTGGCCGACAGCGCCGAGGGCCTGCTGCTGCACCCTGCCATTGGCGAGACCGTCGACGAGGCGATCACGATCCAGGGCCATGGCATCCGGTTCGCCACCGTTGATCTCACTGCCGAAACTGAGGCGATCCGCAGACAACTGATTTGCTTTAGCAAGGGAATTGAGACCAAGTTCGAGCCAGAAAAATGCGCAGCTCAAGCGTTTAGCGACGCATCTGCTCACATTTTTTAACGGCCAAAACACGCCCGCGCCTGATCGCGCAGCTGGGCGTAATCGAGCATCGCTCGTTCCAGCGCCGCGCCGGGCGGCAGGCGCTGGATTTCGTCGGCGAGCCGCGCCTGGAAGGCGCGATCGTAGGCGGCAACCGGCGGGCAGATGACGGATGGCCTAGAAGGTGCCGTCGCGCAGGCGGTCAGCGAGAGCGTCGCGATCACGAGGAGCGGCAGCGCCCGCTTCAAGCATCCGGCCTTTTGCATCGGAAGCCTCCTTCTGGGATTTGAGTTCGGCCTCGCGGGCTTTCGCCGCCTCAGCGGCAGCGCCTGCTTTGCGGCCAGCGGCGAAGATCGCCGCAGTGGCGATAACCACCGCGACGATGAGGGCCAGGGCGAACCAGGCGGTCACTTGTTCGACCCGGTGATCCCGGCCCGTAGGGTGCCGAGGCCGAGCGCGGCGAGGATCTGGGTGAGCCAGTCGGAACCGACATCGACGCCCGGTACATCGATGCCGAGGCCCTTCTCGACGACGACGACGAGCACAAGCACAGCGGCGATGATGTAGGTGCGGTAGCCCGCTCCGAACTGAAGGACGGCGTTCATGGGTAACTCCTTGGTTGGGGTGGATCAGGCCTCGTTGACGAAGAGGCTTCCGCTCGCAGAGAGAGGGATCGGCCGGGCGTTCGCGGGCTGGGCGCGGTAGGGCGGGCGGCGCACCGCCACGAGCCTGTTGCGCGACAGCCGCGTGATCGAGACGCGATCGGATTGATTGCCGCCGAGAACGTGGAAGGCCGAGGCGTCGTGGCCGACATAGAGGCCGACGTGCCCGCCGCCCTTGCGCTTGAAGACGAGCACATCGCCGAGTGCCGCAGCACCCTTAGGAACCGACGTGCCGAATGCCGCCCATTCGAGCGCCGAGAGATAGAGGCGCGGCGGATTTCGTTCCGGGCGGCGTTCGATGTTGGCGCGGTGAGCGACAATCGCCATGAACAGGCCGCACCACGGGATCGCGTCGTGCCGATAGACACCGGCATAGACGCGGCCGAGACCGGCGGCTTCGAGTTCTTCTTGCCAGCCGACGATCTTCGGATTGTCGGCGGCACCGGGCGCTTCGAGCGTGCCGTATTGCTTCAGAGCTTCGAGGATCATGCGCGGGCCGGGCTCGGCTTCGAGCCAGCGGTATTGGGCAGGCAGCATTGCGACCTCCAGAAACGACGAAGCCCGCCGGAGGGGCGGGCTATTCGTCGGGTTGCGGTTGGGTTGGTGGCGGCAGATCAGGCGTGCTTGCGCCCATCCTCATTGGCTTCGATGCGGTCGATGCGTTCTCGAAACTCGCTCAACGTCGCCTTTATCTGGGCGATGTCGGTGCGGGCCTCGGCCACAACCTTGCGGCCGGCGATGTCATTGGAGACATCCGCCTTGAGCGCGAAGATCTCCTTGGCGTTCGCGGCGAGGGTCGCGTCGATCAACGTGAAGCGCTGAGAGAGCCACCACGCCACGCGGACAAGGAAGACGATCAGGATCAAGAGTTCGGCGATGATCCCGCCAGCTACAAGCCAGGTGATCGTCAGGGTTTCCGGCGCGACAGTGACCGCCGCCGCAGCTGTTCCAGGCATGGAGTCGTCCTTTGCTTTTGGGGTTGGCCATTGGTGGCGCACAGGGCGCGCTGTGTGGCCAGTTCGAATGTGGCTGCGCCATCCCACGCGGCGGTGCGGCCTTCGCGCCGTGTGTGCGCCCGTGGCCATGGCCAGCGTCAGGGAGCCGTGTAGCCCTGCGCGTCGAGATAGATGCTGGCGCCGCTGGTGATGGCAGCGGCATTGAGCGCCGCATTGGCGCTGGATCGAAGCGGCGTGGGGAAGTCGATGTCCCACGGCGTCGTCATGTTGGCGGGTAGCCAGATTCGCCAGATCACCGTTGATCCGTCCTTGATCACGAACTCGGTTGCGACCGCGTTGGTGTTGATCACCTGAATGGAAGTGACATAGCGCCTGATCCCCGCACCAGCGGCGGCGGCTATCACGACATCTGTCGTGTTCGCAATCGCGCCAGCGGGCGCATAGCTCCAATCCGCCTCCGGGATCGAGAATGGCTTGTTGACGAGCGCGCCGATCATCGTCGCCATCAGGTGAACGAGATCGCCGGTCGCGGACATTGCCGCCTGATTGGCGTTGGCAGCGCGTGCGCCGATTCCGACCGGATTGCCTGCCGCTGCGTCCTGTGCCACGCCGCCCGTCACTGTGACTGCAGAGATCGCATTGGTGACCAGGACCGGGGCGGCATCCATCTGGTCGACCCGTCCGAAGCCGCCGATGGATTCGGTGATGAGGCGCGTGAACTCCATCACACGGATGAAATGAACCCGGAAGTCGGTGCGCGGCAGAACCGCGCCGCCGCAGTTCGTGGTGCCGATATCGGCGCCGGTCGGTGCAGCCCCGATGGGTTCGAGAACCAGCGTAGTCGTTGCGACGTCACGAACGCGGTAGGGCCCGTCGAGTCCGAGATCGACCCCGGACACGGCGTCGCGTGCACCGTGCAGATTGACGTACTGGCCGATCTGGAGTCCCGCCCAAGCTGCCGAACCGGCGACGGTCAGCAGATTGGCGGTGCGGGCCACCGATTGCGCGACCTGGCCGATGGGCGCTCCGAAGATGCCACCATTCACCCGGATGACCACGCCACCATAGGAAGTTGCAGTCGCCGAAGCGCCCATGAGGATCGTGATCGTCGTGGCGTTGGCGACACTGGCGACGGCTGTCGGTGTTGCCAGATTGGCGAAGTTCACCTGATCGCGGATGCCGAAGACCACCACAAGATCGGCGACCGTCAATCCGTGCGGCTGGTCGAAGGTGATCGTCACTGTTGCCGATCCCGCTTTGGCCGCCGAGACGATCTTGCCGACGGGGCGCGACAGAGACCGGTGGTTTTTCGCGCGCAGGCGCAACTTGTAGTCCCGCGCAGGATTGGGAACGACCTGCGAGCGTTTGAACATTGCCGAGATTGCGCCCGCACTGTCGATTGGCGAGCCGCTGAAGGTCACTTTTTCAAGCTGAGGCAGGATCTCGAACAAGGCCGCAGGTGCGAACGCATAAGCGCCTGCTGCCGCGACCAGCTGGGTGGCAGCCGTCGACACCGAAAAGGCGGCCGCGTGATTGCCTGCGATCGTGCCGGAAGGCAGAGCATCGCCTCCCTCGGAGCGGACATAATAGCTCTCGCTCGTCGCTGTCGTCCCCTCGAAGACGAGACTCGATCCATTGCGGGCATAGCCCAGCGGATCGGCCTTGATGATCGAGCCGCTGGTGAACGGCCCGGCCGTCACCGAGGGGATCGTCCCCTGTGGCCCGGCCGTGGCGGTGAAGCTCGTGGGTGTTGGCGTGGTAGCCACCGTCAGGCAGGAATAGTTCAGGCGACTGTCGCTGACGCCCGTGATCGAGACCTTTTCACCGATCTTGAGCCCGTGCGGCGCGGCCGTCGTGACGTTGAGCGTCGTGGTCGCTTGGGAGATTGAAGCGATGGCGACAGGGCTCGCGGGCGTAAGAGGCACTGCGCCCTGCCAGTCATCAGTCGAGACGAGTTCGAAGGCGAACTCCTGACCGTTGATCCGCTGCGATAGTGAAATACCTGCTGCGACGCGTACCGGCATGGTGAAGCGATCCAGCGTTTCGATGATGGTTTCGCTTGCTTCGGAGAGTGGATCCTTGGAGATCACCAGGTAGCTCGCGCCCGCGACGTTACCGTCGACCTGAACGATATCCCCGGACGCGATCTGGACGGCATTCCATCTTGCGGTCGTGTCGAATGCCTCGAAGGCGTCACGGAATTTGGTCGGCGCGCCGAGTATGCTGACCATGGGTGCGACGCGGCCATCCTGATCCTGCAAGGCCGCGCCCCGCACAAACCCAGCCGTTCCGCCGGGCACGTCAGCGACGCCGCCTGGCGCGCTCGGCCAGAGCAGTTCCTTCTTCATGGAAATCTCCTGAATATTGAGGCTTCAGATCACGAGGTCGGGGCGTTGAAGGCGAGCGCGTAGAGCACGACGCGCACCTTGCCGCCGGTGAAGTTGCCGCC
>ERZ1645192.912-NODE-912-length-24874-cov-5.583384_pt1 | contig 24874 bp, 25 predicted proteins | sample MGYA00575354_ERZ1645192 | MGnify/ENA primary metagenome ERZ1645192 (study PRJEB40844, sample SAMN11349763) | freshwater sediment metagenome | isolation source: river sediment | host: Sediment | place: India: Faizupur Khadar , New Delhi | collected 2017-02-21 ... | reverse complement strand
CTTCTGAAATTTGGGACTCACTACGACTTACAAATTTCAATACACCTATAGTGACCTTTAGGTTATTCGTTTTTGAAATTTGAGTCTCACAATAAACAAGGAATGCTTTGTGAATCAAACAATATTTATCATCAGCGGTGGTTCTCCGGTTGACCCGTCATTCTTCACCAGACAGATGAAAAAGGCCGAAAAATGTCTGATTCTCTGCTGCGATGGCGGCGCGCGTCACTTGCTGAAATCAAAAATTACACCGGATGTCATTATGGGCGATATGGATTCCATCCGTCCCGCTCACTTGAAAAAATATTCCCGACAGGGGATAAAAATTATCCGTTTTCCAACGAACAAAGATTTTACGGATACGGAACTTGCGCTTGATTACGCCACAAGTTTAAAACCGGAAAAAATATTTATCTGGTGCGCTTTCGGAGGAAGGATCGATCACACACTGGCCAACATCGTTCTGCTTGTGAAAGGGCAGAAAAGAGGGATTGAAACACGCTTGATTGACGAATACTGCGAATTGTTCTTGCTCGATAAGGAAACAATCTTCCTGACTGAAAAAGACAAGACCGTTTCTCTTCTGGCCCTTACTCCCCAAGTTTCCGGCATAACGCTTTCTGGCTTTGTCTATCCTCTTAAAAACGGCTCTTTGAGAATGGGTGAATCCCGCGGCATCAGTAATGTGATTAAGGATAACCGTGCCAAACTTAAAATCGATAAAGGAAAACTTCTTGTCATCAAATATCGGCAGAAAAACGTTTTTCCGGAGGCGCGCTAAATCATGAAACCGGTTAAAGTATTATGCATCGGCGGTTCCGACACCAGTGGCGGCGCCGGAATTCAGGCCGATTTAAAAGTCGTAAGCGTCTGCGGCTGTTGGGGAACAAGCGTCATCACGGCTGTTACCGCGCAAAACACTAAAGGTGTTTCGGGAATTTTTCCCGTTTCGCCGGAATTCGTCGGGAAGCAAATTGATGTTGTTTTAAGTGATATAGGAGTCGATGCGGTTAAAACGGGCATGCTTCCAACCGAGGAAATCATTCAAATGGTCGCAAGGAAAATTAAAAAATACAACCTTAAGAAAGTGGTGATTGATCCCGTGATGATAGCCAAGGGGGGGAAAACTTTAATGCAACAAAAGGCCAGAAAAGCACTGATTAAAGAACTTATTCCCCTCGCTTCAGTCATTACACCAAATATACCCGAAGCGGACATATTATCTAAAATGAATATTACATCAATTGCCGATATGAAAAAAGCAGCGGCTAAGATTTATGAACTGGGTGTTAGAAACGTCCTGATCAAAGGAGGACACCTTGCGGGAGCTAGAAAATCCGATGTCACCGATGTTCTCTATAACGGCAGTTACTATGAATTTTCTTCAAAACGGATTACCTTAAAAGATATTCACGGTACGGGTTGCACTTACGCTTCAGCGCTGGCAGCAGGCATTGCCGGAGGAGATAACATTATTAATGCTGCCCTAAAAGCCAAAATTTTGATAGCATCAGCCATCAAATACGCTGTAAAGCCCGGAAAAGGTTACAGCTCGGCAAACGTTTTTGGAGCACTGTTTAAAAGAACTTAGCGATTGAATAAGTCGCCCAAATATTCTGGAGGAGTAAATGACACAGTTGGAAAAAGCCCGTAAAGGCTTGATGACCGAAGAAATGAGAATCGCGGCCAGAGCTGAAAAAGTAGCACCCGAATATATCCGTAAGGGTGTCGTGGATGGAACCATCGTTATTTGCCGCAACGTCAAACATAGATCCATTAAACCGCTGGCAATAGGCCGTGGTCTGAGCACCAAGGTCAATGCCAACATCGGCACATCGAAAGACCACATGGATTTGAATCTGGAACTCAAAAAGCTGAAAATTGCTATTGACGCCGGTGCTGACGCCGTGATGGATCTTTCCACCGGCGGAAATCTGGCCGAAATCAGAAAAAAGGTCATGAAAAAATCAACCGTGGCCATCGGTACCGTGCCCATTTATCAGGCGGCGGTAAAAATGATAAAAAACAAAAAAGCCATATCCGAAATGACCGCCGATGATATTTTTGACGTCATCGAAGAAAATGGCAAAGACGGCGTTGATTTTATTACCGTCCACTGCGGCGTTACCAGACTGAGCGTTGCCGCGCTTAAATCGCAGAAAAGAATTCTGGGCATTGTCAGCCGTGGCGGTTCCATGACGGCCAACTGGATGGATTGCAACAAAAAAGAAAATCCCTTGTATGAACATTACGACCGGTTGCTGGAAATTGCCCATCGTTACGATATGGTTTTAAGTCTCGGTGACGGACTCAGACCCGGAGCCATTGATGACGCCACCGATCAGGCGCAGCTGCAGGAACTGATTATTCTGGGTGAACTGGCCGCGCGTGCCCGCTCTGCCGGTGTGCAGGTGATGATTGAAGGTCCGGGGCATGTCCCGCTGACGGAAATCGTTACCAACATCAAACTCCAGAAAGAAATTTGCAATCATGCTCCCTTCTATGTTTTAGGACCGTTGCCCACGGATATCGCGCCGGGTTATGATCATATTACATCCGCCATCGGCGGAGCGATTGCCGGTGCTGCCGGTGCTGATTTCCTTTGCTATGTTACACCGGCGGAACATCTGCGTCTGCCGACGCTAAACGATGTCCGTGACGGAGTTGTTGCAGCCCACATCGCCGCGCACATTGCCGACATCGCCAAAGGACTTCCGGGTGCCCGCGCCAAAGACAGAAAAATGTCACATTGCCGAAAGAACTTCGACTGGCAGGGACAGGTGGATTTATCCATTGACCCGGAAAAAACAAAATCACTTCTGGAGAAAAGCAAGAGCGCTCATGATGAAGGCTGCACCATGTGCGGCGAACTCTGCGCCATTAAATTGGGCAAAAAACAACGAGTGAAATGAATCAGGAAATTGAAGAGAACAAAACTCGTCAAAACGCCGCAAGCATTCTGCAACGGTTGAAGCAATCCGGTCATGAGGCATACTTTGTCGGCGGATGCGTACGTGATTTTATTCTCGGAAGAGATTCCGGTGATTACGATATTGTCACTTCAGCCCTACCCGATCAGATCATAAAACTTTTTCCTCATACCGCAGCCATTGGCGCAAAGTTCGGTGTCATTGCGGTCATTGTGGAAAATCATCCTTACGAGGTTGCCACCTTCCGCAGCGATGATATTTATGAAGACGGCCGGCATCCTTCTCAAGTGCATTTCTCTTCTGCCAAAGAAGATGTATTGAGACGCGACTTTACTGTCAACGGTCTTTTAATGGATCCGTCCAGCGGTGAAATATTCGATTATGTCAACGGCCGAGCCGATATCGAGCAAAAAATCATTCGCACCATCGGCGACCCTGACAGCCGTTTCAATGAAGATTATCTGCGTATGCTCAGGGCAATTCGCTTTTCGGCCAATCTCTGTTTTGACATAGAATCGGAAACAAAAAAAGTCATCGCAAAACATTCATCTAAAATAAATCAAATTAGCGCTGAACGTATTCGCGAAGAGTTGAATAAAATCCTGACACGCGGTGGCTCACGTATTGGATTTGAACTCATGAGTGAAACAAATATTTTAAAGGAAGTCCTGCCCGAAGTGGAAAAATTAAAAGGTGTGGAACAGCCTCCGCGTTTTCATCCGGAAGGCGATGTGTGGCAGCATACGTTGAATATGCTGGAGCTCCTGCCTCAAAGCGGTGAATTGGAAAAAAATATTTGCCTGGCCTGGGCGACTCTTTTGCATGATGTCGGCAAAGCCGTGACACGAACAGAAGACGAAAAAGGCGTGCATTTCTACGGTCACGTAGAAAAGGGCGCAGATATTGCCGATGATATAATGCAACGGCTGCGTTTTTCCAATGCGCAGCGAAATACCGTGCTCGATCTTATCCGTCAGCACATGGTTTTCATGAATGTTCAGAAAATGCGTCCGGGACGCCTCAAACGATTTCTGCGTATGCCGGATTTCGATCTTCATCTCGAATTGCATCGTCTTGATTGTATTGCCAGTCACGGCATACTGGATAATGATGAGTTCTGCCGTGAACAGCTTAAGATTTTGGCTCTTGACGATTTGCACCCACCTCGTTTATTAAATGGCAACGATTTAAAGGCGATGGGATTTGCTCCGGGGAAAATGATTGGAGAGATTCTTCTGGCGTTGGAAGAAGAACAATTGGAAGAAAAAATCCGTACCACGGAAGAAGCCAGAAATTTCGTCACAACGCATTGGAAAGTCCATTCATGAAAAGATACCGGTTGATCATTTCTTTATGTCTCATTTTTATTTTTGTGATGTCCTGTTCGCATCGACCTCCCCGCAGAACGTATGTTTCACACCCGGTTCGGCAGAAGGCAGCACTGGAGTTGATGAGATATACTATTCAAGCCGGAGCGTTTAAAAACGTGGAGAACGCGGTGCGTTTAACGGAAAAATTAAAAAACGAACATGGTTTGGATGCGACATATTTTCTTGCTTCCGATAAATTTTTCAAAGTCCGCTTTGGAAATTTTACCACAAAAGAACTGGCTAAAAGGAGAGCAATATTTCTTAAAGAAGCAAACATCATTGAAGAATTTTATGTCGTTCAACCCGAGGAATATTCTGTTGCCAAACGTAATCAATACGGCAACGACTATCTCAGGGAAGCTCTGGTCAACACGGCGAAGGATTTTATCGGCGTCCCCTATCTTTGGGGTGGAACATCCGCCGATGACGGATTTGACTGCAGCGGATTGACAATGACGGTGTATCAATTGAATGGCTTAAATCTTCCCCGCAACTCGGCAAGGCAATTTGAGGCGGGAGATTCCATCAATAAAGAGGATCTGCAGAAAGGTGATCTGGTGTTCTTTTCCCTCAATAATCAAGATAGCGTTTCGCACGTTGGAATTTACATCGGAGACGGAAAATTTATTCATGCATCATCCCACGGCAAGGAAATCCGAATCGATGCCCTGTCCGCTGAATATTTTACCAACCACTACATCGGCAGCAAAACGTATTTATAAACGAAATTCCTCCAAATCATTTTCCATGATTGAAATGACTTTATAAAATTATTTTTATAAATATTAAAATTTTATTTTTGGCGATCGACGATTATTCACGCGCATCATTTCAAAATCATTGCATGTTCCTTAACGGTCATGACACAATCAAGCATCCCCATGATCATCGGGATAATCACTGCTGATAAGGATTGCAGCGATATTATAAAATAATATTTTACTCTTTTTTTATTATTGTCCTTTTTTTTAAACAAATAATATTGGTTGCGTAACGGTCGCGGGATAAAAATATTTAATATTTTTCATTGTTTTTGTTGACGTAACAAAAAAAATAAAGTAAAATTTATCACAAAGAACGTATTAAAAATATTTTTAATACAACATTTTTAAAAAGGAGGCTTCACCTAATGGCAACAGCAAAGAAAAAAGCGGTAAAGAAAGTTGTAAAGAAAAAAGCAGCTCCAAAAAAGAAAGCAGTAAAGAAAGTTGCAAAGAAAAAAGCAGCTCCCAAAAAGAAAGTTGCAAAAAAGAAGTAAGTAAAAATTTTGTTCATTACTTTTTTACTTTTTAAACGGGACACATTAATGAAACTTATGAAGGATTTTTTATACGAGGATGGGTAACGTTCTCTCCTTTATCAAATGGGCACCGTGTCTCGAAACAGAACGCCGGGCGGTAATTGTGTTTAAACAGTTACCGCCTTTTTTTGTTGGATATATTTCTTCACGATTTTTCTTTACACATTGATTTTTATATAGATTTATGTCTATATAGACAAAGGATATGAATATTCGACATGATCGGTAATACTCATTTGTAAATATTGTAAATATTCAAGATTGTGAGGGTAAGAAAAGCAAATGTTAGAGTTGAAAAATTTATATTTTTCCGTACAGAGCAGTGATCATAACGGTACGCTTCGCAATATCATTGATGGAATTGACTTTACTTTTGAGAAAGGCAGATTTTATGTCATTACGGGCCCCAATGGCAGCGGTAAAACCACGCTGGCCAAGTTAATCATGGGAATCAATCCCATAACCAGCGGCTCTCTCTTTTTCGACGGGAAAGATATTTCCAACCTTTCCATCACAGAACGCGCCAAATTAGGCATTGCCTACAGTTTTCAGCAACCGGCCCGTTTCAAAGGAATTACATTTCGGGATTTGCTGTCCATAGCAACGGGTGTCGATGATGAAAAAAAATTTCTGGACATGGTCGGCCGGGTCGGCATCTGTCCACTATCCTTTCTTGACAAGGAAGTGGATGCCAGACTGTCCGGAGGAGAAATTAAAAAAATAGAATTGGCAATCACAATAGCATCTAATCCGAAACTGGCCATCTATGATGAACCGGATACTGGCATCGATTTATGGACAATTGGGCCGATGGTCAATCTTTTAAAAAAAGAGCTCACACCGAAAACAACAACCATCGTTGTCAGCCATAACAAGGCTTTTCTCGATATAGCCGATGTGGTGATCATTATCGACAAGGGAAAAATCGTTTATACAGGCAACTTAGAAAAAGCATTGCCGCTGTTAACGGATTTAAGCATTTGCGCTTATCATCACACATGCGAGGGGGATCAAGATGCTGGATGCCTTAGATAAAAAATTATTAAAGACAGTCGCCGATCTGGAAGAGTTACCCAAGGGAGCGTACAATATCAGAAAAAACGGAAAGCTTCTGCACAGGGAAATATCGGCGAATATCAATATCGAAACCAATGCTGAAGGAACCGGCATCATTGTCACCATCAAACCGGGTACAAAAAACGAATCCGTTCACATTCCCGTCATTTTAAGTCAGGCCGGTCTTTATGATGTCGTTTATAATTCTTTTATTATCGGTGATAACGCTGAAGTCACCATCGTTGCCGGCTGCGGCATTCACTGCGGTTCACCCGAACCGGAAGGTCATGCCGGGATTCATGATTTTCATGTAGGCAAGAAGGCAAAAGTAACCTACGTGGAAAAACATTTTGCCATGGGAGAAGGAAAAGGCCGCCGGACACTGAATCCCACGACTAAAGTATTTCTGGATGAAGGGGCAACCGCGGAAATGGAATTGACTCAGATCAGCGGCGTTGATGAAGCCAACCGGTTAAACGAAGCAGAACTCGGCCCCGGAAGCCTGTTGCTGATCACAGAAAGAGTGTTAACAGAAGGCGCACAAACGGCGGTATCCACAAACAATATCATCCTGCACGGTGCCGGAAGCAGAGCGAATATGATTTCCCGTTCAGTCATGAAGGGGAATTCCAAACAAATTTTTCATGCTAATATGGAAGCCAGAAACAAGTGTTTCGGTCATATTGAATGCGATGCGATCATTATGGATAACGGCACTAATGAAACCATGCCTGCGCTCAAAGCGCTTCATCCGGATGCCGAGCTCACTCATGAAGCCTCCATCGGTAAAATCGCCAATGACCAACTGACCAAACTCATGAGTTTGGGACTCACCTACGACCAGGCGGTTAACAGAATCATTCAGGGATTCCTGAAATAAGGCTTCAATACTACTGGAAAGAACGCTCGTATGATAATGAAAACAAGCCCTCACCGAACAAATGAATTTAAAAATTTACTGGTCACCGGTGGTTGTGGATTTATCGGAAGCAATTTTATCCGATACGTGATGAAGCAGCGAGAATTCTCCGGGAAAATAATCAATATCGATAAATTAACCTACGCGGGGAATCCGGAAAATCTCAGCGACATCGCCGCCCAATTTCCATCCAGATATATTTTTAAAAAAGTGGACATTTGCGACACCACGGATTTGGAAGACATATTTTCGCACTACGCCATTGACAGCATCTGTCATTTTGCCGCTGAATCACATGTTGACCGCTCCATTAAAACTCCCGGTGATTTTATCCAGACCAATATTGTCGGAACGTTTAATCTTCTAGCCGCAGCAAAATCCCAGGGGGACAAATTCAATTTATTTCATCACGTTAGCACCGATGAAGTATACGGCAGCCTCGGCGCCAAAGGTCGTTTCCGCGAAATTACCCGCTATCGCCCCAACAGCCCTTATTCGGCGTCCAAAGCCGCTTCCGACCATTTGGTCCGCTCCTATCATAAAACGTTCGGTCTGCCCGTGACCGTGTCCAACTGCTCCAACAATTACGGACCTTACCAGTTTCCGGAAAAACTTATTCCTTTGATTGTCCTCAATGCTCTCGAAGGCAAGCAGCTTCCGGTTTATGGCGACGGGAAAAATATCCGCGACTGGCTTTATGTGGAAGACCACTGTGATGCCATCTGGACCATCATGCAATATGGCCGAACGGGTGAAACATACAACGTCGGCGGCAACGCGGAAATGGAAAACATTAAAATTGTCCGGATGATCTGTGATATTCTGGATGAAATCAAGCCACCCAAGGATGAGAAGACCAGGCGTCAGTTGATTACTTTCGTGAAAGACCGTCCCGGCCATGACCGCCGTTACGCGATTGATGCTACCAAACTCCAAAAAGAACTCGGCTGGCAACCAAGAGAATCTTTTAAATCGGGTCTCAGAAAAACGGTCGCATGGTATTTACAACAGAATAAATGGGTGGAAAGCATCAAAACGGGCACCTACCAGTCATGGATGAAGGAACAATACGGATAATTTAACACGATGCCTTGTTTCGCCAGTCCAGCCAAAGTATGTAAAGAATCATAAAAATGCTGTAGATGGCAGAAGGCATGGCGGCTTCCTTTTCAAAAAGCGCAATAGCCAATCCGCCCGCAATCCCCTGATTTTTAAGAGTCCCCTGAAGAACAAGGCTGACGATGTCTTTTTTTTCAATCCTGCATGCCTTACACACTTTCTGAATGACCCAACCCAGAATAAATGTTGATCCAAAGACGATTACGGCAATGGGCAATACCATGAGCGGTCTGCTGAAAATCAAATCCCTGTTCACGCCGATGATGGAATAAAGAACGGTAAAAAATCCCCAGTCCGTTAACGGTCCGCGTATGGGCGCAAGTCGATCCTGCCAATGAAAATAAAGAATCATTCTGGATAAAATCAACGGAAGGACAATAAGTATAATCATGATGCGAAGAAGCTTGTACGGATCGTTAAATCCGGTGCCGATAAATATCCAGAAAACAAGCGGCATGATCAACAGAGCGGCAAGATAGGAGGCCACCGTTCCTGACAGTGTGAAGGACACATTGCCTTCCAACATGGCGGTAAAGGGGATAACGGCGACGGCGGGCGGCACGGCCGCCACAAGGACAAACCCAATCCATAAATTTCTATCATTGATCAACCGGGATGATAAGAGAAGAATGACTCCTCCCAGAATTACATACGTCATGAATATGCCTAGAATAGACGGCTTCAGGATCGCACGCAGGTCATGAAAGTAGTTATTGGGAACATTGATGGTTGCCAACATCATGACCATCGCTAATGCCGGCATCATGAATACTTTGGTCCATTCGGCCGGTCCCGGCAGAAAAAGTCCCAGTCCTATGGCTAGAATAAAAATAAAATTACGATTGTTCAGAAGACGCAACATGTATATCCGCATGCAGAATATTGTGTTTATTTCAATGTCACCGCTTATGTAAACATATCACAAAACACGCCATTGAAAAGGATTTTTCTCTATGCTAATGTACTTTTCAATAATCATCAAATCATGGAGGGAAATTTATGTCAAAATCGGAAGAAAATTTGAAAGAAGCTTTTGCCGGAGAATCACAGGCAAACCGTAAATATCTGGCCTTTGCCGCCAAGGCTGATCAGGAAGGCTTCCCCCAGGCGGCAAGATTGTTTAGGGCGGCTGCAGAGGCGGAAACAATTCATGCCCATGCCCATTTACGGGCATTAAAAGGAATCAAATCAACAAAGGAAAATCTTCAGGAAGCAATAGCCGGAGAGACACATGAATTCAAGAGCATGTATCCGGCGATGATAGAAACTGCCAAGGCCGAAGGCAATAAAGAGGCGGATCGAACCTTTGCTTTCGCAAACGCCGTGGAAAAAACACATGCCGGGCTATATCAAAAAATGCTCGACAACCTGGAAAGTCTCAAAGAATCTTACAGCTATTATGTATGCCCGGTTTGTGGCCACACGGTCGAAAAAGAAGCTCCAGAAACATGCCCGGTTTGCGGGGCGAAAGGAAAGATGTTCAAAAAAGTCGATTAATGACCGGCTGGAAAAAACAAAGCCTTTAAGGGTACGTTTTGGCAACGAAACAAATATTAATCATCATCAGTGGCATCATTTTATTTTTGATCGGCATGTTCAATTTATCTAGTGCCGTCCGGAAACTCATTGATGTCCGAATCAAAGCATACATCAAATATGCCGTGGGAAAGCCCTTGTATGGTCTTCTCACGGGCATATTTTCAACCGTCGTTTTTCAAAGCTCTTCCGCATCCACCGCGCTGACCATCGGACTGGTCAGTGCCGGCTTAATCAGTTTTTCCAATTCCCTAGCCATTATCCTTGGCGCTGATCTCGGCACAACATTGACCGTGCAGTTTGTCATCTGGCGCTTCACAGATATTTCTCCCTTCATCATTTCCATCGGAGGTTTGCTCTGGCTGACCGGTAGGGGAAAATGGCATACCATCGGGGAAATGATTTTCTATTTCGGGTTGATGTTTTTCGGTCTGGATTTAATAGGCAATGCGGTTGAACCGCTCAAAAAATCAACAACGCTCATAGAAATGTTTACGCAGACGCAGAGTCCACTGATCGGCATAGGCATGGGTATCGTCGTTACCGGCATTGTTCACGCCTCGGCGATTCCGATCAGCATCATGGTGCTTCTGGCACAGCAGGATCTGATATCATTGGAAAATGCCGTTGCTGTCGTGATGGGCGCCAATATTGGCACGACATTTACGGCTTTATTGGCCGGAACCGTTGCGACCAGAAGCGGCCTGAGAACAGCGGTCTCCCATCTGATCTTCAAATGTGCCGGTATTCTTCTTTGTTTTCTCTTTATGTCCTTTTTTATGGTTGTTTTGAAGAACATCTCTTCCAATACCGCTCAGCAAATCGCCCTCGCCCATTTTCTGATGAATCTTGTCATTGTAATCGTTTTTATCTTTCTGCTAAAACCATTTGCCGCTATCATGAAAATACTGTTTCCCGGTGATGATGACGTTCTTTCCATCTGGCCGGAATATCTTGACAGTAAAGATATTTTAAATCCGCACAAGGCGCTGGATAATATTCACAAAGAGCTGACGAGACAAACCAATCTGGTTCAGCAAATATATTTAAAAAGCGTGAAAATGATTTATGATTATAAGGCAGCCGAAAGTCAATCGCTCTTTTATATTGAAATGGTCGTAAAAAATATCCGCAAACAGACCGTCCGATATCTCCGAAGAATGTCCGCACAGAAATTATCCGAACAGTATTCCAAACACATATTCGCCTACACGGCGATGACGAACGATATCGAAAGAATCGGCACTCACGCGTTATGCATCAATAAACTGGCCTTTCAAAAAGCCGACCGGAGAATTTTATTCAGCTTTCCCGGGGAACGTGAATTACATGAAATCATCGAGCTGGTCAGTCGGAATTTTGATGACGCCGTTTTGATGATCGCAAAACCGGATATTCAAAAAAACAGTGAGATTGTCGAAAGGGAAGAATTAGTGGATGTCAAGGTTAAAGAATCCCGTGACAACCATCTGGAAAGATTTCACAAACGACTTTGCGACCCGGACGCCGGACCTATTTTCGTGGAAATGCTCATGCACCTGGAACGCATTTCAGATCTCTGCAACAACATTTCGGAATATATGTGCGATATTCATGACAGTGACCACGCTGTGTCATCTGAACGACCATGATATTGCCGCCGTCCCATAAAATAAAACGTATTGCTCTAAATCTTATTATCTTTTATAATACAAATAAAAGATTTTAATTGAGGGTCCTTGCGGGAGGTAACACGATGAATAAGAGGGTAAGCGCGTTAAAATTTGCTCTGGAAAACGAGCAGAAAGAAAGAGATTTTTACCTGGCCAATGCCCGCCGGACAAAGAACCTTGCCGGTAAAAATATGTTTAAACAAATTGCTGATGAAGAAAAAGATCATTACGAAATGTTGAAAAAGTTGCATGAGCAGTGGGACTTGAAAAAAAAATGGCCGGCAACCGTCCCTTTAAAAGTTAAGAAATCTCTGACCGGTAATATTTTAAAATCCATGTCCGGGAAAAAAGCTGCTCGCATCAAGGGGAACGAAGATGATTTAAAGGCGGTGCGCACCGCCATTGATTTTGAAGCCAGAGGAATGGCGCTTTATACCAAATTGGAAGAAGGTAGCGATGACCCCAAAGAGAAGGCTTTCTTTAATTTACTGGCCGGCATTGAAAGGCAGCATTTCCTCTCGTTGCGCGATACTGAAGAATTTCTAACGGATCCTGTTTCCTGGTATCAGAGTATGGACAAGGCTTCTCTTGATGGTGGTTGACACATAACGATCATTCCATGCTATCTTACAGATATCTTCTCCAATGTTGAGGTCAATTCCGTCCAGGCATTATAAGCATCTTCCAGTTCCGCATTGATAGTCTTTAATGCCAGATGAATATGTCTGATGTGAGAACCGTTCTTGTGTATTAGTGGATCGCATAGATCTCTTTCATGATGAGATTTTTTTTCTTCCAACGCTTCTATCCTTTTTTCAACAGTCATGATTTCCTTCTTACAAGCGTTTCTTGCTTTTGATATTTTATTTCTCTCTTCCGCTTCCTCTCTCTTTTTCTCCTTCGTTTTGAAAGCTGTTTCCTTGACATGATTCTCACACATTAGAGTTTTTTCTCTTGGCGAGTCAACGTTCTGACTTCTCTTCTCAATAAAATAGGAATAATTGCCGGAAAAGTAATGTACGGTTCCATCCCTCAGTTCAAATACTTTATTGACCAGGTTATCCAGAAAGTACCGGTCATGAGAGACGATAGCCACGGTGCCATGGTAATTCATCAGCGCATTTTGAAAAATGTCCTTGGTTTTAATATCAAGATGATTCGTCGGTTCGTCTAAAATCAGAAAATTTGTATCCAGAAGCATTAATTTCAATAATGCAAGCCTCGATTTCTCGCCTCCGGACAGCACCGATATTGTTTTATAAATATCATCGCCAGAAAATAGAAACGCTCCCAACAAATTACGCTTTTCCTGATCGGACACCTCAGCGGGCACTGAATTTACTTCCTGCCAAATGGTGTTTTCATAGGTTAAATTCTGAGAGCTCTCCTGAGAAAAGAAAGCCATATTGACACCGTCACCATATCGTACCGACCCATGGGAGGGTTGCTCTGTAAGACTTAGCAGCCTGGACAAGGTTGATTTTCCGGAACCGTTTACTCCGACAAAGGCAACCTTGTCACCCCGAGACAAAGAAAAATTCAAATGGCTGAAAACATTTACATCGCCGTAACGATGGCCCATATCGGTGACCGTGACCACATCCCTGGCGCTTTTTCTCCCTTCGGGAAATTTCATAATGACGCTTTTTGTTTTTCCTTCCAGCTTAATGTCGGAAAATTTCTCCAACAGTTTAACACGACTCTGCACCTGTGACGCCTTGGTTGCCTTGTACCGGAAGCGTTCCACAAATTCTTCGATTTTCTTAATCTGCGCCTTCTGCAGTTCCATTTCTTTCTTTAAGGCTGCATAACGCTTTTCCTTCTCCTTCAAATAATAAGAGTAATTACCTTTATATATATGAATATTATATGATGATAGCTCGGCGATCTGCGTGGCTATTTTATCAAGAAAATAATGGTCGTGAGAAATAACCATGATGGTTCCCGGATAATCCCTGAGATACGACTCCAGCCACTCCATACTTTCGGTATCCAGATGATTGGTGGGTTCGTCCAACAGCATAATGTCCGGTTTGGCCAATAAAATGGAGGTCAGCAGAATGCGCATTTTCCAACCGCCGGAAAATGAATCGCAAGATTGATTAAAACTTTTTTCCCGGAAACCAAAGCCTTTGAGCACTTGTTTGGCTTTTGCTTCAAAAGCGTAGCCGTCCATGGCGTGGAAGTGAGCCATCGCATCCGAATATTTTTGTGAAAGCTCACCGAATTTTGCCGTGTTTTGTTTGACAGAAGACAACTGATGCTCCAAATCGCTGATCAAGGATTCCATCGCTGTCATGCCACTCTTCTTCTTGAGAAAATCGATGAGCGGAACCGGTTCAAGTTCCACCAGATCTTGCGGCAGGTATCCGAATGCCTGCTGTCTTCTACCGGGAATCTCTATCATTCCCGAATCAAGATGAACCTGCTCCAGTATCGCCCGGAAAAGCGTCGTCTTGCCGATACCATTGTCACCGACCAGACCGATACGGCTTTTCGGATGAATCGTCCACGTGATATGATTAAATAGTTTGCGGTCTAAAAAAGATAAACAGACGTTACGCAAGTAAATCAATTCCACAACTCCTTCAGGAATTTATGATTATAGGACAAAATTATTTTAAATCATCATAACCATAACGAATAATAAAACATTTGTATGGGACAATGAACGGAAAATCAACGGCAATATCCGCTCGCTTTAGCACTGCCTAACAATTCGCATCTCCCGGAATCACAGGCTTGTTGAGCATCACGACAACCTAATATTTGGTTGCCCAGTTTAAAATACGCAGCACCTCTGTTGAGAAAAACATGAGTATTTTTTGAATTGAGGTCAATGGACTTATCATAATCACGGATAGCCAGATGATATTGGCCGAGATTATAATAAACATTGCCTCTAAGAAAGTAAGGAGCGGCATCATCTGGATTGAGTTGCATGGACTTGTTAAAATCCATGACAGCACGTTGATGCTGACCAAGGACATCGAGAGTTACACCACGGTTATTGTAAATCATTTGTACATCAGGGGCAAGACGGATGGCTGCATTGAAATCATACAGCGCTCTCTGATATTGACCCAGGGTAAAGTAAGCAGATCCGCGACTATTATAGGCCAAATAGTCATCCTGATGATTTTGCAAGGCGTAGCTGAATAGTTTCAAACTATCTTCCCAATAACTGCATCGTTGATATGACAAAATCGTAAAAAAGGTAATTAAAACTATACCTGCCGGCAATAAAATTATTTTGCGGATCTTGGGAGTGTAAAAAAGCCGGGGGATTCCCCATCCCATTATCATACTGATCCCGATGGAAGGCAGATAGGTATAGTGTTCATGAATCCAGGAAATGCCATAAGGCATGATGCCTATAACCGGCAATATTGTTATGACATACCAAAACCACCCGACAAACAGATAAGGAAAGCGTTTCATCGCTACAATTGCAATAAGGCTTATAATAATGATCAATAAAGAGACGACTAATACCTGCAAGAAGGGAATTTGGTAAGTAAATGGATGGTAAAAATGCATTTTTGCCATCCATAAAATATTTTTCAGATAAATCAAGAAAGCATGCAAGCCGTTATAAAGCCGTATTATAAACGGGCAATCTTTTACTGACGGATTGTGCCAGATGGAAATTGTGATGATGGAAAATAAGGCAGATAATATAAAAAAAGGTATCTTCTCCCATAAGAACCATCCTTTATGGAGGAATTCCCATTTTAATTTCCGCTTATCCTGATGGACAGTAAGGAAATCACTATCTTTTATAATAGTTACGGTTTGCCCCGATGCAAAACGATCAAGAGGCCAGTAATCGAGAAGCATCAGAATCAGGGGCATTGTTACGACCATGGGCTTGCTCATCAGGGCACAGGCAAAACAAAAAAGAACGAATAGGTATCTTCTGATGGACGGGTTTTCGGTGTAATAAATATAGAGATACAGCGTCAACATCCAGAAAAAAGCGCTTAAAACGTCTTTCCGCTCCGCTATCCAGGTCACCGATTCCACATTCATTGGATGAATGGCGAATACGGCAGTAACAAATGCACTTTTCCAGACATCCCTTGTCATGCGGTTAAAAATCGAAAAGAGGAGAAGAACACTAAGAAGATGCAAGGTAAGATTTGTTATATGATAACCACCGGCATTAAGGCCATAGAGGTGATGATCAACCATAAAAGACAGCCATGTCAAAGGGTGCCAGAATCCTGCATAGGTTGTACTGAACGCCCACTTTAATCCATCCAGTGTAATACCGGACAGGACATAATTTTCCTGAATGAAAATTCCATCATCAGCATAAACGAAATCGAATTTATAAACCTGGTAGAAAACGGTCAGTGTAACAAAGATCAGAACAAGGTAAGCGATCCATGTTCTTTTCCTGGAATAAATATTATACAACATAATGACTTGTATGATGTATTGCAGCTAGTTTTCAATAACAGTGCAGATGTTCATTTTTTTCAGCACAATTATCAACGACAGTATCCCTTTAATTTTGCCATATCCAGCAATGAACAGTATCCTAATTTACAGGCTGCCTGAGCATCCTGACAACCTTGTTTTTTATTGCCCTGGTTCAAATAAAAAATCGCTCTGTTGTTGTAGGCCTGTGCAAATTTCGGATTCAATTTTATGGCCTTATTATAATCATTGATGGCAAGCTTTTTCTTGCCGAAATTATTATATGCCACTCCTCGATTGAAATAAAGAGCGGCATTTTGGGGATCGAGCTTAATCGCGTTGCTCAAATATTCAATGGCCCGTAGATCGGTATAACTTCCCCCTTTGTTTAATGCCTCAGCCTTCTCAATCCAGTATGACGCCGTTTCGCTGCATATCGCACTGCAACAAAGAAATGTAAAAACAAGCAAGACAGATATGATAAGTTTACGCATAATAACAACCTCCCCATATTTTTTATTCATCATTATTTTATTTTTTCACTGCCGGTTCAATCAAACAGCGTTGTTTATCCGTCATGAACGATAGAGCATGATTCACCATGCCATCCGTCTGTCGTTTAAAAACTTCTGTGCGGTACGATCACCGAGTTTTGCAGCCATTTTAATATCATTCAGTGCCTTTGTCGATTGGCCAAGATTATTATAGGCAAATCCGCGTCTCAAATAGGCATCGATATGCACAGGATTCAGCTTAATGACCCTATGGTAATCGGCAATGGCCTTTTCATAATGGCCCAGTTCATCGTAAACATTGCCACGATAAAAATACGCTTCCGTGTTTTGTGGAGTAAGATTGATGGCTTTATGAAACGCTTTTAATGCTTCGCCCCAATTGCCCGCAACAAAGGCCCGCTGTCCTGTTTCCAAATACTCAACATCCGTATGTTCTGGATTTGTTGCTTGATCTATTAGATCCAGTTTATCCTCTTTGCCACTATTTTCATCGTCTTCGTCTTCTGTATTGTCTATGGCGATTGTCTTCTTTGTCAACTTTTCATATAATTTTTCTTTCTCCAATATAAACTCATCCAACGGATTATTTTCTTTTTCAATCCCTGCATCGGCAACAGATGACGCCTGATGATGATTTTTTAATGGAGAATATATGATAGCTGGTTTCTTGCTGCACCCCATCATGATGCAGCACACTATTAGAATTAACAGAAAGATATCATATCGAATCATCATAAGCGTAACTCCGGGATATCTGTAGCATAAAAATCCTCAAGGACAAACTAGAATTATCATAATGATTCAAAGTGAAAAAAAGTGGTGATGAGATATTTTTCGTCAAGACAATCGTTATGCCGGCTTATGAAAGGAATATTTGCCACTGGGATGATAAATATCTGAATGCTTGATCATTGTTTTCTTCAGATCGACTCCCAGGTTTTATATCTTGGAAATATTTGACACATCGATTCCCTAACGTTTTTTTCGGAATAACAGCTTCAGGGGCACACTGTCAAAACCAAACGATTCACGAATCTGGTTGATGATATAGCGCTCGTAGGAAAAATGAATCCCCTTGCTGTTGCTGACAAATAAAACAAACGTCGGCGGCTTGATATCGGTCTGCGTGGCGTATGCAATATGCATCTGTCTGTTCTGATACCGTGGAATCGGATTTTTACGAACCGATTTTTCTATCACGTCATTTAACAATGATGTAGCAACGCGTTTCGTGTATTGTTCGTACACGGTATTGATGAGATCAAAGATTTTTGGTGCGCGCTGTCCGGTTACCGCGGAAATAAAAATGATCGGCGCAAAATCCAGAAACTTCACCTTCTCTTTGATATCCTTTACAAATTTTCCTACCGTAGAATCATCTTTTTTAATTTTGTCCCATTTGTTGACAACCACAATACAGGCCTTGCCCCTTTCATGGGCAAGCCCGATAATTTTTGTGTCTTGCTCCGTCATGCCCTCTTCCGCATCGATCAAAACAAGCGCGATATCGCAACGATTAATGGATTTGAGCGCCTGAACAACGCTGTATTTTTCCAGGGTCTGGCTGATTTTGCTTTTTCTGCGAATTCCCGCCGTGTCAATCAGTAGATAATTTTTCCCGTGAACCTTTACGGTGGAATCTATGGCGTCACGCGTTGTGCCTGGAGCCGGGTTGGCAATACTTCTTTCCCTGCCCAGAATTTTATTGACCAGCGATGACTTCCCCACGTTGGGTTTTCCCACGATGGCGATTTTTATTTGAGATTCTTGATCGTCATGATCATTTTCGATGTACGAAAAATCGCGAACAATCATGCTCAGTAGTTCATCCACTCCCCGACCGTGTTGAGCCGAAATCGCGTGAATCTCGTCAATTCCCAATCGGTAAAAATCTGCAAGCATGTCTTGATGACGATTGCCGTCAACCTTGTTCGCAACGTAAAATACCTTCTTATCCCTGCCTCTCAATTGTCGCGCAATTTCCATATCCGAAGCGGTCAGTCCCTGTTGTCCATCCATTAAAAAAATAATGACGTCCGCTTCTTCAATCGCCAGATTGCTCTGTTCGCGCATTTGAATAAGAATCTTTTCTTCCGATGACGGTTCGAAACCGCCGGTATCAATCAATGTAAACGCCTTACGGTGATAAACACAGTCCATATAATTGCGGTCGCGTGTGGCACCCGGCTCGTCAATGACAATAGCCTTTTGCTTTCCGGCTATTCTATTAAACAGCGTTGATTTTCCTACGTTAGGACGGCCGACGATGGCCATGACGGGTTTCGTTTGCATTGAACCTCAACGATTTAATATTCCGAATTCATGCAGCATTTTATCGGATGTGGTCCATTCTTTTCGGACGTTGACAAATAATTCCAGAAAAACCTTTGCTCCAAACAGTTTCTCCATGTCCAGTCTGGATTCCGTTCCGATTTTTTTTAGCATGGCCCCCTTTTTACCGATTACGATCGCTTTTTGCGACTCCTTTTCCACATGAATCGTTGCGCTGATACGGATAAGATTTTTTTCTTCATCTTCCTTGAATAAATCAATTTCCACGGCCGTAGAATAAGGAATTTCCTGCTTGGTAAAAAGTGTTATTTTTTCACGGATAAATTCCGCCGCAATAAATCTTTCCGTTGCATCGGTCTGAATATCATCCGGATAATATTTCGGCCCCTCCGGAAGCATTGCTTTCACGGCTTTCAATAAATCTTCAAGGCCTTCGCCCTCCAGCGCGGAAATCGGAAATATTTCCTTAAAATCATGAAGATGTCGAATTTTATCAATCAGGGGTAAAAGAAACTTTTTTTCCACAAGATCAATTTTATTGATAACCAGAACAACCGGTATTTTGGTTTGCGCGAGGGATCCAATTAAAAAAAGATCATGCGGAAGAATATCCGTCTGGGCTTCAACGAGCATCAAGAGGACATCAACACTGCCGATGGTCTCTCGTGTTGTCTTGACCATGGCTTTATTCAAGGGTGTCTTGGGCTTGTGCATCCCGGGCGTATCCACAAAAATGAGCTGTGCATCCGGGTAATTTCTAATGCCGGTTATTTTATTCCTGGTCGTCTGCGGTTTATCGGTAATGATGGAAATTTTGTCACCGATAATCGCATTAAAAAGGGTCGATTTACCCGCGTTCGGACGGCCAATGATGCCGATGAATCCTGATTTAAACAACCTGCCTCCTTTTCTTTAAACAAGACCTGGAATTTTCAGAATATGGGACGTTCCCGAATCTGTTGTTATGTAAATTTTTCCACGGTCCTGATTTTTGGAAGATTCTACAATTAAATTTGTAAGAGGGTAAAGCTTTTTTATTGCTTTCATATTTGAGTTATTGAAGCCACGAAAGGTTGAGATATCGCGGTGACACACCCGGCAACGAAGTTCTTGTGTATTGGGTGAAATATCACTCAATAATTTGATGATATAATGATAGAAAACAGAAGAAAGAACAAGCGTTCCGAACGCCGGATGAATCGGACCCGCCAAAACAGCGCCATTTTTTTCCATTTCCGGAGTCGTTTGCAGGCCCGTTCTTATGACGCGAATACCGGCGAGAGACAATCTTTCCCAGGCTAACCGGCATAATTCCACCGCATCAGGAAGATTCAACGGTTTGTATTCGCCTTTATTGAATTGATCGGCCAGGATGGTATGTTTAAAAACAATGACCGGATGGATCCTAGCCGTATCCGGTTGAAGCGCAATCGTTTTATCAATAGAATAAAGGAATCCCTCCTTGGTGTCCTGGGGCAATCCGACCATCAGGTGTAGGCCGGTTTTAAAACCGTTTTCTTTTAACAGGGTCATCGCTTGCTCTACATCTTCAGCATTATGTCCCCTGTGTGCTTTTTGCAAGACGTCATCAACAAAAGATTGCGCTCCGATTTCCACGGTATCGACCCCCTGTTTTTTCAGAAGCGTTAAATGATCTGTTGAAATATAATCCGGCCTCGTCGAAATTCTGAGAGAATGAACCAATTTCCTTTTCATAAAAGCATTGGCCCAGGAAAGCAGTTCTTCCTGATACTCAGGATCAACGCCCGTAAAGCTTCCACCATAGAACGCAATTTCAACTTTTCTTGATTTGTCTTTATTCCAGGTCAGATAAGAATGAATTTCCGCGTCAAAATAATCTTTGGTTATTTTAAGGGGGAATTTTCCTGCTGTTATTTTCTGATTGCAGAAAATGCAACGGTGAGGGCAACCGCTGTTCATGATAAATATTGGAATGATCAGATGATGGTTCTTTTGAGATTCATTATCAACGTTCTTCATGTTGCAGTATGTCCAAGGCCTTCTGCGCGGCCTGTTTCTCAGCGTCTTTCTTGCTTCTACCGCGACCATATTCTGTTAACTTATTGATAATAACAACCCTGACTTCAAATACTTTTGCATGCTCCGGACCCGAAGCATCAACAACCATGTACATGGGAGTGGTTTTATATTTCTTTTGACAAAGCTCCTGAAGCGCCGTTTTATAATCGGAATAATCGGTTTTCAGATTATCTTTTTCCAAGAGCGACTTGAATAATTCATAGATAATATCCTTGACGTTGTTATAATCGGAGTCAAGATACAATGCGGCAACAACAGCTTCCAAGGCATTCGCCAGAAATGAATCTTTGTTTCGACTCCCCGCATTTTCCTCACCGCGCCCCATTAAAAGACAATCGCCCATCTGTAAATGACGCGCGATTTCTGCAAGACTTTCTTCACAAACCAGGACAGATCTTATTTTTGTAAGATCTCCTTCAGACAAGCCTGAATATTTCTTGATGATCAGATCGCTTACACAGGCCCCCAGAATACTGTCGCCCAGAAACTCAAATCGTTCATTATCTGAAACACCGGATTGCTGGTTTTCATTAACGTAAGAACGGTGGGTAAGCGACGTGGAAAGAAGACCGATATCATGGAAACTGTATGACAGTTTTTTTTCCAATCGATGCAGAATTTCAAGTCTATCTTGATCCATAAAATATTATTCTTAAAAATTTTATGCCTTCAACGTCACATTCTTATGCTTTTTTATTAAGACTATGTAAAAAACACAGGATTCGCAACAAATATATTTTTCTATAAAATTTAAATACTTCGTGATAGAATATAATAAAGTTATAATTTCAACATAAGGGGATATTCCAATGGATGCACTGACCGGATATATTTCAACACACCCAGCGATTTTCGCAATGGGCGCTGCCTTGATTATTGTGATATTTTTTCATTTTACCTTTAAAAGCCTAGCTAAATTATTGCTCATCGTATTCATTATCTTAATGGCCATTTATGGTTATTATTCTTTTAAAGATAAAGATAAATTCAGCGATGAAACTCAAAAATCAGGCGAATTGATGCAATCCATGATGAATGATGTAAAGGCGAAAAGCAAAACGATCTCACAGGACTTTAAGGATCTTTACAAAAAGAGCAAAGCCGCTCCTAAAGAGGTGGATAAAATGCTTGACACCTCGGATAAAGAGCTGAACAAGGAATTTAAGAAGTAAATGCGCTATTGCTTTTCATTCTTAATAACCTGTTAACATTCAATCAATTATAATAGGTTTATCTCCATGGCACGAATGGGACAGGCTGAAACACAAAGTTCGCATCCGTTACATTTTTCCGGATCAAAAACAACCTTTTGCGTTTCCTTTTCAAAAGCGAGCGCCCCCGTGGGACAGAAGGCCGTACAAGCCCCACAGTGAACGCATTTATCGGCATTTTGACTTACACTTTTGGACAGGGGCTCCACCTTGAGACCCATGTCCTTTAAAAAACGTATGCCATGATCAAAATTTTCTTTTGATCCGCTTAATTCCAGGACAATCACACCTTCACGACGCGGAAAGATCCTCGCCTTCAATATGTTGAACACAAGATTGTATTGCTTGACCAGCTGATAAATGACGGGCTGCTGAACAGTGTCAGGAGCATAGCGAATAACTATTTTTTTTGAAAACATAGCGTTTTTAACCCGGATGAATTTCAAGAAACATTAGGATATCAAAAATTTATTGTCAAGGTAATTTAAAGAGACTCGCTAAAAACGAACGAAGTGAAGTTTGAAGCTCTAGTCGAATTATCCCGGGAGCGAAGTCGTGAGACTCAAATTTCACGAATGAAGTATAGTGAAATTTGAAAGTCGAACTATCCCACCAACAGAGTTGGCAGGGGCGACGTGGGATTTGGGGAAATGCGTGCTTCATGACATTGTTAATCGGTCAGCAGAAGTCTTTTCCAGTTCAGCAAAGGGAACGTCTTGTGTAGGGGATGATCATCTTCCACCAGATGATATTTCAGAATTTTAAAACATTTCTTCGATATCTTTCTTACAATTTTCGGGTCCACCACATCATCTTCATTGCCGTGATAGACAATGACAGGCATACTTAACGATTTTCCCAGGTAGGGTTTGAATTCAGCAAGGTTTAATGCCGGAGCGAGCAAAATCAGTTTTTTCATCCGTTTTTCATTTTCCATGGCGTATGTGACCGCCATTAAGCCTCCGTAACTTGATCCGACAATAATCAAATCTTTTTCTCCGGCAAGAATTTGATGAAGCTTGGTCATTCGGGCTGCAAAACCTCCCGTATAGTTTTCTATAATCATCCGGGGGAAATTTTTCGAAAAATACCGCCCCTTTGCACCCTTTGCCGTACTTTCCAGACCGTGAATGAAAACTAACGTATTGTTCATAATTTTTATGATAATTTTTAAGATTTTTAGTTGTACAGATTATGTCAGTATGTTATTTATTCTGCAAGAAATTTAATATAGGAGTTTTAAATATGGCGTTGGTTTTACCTTTTAAAGCAGTACGGCCTCACAAAAATTTTGTTTCTCAGGTAGCTGCCCTCCCTTATGATGTGATGACCAGGGAAGAAGCTCAAAAAGCGGTTGCCGGCAACCCTTTAAGCTTTATGCATGTTGAAAAATCTGAAATCGACGTTCCCGATGGAACAAAAAGCGACGATGTTCTCATTTATCAGAGCGCCAAGCGTAATTTTGTCGACATGCGTGTCAAGGGAATTCTTATTCAGGATGAATCCCCCCGCTTTTATATTTACAGACAGAAAATGGGCCGTCAGATACAAACAGGCATCGTCGGCCTGATGAGCGCCACAGAATACGATGCCGGGAAAATAAAAAAACATGAATTAACCAGGCAAGACAAGGAAGAAGACCGGATCAGGCATGTGGACACGGTCAACGCACAAACGGGACCGGTATTCATCAGTTATCGGGAACGTCCCACAATGAACGACATCGTCTCCAGGATCACTGCAGGAACGCCTGAATACGATTTCACGGCTGACGACGGCGTGACCCATACGGTGTGGGTTGTGTCGCATCCAGGACAAATTGAAGCGATCAAAAACGAATTCCTTCTAGTGGATGCCTTGTACATTGCTGATGGTCATCATCGCGCTGCAGCTGCGGCCAATATTGCCAAAAAGAGACGCGCTCAGGAATCACGGGACTCATCAAAAGAATATGAAGCCGTTCTGGCGGTATTTTTTCCTCATACACAGCTTAAAGTCATGGATTACAACCGCGCGGTGAAAGACTTAAACGGGTTAACGATGGAGCAGTTTCTTGAAACGATCAGCTCCCGTTTTACGATAAGCAAAGATTTCACGGCAAAATCGCCCCAACAGCTTCATGATTTCGGAATGTATATCGGCGGTCATTGGTACAAAATGACGATAAAGAAAGGGGTTTACGACGAAAATGATCCCGTGGCCAGTCTTGATGCGGCCATTTTACAGGATCATTTGCTGGATCCTGTCCTGGAGATCAAGGATCCGCGTGTGGATAATCGCATAAAATTCATTGGTGGTATCAGGGGCATGAACGAACTGGAAAAACTGGTAAACCAAGATGGCTTTGCCGTGGCCTTCTCCCTTTATCCAACCACGATGGACCAGATCATGAAGGTTGCGGACGCCGGAGCGATCATGCCTCCCAAGTCAACCTGGTTTGAGCCGAAACTACGTAGCGGTATTTTTACCCATCGTTTGGATTAACGCA
>ERZ1645192.911-NODE-911-length-24878-cov-21.986142_pt1 | contig 24878 bp, 24 predicted proteins | sample MGYA00575354_ERZ1645192 | MGnify/ENA primary metagenome ERZ1645192 (study PRJEB40844, sample SAMN11349763) | freshwater sediment metagenome | isolation source: river sediment | host: Sediment | place: India: Faizupur Khadar , New Delhi | collected 2017-02-21 ... | reverse complement strand
AGGGTTGGGGTGGGGTTCACTATCTCAAACCTCATCTCAGCCCCTTCACTTCTCCCAATCCAGTTTCTCTGTGTTTCTTTCAGGGAATCTGTCCAGTCTATTTTATCGAGGCCGTCAAGTAGCCGCTGAGCATAAGCAGACACACGCAGGCTCCACTGGCGCATCACTTTCTGTTCTACCGGATGACCACCGCGGATTGAAAGTCCTTCGCTCACTTCGTCGTTAGCCAGTACGGTACCGAGTGCTGTACACCAGTTCACCTTCATATCTGCTAAGTAGGCAATTCGGTAATTCAACAGGATTTCCTGCTGTTCTTTTTCGGTTTTGGCATTCCAATCGTCAGCTGTAAAATTCAGTTCCTCGGTGCAGGCAGCCTGTAAATCTGCTGTTCCTGATTTTTCAAAATGAGCAACCAATTCGGCAATCGGACGCGCCTGCTGCGTCTGGTTGCTGTAATACGAATTAAACATCTGAATAAATGCCCATTGTGTCCATTTATAGTAATCTGGTTCGCAAGTGCGTATTTCACGGTCCCAGTCGTAAGAAAAACCGATTTTATCCAGTTGTTCGCGGTAGCGTTTTATGTTTTTTTGAGTTGTCACGGCCGGATGCTGGCCTGTCTGGATGGCATATTGCTCAGCCGGAAGCCCGTAGGCATCATATCCCATCGGATGAAGCACATTGAAGCCATTCAGCCTTTTGTAGCGGCTGTAAATATCAGAAGCAATATAGCCAAGCGGATGCCCTACGTGCAGTCCGGCACCTGAAGGATACGGAAACATGTCCAAAACGTAGAATTTGGGTTTTGTATGATCGATTTCGGTTTTGTAGGTTCTGTTTTCAATCCAGAATTTTTGCCATTTTTGCTCTATTTCTCTGAAATTGTAATCCATAAATAATTGATAATGAGATTAATGATTTGATTTATCCCCCGTGTTTTTAATAGTGTGCAAAGGTACGAAATTCAAGTGAAAATAAAAAAATAATGTTCATATTGCAGAGGAAAATCCGGACTTTGAGTACCATTGTTTCTTATTTTCTTTAAGTTTTTAAATAAAAAACCGAAACCAGACAAAATGTAGATTTTTTTCATAAATTTGCATTTTTACTTAGTTGGTCAATTGCAAGGACAGGCACAGTCAATGATAAAAAAGTTGAAATGATTATGTTTCACCTTATGTAATTTCATAAGTACCAAATGGTTTGTTTCTCCTGATTTTTTAGACTTTATAGTACGAAAAGAAACCGGGATATTCCCCTTTGATCAGGAAAAAAATAAACACAAAACGAAATAAATAAAAAATGAAGTGATATTTAATGCTGTGTTTTTTTGTGTTTTTGATTAATTAAATTGAAAAATATTTTCCGTTTATTGCATTAATTATCTAAAATATATTATTTTTGTACGTTCAAAAGCTGATAAGAAAATAATAATCAATATCTGACGTTGAATAAAAAAAAAGAAAATTCAAATAAAATTAAAACAATTAAAATTTCTAAATTATTAACTACGTAACATTCAACAAAATGTTACACAAAAATTACTATTATGGCTAAAGAAAAACAACCAACGAAGACCAAAAAGCAATCCAAAGGACTGTCTGCTGCGTTAGTAATCGTGCTAAGTTTTGGTGTTGCACTTCTGATTTACAATTTTGTGTTTGGTAATCCAAGCAACTTTATTGACAACAATCCGGATAACCATCCACTCCAGGGTAACATGTTAGGTACAATTTACAAAGGAGGTTTTGTTGTACCGATTCTTCTTACATGGTTATTGTCAGTTATCATTTTAAGTGTTGAACGTTTCATCGCTTTGAACAGAAGTCGCGGAACCGGTAATCTTGACACCTTCGTAATGAGTGTAAAACAAAAACTGGAAGCTGAAGACATTCAGGGTGCAAAAGAACTTTGTGCAAAACAAAAAGGTTCTGTTGCAGCTGTTGTAGATGCAGGTTTAAGAACTTACGAACAAATGGCAACTGATACCACCGGACTTTTGAAAGAACAAAAATTAGCTGCCATCGGTACAATGATAGAACAGGCTACTGCACTTGAAATGCCTACTATGAACCAGAACATGCCTGTAATTGCTACATTTACCAACTTAGGTGTGTTGACAGGGCTGTTCGGAACCGTTATGGGTATGATCCGTGCGTTCTCCTCTCTTGGAGGTGGCGGTGGTGTTGACTCAGCTGCACTTTCTGTAGGTATTTCTGAAGCTCTTGTAAATACAGCATTCGGTATCTTGACCGGAGCGTTGGCTGTAATTGCTTACAACTACTTCTCTGCAAAAATTGATAACATTACTTACGCTATTGACGAAATCGGATTTGCAATCACAGGTGTTTTCCAATCTAAGCATTAATTAGAATCTGATTGTAACAGACCAGAGTAATTTAAGTGAAAATTAGATTACTATAATATTTATGATTGATTCATATAATTAATTTAAAGAAAGACAAAATGCCAAAGATTAAAGTTAAAAGGAAAGATACGTGGATTGACATGACCCCCATGAGCGACGTAATGGTACTGCTGCTCACATTCTTCATGTTGACTTCTACGTTCCTGAAGCCTGAACCCGTAACAGTTGCCACACCGTTGTCCGTTTCAGAAATTAAAATTCCTGAAAAGAACGTAATGTCAGTGTTGATTTCTCCTACTGGTCAGGTGTTTTTGGATATCGATAATCCAAACGACAGAATTGCAGCTCTTGAGAAAATGGCATCCGCTTACAATATCCAGCTTACCGATAAGGAAAAATACGAATTCAGTATAGCTACATCCTTCGGTTTCCCAATGCAAAGTTTCAAGCAATTTATGGCACTTCCCGAAGAAAAAAGGAACGAAGAATTGCCAAAACTCGGGATACCTAAAGATTCGACCGATAATCAGTTCAAAGGATGGGTATTGGCTGCACGCGAAGTAAAAGGAAAAGATATGGTGATAGCTATCAAAGCCGACTCCGAAACTCCTTATACCTCCATTAAAAGTGTGATGGGTTCTCTGCAGGACTTAAAAGAAAACCGGTACAATTTGATCACTTCACTGCGTGAAGTTGAAACAACGCCAGCTGCAACAGCAGCCAAATAACAAATAAAACACTTTTTACTCCGGTTCATCTGTTTTTTTTTAAGTAATCCGGAGCAAAAAAGATAATAACTATTAAAACTTTATAAAGATATGATGCAAGTTGATTCCGGCGGCAGCGGAAAAAAAGGCGAACGTAAAAAAATGGACACCAGGGTGGACTTTACACCCATGGTGGATATGATTATGTTGCTCCTTACTTTCTTTATGCTTGCCACGACTTTGAGTAAACCTCAAACCATGGAAATAGCCTTGCCTTCAAAAGAAAAAGGGGATGAAAAAAACCAAACCCTGGCGAAGGCTTCTGAAGCTGTAACCCTCTATCTGGGAGCAGACAACAAGGTGTATTATTTCATGGGAGAGCCCGATCTGACAACACCCAACTTTCTGAAATCAACTACCTATGCTGCCGATGGCTTGAGAGCGCTTATACTCAACAAAAACCGCAAAGCCGTAACGCAGGTAAATGAATTGAAAGACAAAAAATTGAGGATGCAGATTACTCAAGAGCAATATGATAAGGAGCTGAGTAAAATAAAGGTACAGGATGGAACTCCTACGGTAATCATCAAACCGCTTGATAATTCCAACTACGATAACCTGGTTTCGGCTCTCGACGAAATGCTGATAACAAGCGTAGGTAAATATGCAATTACCGAGGTAGATGAGAATGACAAAAAAATGCTCACAAATTCTGGTGTGGATTTTGCAGTTAAAAAGTAGTGATTCTCCAGTTAAAACTAACAGTTTAAAAAACTAATAAATAATGGCAAAAGACATAAATTTAACATCTGAGAAGTGGATTGATTTGATCTTCGAAGGTAGAAATAAAAATTACGGAGCTTATACACTGCGTAAAAATTCTCCAAAAAGACACACTTTTGCATTTCTTGCTGTTGTAGCTGCTGCATTCTTAATTGTATTGGCTTCCATTGGGATTACTCAATACAATAAAGCAAAAGAAGCAAGAGAAGCAATGACTCAGGTTTCTGAATTGTCAGATATTAAGCTCAATAAGCCCGATGTACCCGAAGAAAATGTGGTGAAAAAATTTGAAGCACCACCTCCTGTAGAGTTGAAGAGTACGATTCAGTTTACTGCTCCCATAATTAAAAAAGACGAGGAAGTACCTGACGAACAGACAATGAAATCGCAGGAAGAACTGGTAAAATCCGACGTTCAGATATCAATAGCCGACGTAAAGGGTACCAATGAGGAGACAGGTGTGGATATAGCTACACTTCAGGAGCACAAAGTCATCGTACAGGAAGAAGTAGTGGAAGAAAAAGTATTCGAAATCGTGGAGCAACCGCCTTCGTTCCCCGGAGGTGAAGCAGCCATGTACGAATGGCTCAGCAAAAACATCAACTATCCTGTAATTGCGCAGGAAAACAACATTCAGGGACGTGTAACGTGTCAGTTTGTTGTAGGGCGTAATGGTGAAATTGAAGACGTAAGAGTAGTTCGCGGGGTTGACGCCAGCTTGGACAAAGAAGCTATCCGTGTGATCAGATCCATGCCAAAATGGATTCCTGGAAAACAAGGTGGAAACGCTGTGAAAGTACGATACACTTTACCTGTTCAGTTTAAGTTGCAATAATACTTAAAAAAACAATTAAAATGACAAAATTTAATCAGTCTTGATGTTTTTCAGGATTTGATTAAATTTTGTCTTGTTTAACACAAATGAAATTACAGTTGAATTATTATTGTTGATCCTGATTCTCCCGAAATTAACTATGTTAATACATTAAAATGTAAATTTCAAAAAAGACTCAAAGCCTACACCTGATTAATTTTTAAAATAAAATATGAAAAAAGAAATCCTGCTTCCGGTATTGCTATTATCGTTTATGATGATGATGGCTTGTGGCAGAAAGGCCAAAAACAGTGAGAATGCCAATACGATGACAAGCGGATATATCAAAATAGCCGTTGATCAGACTGTACAGAATGTTATTCACAACGAAATTGAAGTTTTTCAGAATCTTTATCCTGTTAAGATAGAGCCTATTTACACATCCGAGCAGGAAGCAATAGAGCTTCTGAAAAAAGACAGTGTGCGTTTAGCCATCACTGCCCGCAAATTATCTCAGGCTGAACTCAGCTATTTTCATGAAAAAACATTTCAACCCGAAATGATACGAATAGCTATTGATGGTGTTGCAATTATTACGCACCCATCAAACAAAGACTCCGTAATAAGTGTTAAGGATATGAAGCGCATACTCACCGGTGAAGTGAAGCAGTGGAATCAGATATATCCTAATTCAAAGCTCGGCAAAATTCAGGTTGTTTTTGACAATACCAATTCAAGCATCGTGCGCTATGCCAACGATTCAATCTGCAGGGATAAACCTCTATCACGTGATTTGAGCGCATTGGAACTCAACGAGCAGGTAGTAGAACATGTGGCTAAGGTTCCCAATGCACTGGGCTTGATAGGTGTGAATCATATCAGCGATATGAATGATTCGCTGGTAGTGGATTTTACCTCTAAAATACGCGTTATGAAGGTTTCATACGATGATAATGCTAATGCTGATAACAGTGTACAGCCTCTTCAGTATTATTTGTATAACGCAGAATATCCTTTCAGACGTGAAATTTTTATACTTTTGAATGACCCGCGGGGCGAATTGCCCAAAGGATTCACCCGTTTCATTGTAGGAGATAAAGGGCAGCGTATCATCAAACGTACCGGACTTTTACCTTCCACTATGCCCATTCAAGCCGTCAAAATTGTAAATTAAACTCAAAATTTGAAACAAACAGAAGATTTGGTACAAAATTTGGGTAATATACATTAAATTGAAATAAATACTAACAATTATATTAAAGAAAAATGAAAAAAGGAATGATTTTAACAGTGTTTGTGGCACTTTTCACCATGTTGTCAGCAAGCAATAAAACAGCGATTGATTATTACGAATCCGGAGATATGAAAAAAGCCAAGTCTCTGTTTTTAGCCTCTTCAAAACTTGATGCGGTAGATTATTATTATCTGGGTATGATAAATCTCAAAGAAAACAATAAAAATGCAGCAAGTGAATCTTTCAACAAAGGATTACAGGCAGATCCGGCCAATCTTTTCAATAGTGTGGGTCTGGCAGCAATACAACTCGCCTCCGACCCCAAAACAGCTGAAAAAGCACTCAAAGCAATCAGTGGAAATAAACTGTATAAGAAAGATCCGAAAATGCAGGTTGCAATTGCTGAAGCATTTGCCTTGATTAAAAATAAAGCACTTACAGACATGTTTCTGGCTAAAGCCAAAAAAGCCGATAAGAAAAGTGCGCTTCCCTATATTATGGAAGGCAACCAACTGATGGCTCAGGGGAAAACTAACGAAGCTGCTGTAAGTTTTGAAAATGCGGTTTACTTTGACCCGAATTCAAAAATTGCCCTGGTAAAACTGGCACAATTGTATGTCGGTACCCGCAAACAAATAGCTTTCGACTACCTGGATAAAACAACCACACTTGATCCGGGCTACGAATACGGATGGAAAACACAGGCCGATCTGCGTTACAAAAATGGTTTTTACCCCGAAGCCCGCAAAGCTTTCGAAAAATACATGAGTCTGATCAAACCTCAACCGGATGATTATCAGACCTATGGTGAAATACTTTATTTTAACAAAGATTATCCTGCGTCACTGGAAGCGTTGGCCAAAGCCCCGGTAAATACCGTTACCAATAGGCTTAAAATGTACAGTCTGCATGACCTGAATAAATTCGACGAAGCTATTCCAATTGCCGAAACACTTGTCAGCACTACTGCAGCATCTGATTTAATCTATCAGGATTATGCTTTCTATGCCGATATGCTCAACAAAACAAAAAATTATCAGGGTGCAGCAAAGTATTATGAATTAGCATACAAGGCTGATACAACTCGCATTAGTGGACTTACCGACATAGCACGTGCATATGAACGAGCCAAAGATTATCCAAATGCTGTAAAATATTATCAGAAAGTAATTGACGTAAATCCGGCTCACACACTGGCAGATATGTATTCGTTGGGTGTGGCGTATTATAGTGCAGGAACAGATCTCACAGCTACTCCCGATGAAATGAAACGTCTTGAGAACTTGTCCAAAGCAAGCGACGCCTTCGGCAAAATGGCTACCACTTTCCCGGATCAATACGTTGGACTGCTATATCAGGCTCGTGCAAATTCGGCCATGGATCCCGAAACCACTAAAGGACTTGCAAAACCCTATTATGAAAAAGTGCTGCCTCTGTTGCTTCTGACTCCGACTGAACGTAAAGCTGAAATCATGGAAGTGTATCAGTATATGGGTATTTATTTCCTGAAAAAAGACGATTATCCTCAATCACGCGCTTATTGGGTGAAAGTTCTCGAACTTGATCCGCAAAATGCAATCGCTAAGCAAGTGATTGCAAGCATCGATTCCGTTAAGAAAAAATAATCTAAAAAACCAATTATTCAAAAGACTGCTTTCGGGCAGTCTTTTTTTTACGTCAAAAAAAAAGTATTAACTTTGCACGCAATTTTTTATAGCTAAGGTTTGGATAATTACAATACATATCAGTTGGATAACGGTTTGAGAATAATTCATTTACCTCAGTCGTCGCCGGTGTCGTACTGCGGAGTGATTGTCAATGTAGGATCAAGAGATGAAACCGGGGATCAACAGGGCATGGCACATTTTATTGAGCACATGCTTTTTAAAGGAACAGGCAAGAGACGCTCAGCACAGATCATTAACAGACTCGAAGATGTGGGAGGAGAACTCAATGCCTACACTTCTAAGGAAGAAACGGTAATTTACGCCGGCTTTCTGAGTGAGTATACCGAGCGAACCATTGAACTGATAGCCGATCTGATACAACATTCCACATTTCCTGAAGCGGAAGTAGAGAAAGAACTCGTGGTAATACAGGATGAAATAAAATCTTACAAAGATATACCAGCTGAGTTGATTTACGACGATTTCGAAGAAATGCTTTTTGACTCCAATCCGATGGCGCACAATGTGTTGGGCAAAAACGAAAATCTCGAAACTTTCACAGCCAAAGATGCACTCGAATTTTATCACACTTTCTATCAGCCGGAGAATATGGTATTCTTTTCGGTGGGAAACACTGATTTGAAAAAAATCATCCGATGGGTGAACAGGTATTTTAATTTTCAAAAAAATGGGTTTGCTGATCATGTCCGAACTGCTCCGCAGATTCCGGTTAAACAACATAAAATAGTCAGCCGGGATACACATCAGGTTCATTGCCTCATGGGAGCGAGATCCTATGATATTTATCATCCCGAAAGAATGACCATGTATCTGCTGAACAATATTCTTGGTGGACCGGGCATGAACAGCTTGCTTAATCTTTCACTCAGAGAACGAAACGGATTAGTATATTCTGTGGAATCTACATTCCAACCGTTTACCGATTGTGGCTGGTGGGGAATATATTTTGGTACAGATCCTGAAAACGCTGTGAAATGCGAGCGACTGGTTCAGCGCGAATTGACTAAATTGTGTGAAAACAAAATTTCAGAATCTAAACTCAAGAAATACAAACTTCAGCTGATGGGTCAGCTGGCAATTGCAGCCGAAAACAAGGAAAATATTGCGCTCTCTTTAGGGAAAAGTTATATGCGATATGGAAAATTTGACAACAACGAACAAATCAGAAAGAAGGTGGAGGCAATCACTTCTGAACGATTGCTCAGCGTAGCTCAGGAGATGTTTGATGTGAAAAACCTGACTTTACTGAAATATACCTGACACGCGATGACCATCGAAGAATACATCCTGAATCATATTGATGAAGAACCCGCTTATCTGGCTGCTATCAACCGCAATACATGGGTCAGACAGATGAATCCGCGGATGTGCTCGGGCCATTTGCAGGGACGAGTGCTGAGCATGATTGCCCGGATGATACAGCCGCAGCAGATACTTGAAGTTGGAACTTTTACAGGCTACTCTGCGCTTTGCTTTGCCGAAGCCCTTCCTGAAAACGGATGTGTGGATACAATAGAAATGGATGACGAACTGGAGGATTTTATTCGTGATAATTTCAGAAATTCACCCTACGAAAACAAGATAAACCTGTACATTGGCGATGCCCTCGAGATAATACCTTCGTTGGAAAAAATGTACGATCTGGTTTTCCTGGATGCGGAGAAAAGCCAGTACACACGGTATTATGACGCGGTATTCCCCAAAGTAAAAAACGGAGGATATATCCTGGCCGACAATACAATCTGGGACGGGAAAGTGACTCAAAATGTGCTCTCAAACGACCTGAAAACCCGTGAAATTATCCGTTTCAACGACCTGATAAAAGCTGATAGCAGGGTGGAAAAAGTGATTTTGCCGCTTCGGGATGGCTTGACAATCATCCGCAAAAAGTAATTTGAAGAATCAAATTCATCGAATAAATTTAACAGGCATACAAAATGTATATTTACGAACTGGATTTCAAAGTCCGCGATTATGAGTGTGATTTACAGGGAATTGTGAATAACTCGGTGTATCAGAATTACCTGGAGCACACACGGCACGAATTTTTGCTGAGCAGAAATGTGAGTTTCTCCGGGTTGCACGAACAGGGAGTTGATGCTGTAGTGGCGCGCATAGAAATTGCTTTCAAAAATTCGCTTCGCTCACGCGATGAGTTTGTTTGCAAACTCAACGTCAAAAAAGAGGGTGTAAAATATGTTTTTCATCAGGCAATCTACCGTAAACCGGACAACAAGCTGTGTATAACAGCTAAAGTTACAACCGTAGTGGTAGTGGATGGAAAACTGGTGTCACAATTCGGTATTTTCGATGAATTAGTGGCAGAAAGTGAGCAATGAATCAACTTTTTGAGGCATTAATTTGTTTGATGGTTAATTGAACAGAACGAATATGAATGAATTTTTAGAAAAAGAAGAAAGAATAGTTCGGATGCTTCGCACCGTTTTCGATCCGGAAATACCCGTTAATATTTACGACCTCGGATTGATTTACAGAATTGATGTAAAAGATGATGGAGTAGTGGATATTGATATGACACTCACTGCCCCCAATTGTCCTGCTGTGGATTTTATTGTTGAGGACGTGATAATGAAAGTGGAAAGCGTGGAAGGTATTACCAAAGCTAATGTAAACATCGTTTTTGACCCGCCCTGGGATAAAGATATGATGAGTGAGGAAGCTCAGCTCGAACTGGGGTTTCTCTGAATTTGAACCTATCAACCACTCAACCGTATAACCAATTACCCGCAAATGATTTACTTTATTTCCGATGCACACCTGGGTTCCCGTCTGGTGAATGATCCGTACGGGCACGAAATGCGTCTGGTCAGGTGGCTTGATAAGGTAAAATCCGATGCCAAAGCCATTTATATGCTGGGTGATATGTTTGATTTTTGGTTTGAGTACCAAACAGTCATGCCTAAAGGTTTTGTCCGTTTTTTAGGGAAAATGGCCGAGCTGACCGATAGTGGTATCGAAATACATTATTTCACCGGCAACCATGATATTTGGACGTTTGGATATTTGGAGAAGGAGATTGGATTGAAAATTCACCGTAAGGCCGAAATTACGCAACTAAGCGGCAAGAAATTCTACTTGGCACACGGCGATGAGTTATTTTCTGATGAGAAAGGATTCCGGATTATCCGGAGAATTTTTCACAGTCCCACCCTTCAGAAGTTGTTTCAGCTGGTTCCACCACGTATCGGGCAGAATTTCGGATATGCCTGGTCTAAAAGTAACCGTGAGAAAATCCTCCATCTCGAAAATAATTTTCAGGGCGAAGATAATGAGCCGCTGGTGGTTTTTGCCAAAAAATTTGCGGAAACTAACGATGTGGATTTCCTGATTTTCGGACACAGGCACATTGAACTTGATCTGGAACTGAAAAACAAATCACGCGTAATTATTCTTGGAGATTTTATCGGCATTTTCTCTTACGGCATTTTCGACGGAGAAAATTTTCGGTTGGAAACAGATTTACTCGCCTAAAACTGAACTTTCACCAGTACCGGACAATGATCCGACAGAAAACCTGCTCCATCCTGCTCTGCCAGTACACCATATTTAAGTACTTTCACCCTGTTTTTTACAAAAATATAATCAATCAGTTCTCTTTCCTCCAGAGGAGTGCGTCCGAAATCATGAAACGACCACTCAGGACCATATATCAACGGTGAAACAGCACGCGAATCTGATAAGTGAAGAGGATTGGATGAATTGGTAATATTTTTCACCACCGGAGTATCCGGCGAAGCATTGAAGTCGCCCATCACCACTACAGGCATTTTCCCGGCAAGTTCATATACTTTTTGCATAATCAGTGTGCCACTTTGGAGTCGTGCCACGCTGCCTATGTGATCAAAATGCGTGTTCAGAACAAAAAAGGATTTTCCGGTTGATTTATCTTTGAATTTAGCCCACGTTGCTATTCGTTCAATTGCTGCATCCCATCCTTTGCGTCCTGCAGAATCGGGTGTTTCGCTCAGCCAGAATGTGCCCGATGAAATCACAGCGTATTTTTTTGTTTTGTAAAACAAGGGACTGTATTCTCCTTTTTCTTTGCCGTCGGCTCTGCCCACTCCCAGGTAGCTGTATTCTTTTAATTTCTCCTGCAAATCCAAAAGCTGGTTGTGGAGCACCTCTTGCATGCCTGCAATGTCAGCTTCGTAAAATTGGATTGATTTTACTACCCGTTCTTTTCTGAATTTCCAGTTATTTTCTTTGTCACCCGCGTGATCAAGCCTGATGTTAAAAGTCATTACAGTCATTTCGGTGGGTTCATGCTGCAGTTCATGTTTCTGAACTGAGCAGGAAATGAAAACGATTAATGCGAATGCCGTAAATACTAATTTCTTCATAATCAAATGATTTAATATCTTCCTTTCCAGAGTGTCCTGAGCCATTCGCTCATTTTCTTTTCAGCCGGACTTTCCTGTATTTTCCAGATTCGTTCTTTTTTAAGTTTATCGGGCAGGTATTGTTGTTCCACAAAATTATTGTCGAAATCATGCGCATATTTATACCCTTTTCCGTAATTCAAATCTTTCATAAGCTTTGTAGGTGAATTGCGCAAATGTAGCGGTACCGGCAGATTGCCCGTTTTTTCAACCAGCTGAAGAGCTTCATCAATAGCCAGATAGGCCGAATTGCTTTTAGGAGATGAAGCCAGATAGATGGTGGTTTCGGCTAAGACGATGCGTCCTTCGGGCCAGCCGATTTTATGCAATGCATCAAAACATGCATTGGCCAGGAGCAGAGCGTTCGGATTTGCCAGTCCGATGTCTTCAGCAGCAGAAATCACCAGTCGGCGGGCAATAAACTTCGGGTCTTCGCCTCCGGCCACCATGCGTGCAAGCCAGTATATGGCAGCATCGGGATCGCTGCCACGAATCGATTTGATGAAAGCTGAAATTATGTCGTAATGCACCTCACCGTCCTTATCGTAAGCCATCGGGTTTTGCTGAAGTCGGTTTGTTACTATTTCGTTGGTGATATGAACTTCAACTTCAGATTCGGATCCAACTACTAATTCAATAATATTGAGCAGTTTACGGGCATCTCCACCCGAGAATCGGAGCATAGCTTCTTTCTCATCGACAAAAATGGTTCTTTTCTTCAGTTCAGTGTCGTTTTTGATTACTCTGTCGGCCAGTTCCATCAAATCATCATCCTCCAGCGGTTTCAGTACATACACCTGGCAACGTGATAGCAACGGAGTGATTACTTCGAACGAAGGATTTTCGGTGGTGGCGCCAATCAGCGTGACAGTGCCGTTTTCAACGGCTCCGAGCAGTGAATCTTGCTGTGATTTGCTGAAACGGTGAATTTCATCAATAAACAGGATAGGATTTGCCTGAGAGAAAAAACGGCTCGATTTGGCTTTTTCAATTACCTCACGGACATCTTTTACCCCCGAAGACACAGCGCTGAGGGTATAAAATGGCCTTTCCAACTGATTGGCAATAATGCGTGCAAGGGTGGTTTTGCCTACTCCGGGAGGTCCCCAGAGTATAAATGATGAAATATTCCCCGAGTCAATCATCAGCCGTAGAATGGAGTTTTTCCCGACCAGGTGTTTCTGACCAATGTATTCGTCCAGGTTCTTCGGACGCATCCGTTCTGCTAAAGGGGGCATATTCGTTTGGTTAATGAATACACAAAGTTATGATTTTTTTTCAGGATAAAAAAGAAATAAAGCGGATTGCTTTTTTTGAAAAAAAAAGGTTGAACGAGTGTCCAACCTTAATTTTGTATCCTTTTTTTGAAGTTTTCAGATCAAAATCGATGGGCGATAAGTGCTGCTGTAGATAAAAAAGCAGGAGCCACCCTTGATCTTGTTGATGATGGGTTTTGAGAGTTCGTCGGGTACAGCGGGACATCCGAAGCTCCGGCCGATATAACCCTGATTGTTAATCATTTTCTGGCTTACATAGCTGGCTCCATGAACAACGATAGCTCGTTGGTAGGCGCTTGAGTTGCATTTTTCGAGTCCCACCAGCCGAAGCGAGTAGCCGTGTTTCCCGATATAGGTTTCTTCCGTAACAAATGCTCCCAGACTGCTTTTAAGTGATTCGGGGGTGTTGCTGAAATTTTTGGCTACGACTGTGCCTGTGTTTTTTCCGTGAGCTGTCCAGGTGTTGAAAAGTATTTTATAGTGCTTAATATCAATGATATACATTCGTTTCTGGTAACTGGGCTGATCAAAATCAACAATGGTGATTATGGAATCGTTGTCCAGCAATCCTTTTTTCTTCAACATCGTGTAACTGCTTATTGCATAGTCAAATGCAGGCTGCGTAAGCCCCTTTTTGTCGAGATGCAGGCTGTCATACACGTGAGAAATTTCTTTTTCACGGGAAATACCCGGGTTCTCAACTTTCGCTGAGGCAGCATATGTGTCAGGATTTTCTTTAACTTCGGTGAGTGAAAAGGCTGTAAATGAAAAGATAAGAAATGAAATAATTGCTGTGATATTTCTCAGCGAAAAGCGGTGAATCATAGAAAATGAAAATTAACGGACCGGGCAGTTTTATGAATTAATAATGTGCAAATTTCGACAAAATAAATTGTAACGTTCCCGGAACGGCTCAAATAATAAATAACTTTAACGATATAGGGTAAAATTTATAAAAATATTTAGTAAACTTGTTAAATGTTGATAATGAGTTGATTGTAGGTTTATTTGTCTCATCGTTTTAAACATTTTATCTTTTAGGTGTGGGTTAAATCACTATCATCCCTGCCTGAGGCAGCCAGAGCGTAGCGATGGATCTGAGAATTTTAACCGTACAATAGTTATTCTTTTTATAAGTCTTAGTAAAATAGGTAAACGTTTTGTAATTACTTCCCCTTCAATAAGTAATTTATTTTTAGCATTTAGGAGTCCACTCCGAAAAGTCATAATTTATAAAAATCTAAGATTTTTATCCTTTGTGTCGAAATTAGATGTATTGATAATCAATTAGATATAAAATTAGTTTCTTTGTGTAACTTGGTGTTATAGTGTCTTTGTGGCAAAAACAAGGTTTTCGGAGCAGACTCATTTATAGAACAATTGCGGTTTCAAAAAAATTAAATATTTACTAAAAAACTACCAAATTCAAATGCATACATGTTGTTAGTTACTCCAGAACTCCCCCTTTGGGGGGTTGGGGGGCTGAGTAGTAACAATGTTTATTTTACCGACAACAAGTACACAAGAACAACAAAAATAATTATCTTTGTTTGGTATTTTAAAAAATGATTGAAATGGAAAACAAACAATTTTTCAAACTGATGCTCATAATTTTTGGCTCTGTGGTGGGAGCAACTGTCTTGCTTGTGCTCTTGCTATTTCTGGTGACAGGCTAATGATCTTTTTATGGATTAATGAAACTGTATATCCTATATTACCCCATCCAAATAATAAAACAAAGTAAATGAGAAGACATAATTACATTGCATGGGTGCTGCTTGGAATCACTGTATTGCTGTCAGTTTTGCTTTACCGTGCAAAATACATTCCTCAAAAAACGGCTTACAACAGCAGTGCCATTATGGAGAAGATTTCATACGTCAAAGATCTCTCACTGGTGAAGTACACCTATAGCGGCGTGATCAGCTATAAAGATTACATGAAATTCATGAATCTTCAGGTACCGCTCACCGAAAAGTCGTTTCTGATCAGATACAACGGCTATGTGAAAGCCGGGATTGACATGAGCAAAGCCACTGTAACTGTCAACGGGAAGAGTGTAAAAATCGGTCTGCCTAAACCGCAGATTCAGGAAACCGTAATTGATGAAAAATCTCTTCAGGTGTATGACGAAAGCATGAATATACTGAATCCTATTAAAGTGACTGACTATCAAAATGCTATGGTAGCCGAACAGCATAAAATCAAACAGGATGCGCTTGCGAAAGGAATACTCACCGAATCGTCCGATCAGGCTCACAAGTTCATCACATCCCTGCTTGAAGAACTCGGGTTTGAGAAAATCGAAATAGATGAAATCAGCTCAATTATCCTCCCCGGAAATGAAATTAAAAAAAAATGAGTTTCTTTTAGTATGATGTGTCTTAACAGTTTGATAATCAGTTTCTTGTCCTGATTGTTTTAGTGCCTGCCACTAAAGCAACATATCTTCCTTTCTTAAATATCTTTTAAGATTAATTCATTACCTTTGTAATGCATTACGACAGAACAACTTTAAATTCAAATATATATGTATCAAAATTTTAAATCATTCTTACAGAGTGAATTACAAGGCATTGAAAATGCCGGATTGTACAAAAATGAAAGAATCATAGTTTCTCCTCAGGGTGCAGCCATCCGGGTTTCTGACGGCAAAGAAGTGCTAAATTTCTGCGCCAACAATTATCTTGGCCTCTCCAACAATCAGCAGCTGAAAGATGCAGCCAAGTCAGCCATAGATACTCACGGTTACGGCATGTCATCCGTTCGCTTTATTTGTGGCACACAAGATCTTCACAAGCAACTCGAAACATCCATTGCCCGTTTTTTCGGAACGGAAGATACCATCCTCTACGCAGCATGTTTTGACGCCAACGGTGGCGTATTCGAACCACTTCTTTCGGCTGAAGACGCCATCATCTCCGATGCGCTCAATCACGCATCCATCATTGACGGAGTAAGACTGTGCAAAGCTCAGCGCTACCGCTATGCCAATGCCGATATGGCCGACCTGGAAGAACAGTTGAAAAAGGCACAGGCCCAACGTTTCAGGTTAATCGTAACCGACGGGGTTTTCTCTATGGACGGAAATGTGGCTCCTCTGGACAAAATTTACGAATTAGCCGAAAAATATAACGCAATGGTGATGGTTGACGAATCGCATTCTGCAGGAGTGGTTGGTCAGACAGGAAGGGGCGTGACAGAACGCTACAACCTCAAAGGAAAAATAGAAATCATCACCGGAACACTCGGAAAGGCTTTCGGCGGCGCCATCGGCGGTTTTACCACCGGAAAAAAAGAAATCATCGATTTGCTGCGTCAACGTTCGCGACCATATTTATTTTCCAATTCCATACCTCCCATGGTGGCAGCAGCCGGAATCCGCATGTTCGAGATGATGGATGAAACCAACGACCTGCAGGACAAACTCCACGCAAATACAGAATATTTTGTTGCAAAAATGAAAGCCGCCGGTTTCGATATCAAGCCTACCGAATCAGCCATCTGCGCTGTGATGCTTTACGATGCAAAATTATCACAGGAAGTAGCCAACCGATTGCTGGATGAAGGAATCTATGTCATCGGGTTTTACTATCCCGTCGTACCGAAAGGAGAAGCGCGCATCCGGGTTCAGATTTCGGCAGCTCACGAAAAAGCTCATCTGGATACATGCATCGATGCATTTACGAAAGTTGGTAAAGAACTGGGTGTGATCGGATAGTGTTAATGATTTTATCTTTAAAAAAAATCAAGAATAAATAATGTAAATATCTATATATGAAAGCATTAGTAAAAGCAAAAGCAGAAAAAGGCATTTGGATGGAAGATATACCGGTGCCTGAAATCGGAATTAACGATGTACTTATTAAAATCAAAAAAACATCCATTTGCGGTACCGATTTACATATATATAAATGGGACGACTGGGCGCAGAATACAATCAAAGTGCCCATGACTATCGGACATGAATACGTAGGTGTAGTTGTGGAAAAGGGCAGGGGAGTAAAGAATGTGAAGATTGGCGACCGTGTGACCGGCGAAGGGCACATCGCCTGCGGGCATTGCCGCAATTGCCGCCGCGGAAAATTGCACGTTTGCGAAAACACCATTGGAGTAGGTGTAAATCGCGATGGAGCCTTCGCCGAATATCTTTCGCTTCCGGCTTCCAATGTTGTTCACCTGGACGACCGCATTTCTGACGAAACAGCCTCCATCATGGATCCGTTTGGAAATGCTACACATACGGCATTGTCGTTTCCACTGATAGGCGAAGACGTACTGATTACCGGCGCAGGGCTTATCGGAACCATGGCCACCGGAATCTGCCGGTTTGCCGGGGCTCGCTATGTGGTGGTAAGCGATTTTAGCGATTACCGGCTCGAAATTGCCAAAAAGATGGGAGCAACCCTCACGGTCAATCCTTCCAAAGGCGAAACTATTCAGGGTGCAATGAAAGAACTTCATATGCGCGGATTTGACGTTGGGCTCGAAATGTCCGGAGCCCCAACTGCTTTCCGGGATATGATTGATAATATGTACAACGGTTCTAAAATTTCACTTCTCGGAATTCTGCCGAATACTACAACAGTCGATTGGAACAAGATTATTTTCAAAGCCCTGACTCTGAAGGGCATCTACGGACGAGAAATGTGGGAAACCTGGTACAAAATGGAGCAAATGCTTATATCCGGGTTCGATTTGAATCCGGTGATTACACATCGTTTCGGTATTGATGAGTTCCAACAGGGATTTGATATAATGGAAAGCGGGCAGTGTGGAAAAGTTATTCTGAGCTGGGAATAGGAAAAAATCAGTTCTGAGTTTGGACTAAAAAGCAAGGAGTAAAGAGTTTGGAGTTTTGAGTTTTTTCTCGAAATTCCAAACTCTGTTTTTAAAAATAAACAGAATAATTTTCAAACATCCAAACTCCCGATAGCTATCGGGACAAACATTCAAACATCCAAACATCCAAACATTCAAACATTCAAAAGAAAACTATTTCCATTTTAAGTTTCTTTTTTTCTTTCCGAAAGTGAGAATAGAAAGGGTTATCAGCGGTAAAATACTGTCAAAAAGAGGTATGGTAAAATAAAATCTTCGTTCACCGAGAATTTTAGCCGATTTGTTGATAATAAAGAGTTGCAGGGTGAATCTCACTATGAAAAGCAAACCTGCAAATGCAGCTGCAACCCAGTTGAAACTCAATCCGCTTACCACAACGGCAGTCACAAAAGCAAGGTAGAAAATGCCCCGTGAAACAGGTTCAACAGTTAGTCGCAGCTTACTCGGAGTGTTGTATTTATCTGATACTGAGAGGTGTCTTTCTTTCTGAATTAGCCAGTTTCTGAAGGTTGTTTTCGGTTCAGACCAGGTAACGCTTTCCGAAGACACTTCAATTCTTGTATTTTCGGTAGTTGCACCGCGGTTTACCATCAGATCATCGTCGCCGGACATGAGATTAAGCGTGGTAGCGAATCCTTTCAGATTGAAGAAAGTATCTTTCCGATATGCCAGATTTCTCCCCACACCCATATACGGTCTGTGTGAAGCAGCCATACCCAGGTACTGCAGTGCAATAAAGAGGGTGTCGTATTTGATGAGTTTATTCAAAAATCCTTTTTTGGGAAGGTAACCTCCGTAGCCGAGTACAAATTCGGTTTCGGGTGTGAAATTGCGTACCATCATTTCGAGCCAGTTTTTGCCCTCAGGCATACAATCGGCATCCGTGAATAAAAGCAAATCATTTTTTGCCGCTTTGATACCCAGTGTTAAGCCCAGCTTTTTGGTGCTCACATTGGTAGCTCCACCCGGTACGAAAGTTGTTCGCAGTTTTTCGTATTGCTTCACCATCAGCGATAGATAATCATCCGTATGATCGGTCGAACCGTCGTTTATTACAATTACTTCGTAGTCCGGATAATCCTGCTCCAGAACAAAAGGTAGAAATTTCCGGAGATTTTCTTCTTCGTCGCGGGCGCAGATAATCACACTGACCGGCGGCTGGTCGTTCCGAAACTGCTCAATCCCTTTTGACACACGTTTATTGTGACGAATTACCCCCATGAAATAACGGATGTAAAAATACAGTTGAACGATAAAAGCAGTCAGCAACACAGCCAGCAGGCTTATTTCAACAACTGAGAAACGTATTATACCAAAAAAATCCATGTAATTTTCAATAATTTCTTTCAACTTCTGTTATTTCAATTCATCAGATGTGTACGCCTGAGGCAAACTGCGCAGGTTGTACTGCGAAGCCATGATTTCGCCATAGGCACCGGCCGAACGGATGGCTATCAAATCCCCTCTTTTGGTTTCATTCAGCATGAAATCTTTGGCAAAAACGTCGGATGATTCACAAATGGGTCCTACAACATCATACAAACAGGTCGGTTTTTCCGAGGATAAATTCTCGATGCGGTGATAAGCCTGATACAAGGCCGGACGAATCAGGTCGGTAAAGCCGGCATCAAGTATTACAAATTTACGTGTTGAACCCTCTTTTACATACAGAACCCGTGAAATGAGGCTGCCACATTGGGCTACTATCGATCGTCCGAGCTCAAAATGCAGTGTTTGACCGGGTTTCAGGCCCAGGTGGTCACGAAAGGTTTTGAAGTAAGTTTCGAATTCCGGCACCGGGAAATGATTCGGATGCTCGTAGTTGACACCTAAACCGCCTCCTACGTTGATATGGGTAATCTCAATGTTTTTTGTGTTGAAAATATCCTGAATTTCCTCTATCCGAACGCACAGATTGTGGAAAGCAGTCATATCGGTTATTTGCGATCCGATATGAAAATGAATGCCTGTAAATTCAAGATGAGTGAGTTTGGGCAGCAGGCTGATGACATGATCCAGGTCTTCCATGTTGATTCCGAACTTGTTTTCACTCAGCCCGGTGGTGATGTATTTATGAGTGTGAGCACTTACATCGGGGTTGATGCGCAGTGCTACCCGGGCTTTTTTGTTTTTTGAGGCAGCCAGTTCGTTGATTACTTCCAGTTCGGGCACCGACTCGGCGTTGAAGCAAAAGATATCGTGATCTAAAGCCAGATTGATTTCCCAGTCGGATTTTCCCACTCCGGCAAATACAATTTTCGATGCCGGAAATCCGGCGTCTATTGCAGCCTGAATTTCACCTCCGCTTACACAGTCGGCACCGAATCCGGCATTTTTTATCACCTCCAGTATGCTTGGATTCACGTTGGCTTTCATGGCGTAGTGTACCATGTAGTTTTCGGGCAAATCAAGCATTTTTATTTCACTCAGGGTGCTCCGGAGTACATCCAGATCGTAATAATAAAATGGAGTACTTATCTGTTGGAATTTATCTGTGGGATAATGGGCTTTTATCATCTTTTTTTTGAAATTAATTCTTAAAAAACCGATAAGTAATTGTGTTACCTATCGGTTCGTTATTTTTAGTTGAATAAGGCTTCGCTGAGCAGGTTCAAAGCCTTTTTCTTGTCTTCAGCTTTTATCAGAACCGAAATGTTGAAATTGCTTCCTCCGTAAGAAACCATTCGTAAGGGGATGTCTTTCAGCGCATTGATGACCTTTGCCTGAAAACCGGCGAGTTCATATTCCATATCGCCAACGATACAGATGATTACCATATCTTTATCTACGGTCACCGTACCAAATTTTTTCAGGTCGTTTAATATCTCTTCGAGTCTCCGGGTGTTGTCAATAGTTACTGAAACTCCTACCTCGGAGGTGGTGATCATATCAATGGGGGTCTGGTTGCTTTCGAAGATTTCAAACACTTTCCTCAGAAAACCGTATGCCAGGAGCATATGGCCTGATTTTATTTTAATGGCTGTAATACTGTCCTTGGCAGCTACAGCTTCAATAATGCCTCTTTTGCGCTTGTTAGAGATGATTGTACCCGGAGCTGAAGGGTCGAGCGTATTGAGCAACCGAACCGGAATGTTGTGCAGTTTTGCCGGGAGAATGCAGGTAGGATGCAGAATTTTTGCACCGAAGTAGGCCAGCTCGGCTGCTTCTTCGAAATGCAGCATCGGAACCGGTTTTGTTCCCTCCACGTAGCGCGGATCGTTGTTGTGCATTCCGTCTATATCGGTCCATATCTGAATTTCATCTGCCTTGATGGCTGCACCGATAAGTGAAGCCGAGTAATCGCTTCCGCCGCGTTGCAGGTTGTCAATTTCACCGTAGAAATTTCGGCAGATGTATCCCTGTGTAATATAAATATCTTTACCCTTGTTTTCTGACAGCAGTTTTTTCAGATTTTCAGCTATGAAAGCGTTATCGGGTTCCGAGTTTTTATCAATGCGCATGTACTCCAGTGCCGGAAGCAGAACGCTGTTCACGCCTTTCTCCTCCAGATAGAGCTGAAACATGTTGGTGGAGAGCAATTCGCCCTGAGCCAGGATGGCTTTTTCCTCGAATACGGTGAAAACACTTTTTGAAAACGAACGCAGGTATTCGAAATGCGTATGAATTATTTCCTGAGCTTTATTCAGGTATTTTTCTTCGGCATAGAGTTCGCTGATTACATCCATGTACGTGTGTTCCAGCATGTTAATTCTCTCAAGCGCACCCGAAGTATTGTTTTTGTAGAAATAATCGGCTATTTCCACCAGGCTGTTCGTAGTGCCCGACATGGCCGATAATACAACAATCTTTTGCTCGCCGTTCAAAATCAGTTTGGCCACATCTTTCATCCGTGCAGCCGAACCTACCGAAGTTCCGCCAAATTTTAGTACTTTCATATTGCTGATAACAAATAAATGGTTTTGGGTAAAATAAATTCAGGTGCAAAAGTAACACTTTTTTTACAAATATGGTTGATTTGTCAGTTTCAATATTTGGCGTAATTTTGCAGCCGGTAATCCCGATAAAAAAAAGGAAACTCATTGCTGAATTTCCTTTTCTCCTGAGGGTGGAAAACGGGGCTCGAACCCGCGACCTTCGGAACCACAATCCGACGCTCTAACCAACTGAGCTACAACCACCATGTTTTTGTGGGTGCAAAGATAATGCTGATTTTGGGATTGTGCAAATTTATTTTTAGAAAAAACGCAATTAAACGCAACAATGAAATTTTTTATTCAAAACAACGAACTCGACAAATCCGTACAGGAAATCAGAAGAAAAATACGTACACTGATGAACGGCGTGGTGGCAGATTCCATGAAAGACAAGGGAATAGTGTATAAAAAGAATTTTGGTGTAGATCTGCCTCACCTCAGGGATCTGGCCCGAAAATACCCTCCCGGTCATGACCTTGCGCAACGACTCTGGGCACTGCAGATACGTGAGACAATGATTCTGGCAACATTACTCGAGCCCGCAGACACATTCGCCGAATCCATGGCGGGCGAATGGATGCAATCTGTGAATAATATCGAGCTGGTGGAACAAATCTGCATGAATTTGTTTTCAAAATTGTCATACGGCAGTCAATTGGCCATTCGGCTGATACATGTTGATCAAAAATGGAGTCGTATAACCGGTTTTACGCTGTCTGCCCGACTTTGGAAAGACCTGGACAACGAACAGGTCCGGGAACTGGTGCATCTGGCCATCGAAAACGCCGATACCGAAGATTTTTACCTCTACAGGGCTGTTTCATTGTCACTTTGCAGACTTTGCCGGCGCGATAAAGCGACTGCTGAGCATATTCAGAATCAGACAGAAACATTTGTAAATTCCGATAAACTATCTCACCGATACATTGCCGGTGAAATATCAAATGAAATTTCTTTTTTGAATTTTTAATACAAAGTGTCATTTAAAAATCGTATTTTTGCTCGTTATTTTCAAAAAAAACATTTAAACTGGTTTTAATGAAGGAAGACTACTCCCTGGATACGGTAAAAAAAATTTTTACTCAATTTCTGGCAGAAAGAAAGCATCGCAAGACTCCCGAACGGTATGCGATACTCGAACATATTTTCTCTCACGAGGGACATTTCAATGCCGAGCTGCTCTATAACGCCATGCAAAAAGAATACAGAGTGAGTCTGGCGACTGTTTACAATACACTTGAACTGCTTCTGGATAGTCGGCTCATTGTTAAACATCAGTTTGGAGAGCAGGTAGCTCAATATGAAAAAACATTCGGAAACACAATGCACAATCACATGGTGTGCACCAAATGTGGAAAGGTGAAAGAATTTTCGGACAAGAAAATCCGCGCAGCCATACAAAGCAAGCGCTTTGTCCATTTTGAATCCACACACTACTCGTTGTATTTATACGGCGTATGCAGCAAGTGCAAGGCCGAACTCAACAAAAAACAGTGAATAGAAAACTCTGCGTGGAATTATTTTTATAAGTTTAATCCATCTTTAAGAAATTTAAACTGTGTGAACTGGCTATTTCACAAGGTGTTTTTTTATCCGGGGAAAAAATAAAAAAATTGAAAGAATAACAAATATGAAAAAGGTTGATGTATTATTAGGCCTTCAGTGGGGCGACGAAGGAAAAGGAAAAGTGGTGGATGTGCTTACACCCGGTTATGATGTTGTGGCACGTTTTCAGGGAGGACCCAACGCAGGTCACACCCTCGAATTTGAAGGGCAGAAATTCGTGCTTCGCTCCATTCCATCGGGAATTTTTCAGGGCGACAAGGTCAATGTAATCGGAAACGGTGTGGTACTCAATCCTGCGCTTTTCAAAGAAGAGGTGGATGCACTCACCAAATCGGGACATCCGCTTACCGAACGGTTGAAAATTTCCAAAAAAGCACACCTGATACTACCCACTCACTGCCTGCTCGATAAAGCCTATGAATCGGCCAAAGGAACGGCAAAAATAGGAACTACCGGCAAGGGTATCGGTCCGGCTTATACAGATAAAATAAGCCGTAACGGACTCAGGGTGGGCGATATACTGAATAATTTTGAAGAAAAATACAAAAAAGCTACTGAACGACACCTGGAAATACTTAAGAGTTATGAACTGGACTTTGATTTGAGCGGCCTGGAGAAAGATTGGTTTGAAGGAGTGGAATGCCTGAAGCAATTTGAATTCATTGACAGCGAACATTTTATAAATGATGCAATGAAAAACGGGAAGAAAGTGCTTGCTGAAGGCGCTCAGGGCACCATGCTCGATGTGGATTTTGGCTCGTATCCTTTTGTAACATCTTCCAATACTGTTTCTGCCGGTTCCTGCATTGGTCTGGGAGTAGCGCCGGGCAACATAGGTGAAGTTTTTGGCATTTTCAAGGCCTATTGTACGCGTGTGGGAAGCGGCCCGTTTCCTACCGAACTTTTTGATGAAGAAGGTGACAGCATGCGCGATAAAGGTCATGAATACGGTTCGGTAACCGGACGTCCGCGCCGGTGCGGATGGATTGACCTTGTAGCGCTTAAATACGCCATAATGATCAACGGGGTAACACAGCTTATCATGATGAAAGGCGATGTGCTCGAAGAATTTGATACAATCAAAGCCTGTGTGGCTTATAAAATTAACGGCAAAGAAACCGAATCGCTTCCTTTCGACCTGAGCGAAGTGACCGAGCCGGTGTATGCCGAACTGCCAGGATGGCAGGCCGATCTGACAAAATTGCAGAGTGAAAATGAATTTCCCGAAGAATTGAATGCCTATCTTGACTTTCTGGAAGATGAA
>ERZ1645192.910-NODE-910-length-24886-cov-6.210181_pt1 | contig 24886 bp, 20 predicted proteins | sample MGYA00575354_ERZ1645192 | MGnify/ENA primary metagenome ERZ1645192 (study PRJEB40844, sample SAMN11349763) | freshwater sediment metagenome | isolation source: river sediment | host: Sediment | place: India: Faizupur Khadar , New Delhi | collected 2017-02-21 ... | reverse complement strand
CGCCGCCGGGGGGCTTGTTTGTTCGTCTGCCATTGGCTATTCAGGCTTGACGACAGGCCAGCGGCGTTTGCCCGTCAGTTTTTCTTCAAGTTTAAGAATGCCCTCGATCAGCGCTTCAGGCCGGGGAGGACATCCGGGAATATAAACGTCCACAGGGAACAATTTGTCCACGCCCTCGACCACCGCATATTGCCCGGGAAAGACAAATGGCCCTCCCGAAATCGCACAGTTGCCCATGGCAATCACCCACTTCGGTTCGGGCATTTGGTCGTAGAGGGTTTTCACCGCCGGCGCCATCTTCTTGTTGACCGTTCCCGCAACAATCATCACGTCGGCTTGGCGCGGTGAAGGCCGAAACACCTCCGCCCCGAAACGGGCAAGATCAAAGCGCGACGCCCCAGCCGCCATCATCTCGATGGCACAGCAGGCAAGGCCAAATGTCAGGGGCCAAAGTGAATTGGCCCGTCCCAGGGCCAGCACATCGTCCAGCTTGGCGAAGCGCACCAACGGCGCACATTCTTTCAGGAGTTGAGCTTCAGACGCTTCCATTCAAAAACTCCTTTCTTCCAGGCATAAACGATTACGAGTGACAAAATGCCGACGAAAATCACCAGTTCGACAAAATCCCGAATTGGGAACTGCTTGTCATAGACAAGCGCCACCGGCACCAGGTAAAGCACGTCCACCGCAAAAGCCACAAAGACGAGGGCGTAGAGATAGTACGACGCGCTGTAGCGGATCCAGGCATCCCCAATCGGCTCCACGCCGCATTCGATCGCCTGACCGGTCCTGCCAATCGTGTTGCGTGTTGTGCGGTACTGCAAAAGACGCACCACAATGATCGGGCCGAGGGCAAAAACCAGCCCACTTAATGCAAAAGCGCTTATGTAAATGAGATCACCGTAAAAACCCTCATCCATAGCAAAAGATTGTGGGCGAATAAACGGAACTGAGCAACAACAAAGTGCTTCCACTGAGCATTTTTTGCGGTGGTAATCGCATAAGGCGTGCAGTGGAAACAATAATGATACGGTGAGCTGTTCTAATAGTAAATTAAATCCTTATCGTGCCGCTCCATCGATAAGCGCCGCGGCTTCGGCGTCTTTGTATTCGGCGGCGAGGCTGCGGAGCAGTGCTTTGAGCTCTGCAGGAGGCTTCTGCGCGGACGCCGCATTACAGAGGTTGTTTGTCTCATGCGGGTCAGTTTGCAGGTCGAAATACTCCCAGAACGGCCCGTGTTTCCAGGTTGGATAAAACACCAGCTTTGATGTTCTGGTGCGGACCCCGAGAATCTCGTGCCAGGCGATCCAGTTGTCGTCGCGCGGCGGCGCTATTGTGCCGTAATAGTGATAGTAAAAGGCGTTGCGCCATCCGGCGGTATTCCCTTGAAGGATTGGGCGGAGAGACCGGCCCTGTACGTCAGCAGGCACAGCGAGTGCTGCCAAGTCGAGGATCGTGGGTGCAATATCGAGCATGCCCACCAACGCGTCACTGGTGCTCCCGGGAGGAAGTGTGCGCAGGCCGGGTGGCATGCGTATGACGAGCGGCAGGCGGATGGATTCCTCGTACATCCACATCTTGTTGTAAAATCCGTGTTCGCCGAGGAAATAGCCATTGTCCGAGGTGTATATGACCACTGTGTTGGTGGCCAATCCGGAATGGTCCAGGAAATCCAGTAACCGTCCGACGTTCTCGTCAAGGGCGACCACGAGGCGCAAATAGTTGCGGACATACTCCTGGTAAACCACACGTGTGTCCTGCGTGCGGTCGCCAATGAGCTTCTGCAGTGTGGGGGCATACTGTGGTTCGGCCTGTTGCACCAGGCGGGACCAGGCAAGTTGTTTCGCGACGGGTTCCGGGGCACGGTCGTTGTAGTCATCCAGCAATGTTGGGGGTTCGGGGAAAACCTTATCTTTAAACAGGTCCAGGTGCCGGGCGGCCGGGCGATGAGGAGAATGCGGCGCTTTATGATGAACCATGATGCAAAACGGCTTGGCGGACGCACGATTGCTCAGCCATGAAATCGCTGCGTCGGTGATCAAATCCGTGACGTACCCATGTTTGAGCACTCCTCCGCGCTCCCCACGACCCCAGGGTTGGCCGCTTTCCTTGAACCGTGGATCGACATAACTGCCCTGTCCGGGCAGGACGCTGAAAAAGTCAAAGCCGGCAGGTTCAGTAGCCAGGTGCCACTTGCCGACGATGGCGGTCTGGTAGCCCGCCTGACGGAGCAACTTGGGGAAGGTCTGCTGAGACCGATCGAAAGATTCGGAAAGCTTGCGAACACCGCACAGGTGATTGTATTTCCCCGTTAGCAGGGTTGCCCGGGAAGGCGAGCAAATCGAATTGCAAGCGAACGCGTGATTGAAGAGCACGCCTTCCCGCGCAATCCGGTCAATATTGGGGGTTTGAAGCAATCTGCCGCCGTAGCAACTCGTGGCCTGCCTGCCGTGATCGTCTGCCATGATATAGACGAAATTAAGTCGTGCCAGGGAGGGGTTGCCCTGAGGTCTTAAACGCATCGGTTCTTTGGCTCGATCCTGTCCGGCAGCGGTGCACGTTATAGGCAGAAACCGCGTCGATAAGAGAAAAAATATCAAAAATCGGAATGCCATCTTTCAAGACATATCAGTTTTTTGGGACTCTGTCAGTTGATGATTTTTCAGAAATACTTCGGCTGGTGGGGGTGTGTCGTAGTCGCCAAATATTTCGGAATTGCGATGGTGACAACATCCGGTCAAATTGGAGTCCGAAAGGATTCGTCTATGCCGGATATTACAAGCGCCGAGAAAAACGGGCACATAGGCCACTTCGTCAAACTGCAGCCGGGTGAAAAGGTTCTGCTTTGCCGGTGCTACAAATCCTCCACATTCCCGCTTTGTGATCTTGTGCATCAAAAGCACGAAGGCAGTTTTGGCCCCCTGATCGTCGAAGCGGTGCAGGAAAAGCCACAGGAGACGAACTAGCCGTCGGCTGGCGGCTTGCGCGAACTCAAGTTGGGCAGGAGCATTGCCGAAAGCGAGTCCACATACTCATCAGGATGTATCTGTGCTCAACTCGTCCATCGCCAAAGTGTGAGAATCATGGTTTGAACAACCGGTAGAACCGGTGGCTCGATGGGGGATGTGCCAGGAGCATTTTGGTCGTTCCATCATCGGCGATCCCGTTGGTGACGTTGTTCCACTCCGCCGAGCCAAGGCTGGTGGAGTTGACCGACCTGTAACTTCCAACCTGTCGAAGGCGACGCCCAACTGACGGCGACCGTGCCGATGCGGGAAGCCCTTCTTCGCTTGCCTGGACTGTGCGACAACGGTTCCCGGCCAGCTTGAAATGCAATGTAATTTCTTTTGCAAACATCACGACAGGTGCAGAATCGGAAGCCTATGATCCTGGAGATAAGGGTTGGGATGGTTCACGGTTTGGCAGGCGTCTGTTGTGCGCTGTGCTTCCACGGTGTTTGCGCGCCTCCTGAACAGGAAAAAAATGCAAGGCCTAACATCGTGATGTTCCATTGTCATGATCTGGGCCAATACCTCCATTGCTATGGCGTCAAGACGGTTCAGACACCGAATCTGGACAAATTTGCCGAGCAGGGAGTCCGTTTCGCGCGCTCCTTCTGCGCCCAGTCCGGATGCAGTCCGTCGCGGGCGGCTCTATTTACCGGTCGTTATCCTCACAATAACGGGGTCATGGGCCTGACGCATGCGAATTTCGGGTGGGACCTGAATCATGACGAAAAGCACCTGGCACAGATTCTTAAACATGCCGGTTACACGACGGTTGCCGTGGGTGTGATACATGAAACCCGCTCGGGTCCGAAACGTTGTGGCTATGACAAGCATGTGCCCAAAAACCTGGCGGAAGAGGGGACCACGGCCGCCCTTGCCGAACTAAAGCGGCTTTCTTCCGGCAGCCAGCCATTCTACCTGTTTGCAGGATTTACCGAGCCGCACCGGATGCGGTATCCAAAGGGACCGGGACGGCTGCAAGGCGGTCATGGCCTGCCGGGCCCGCACTTGCTGCCCGACAGCACTCTTGGAGTCGACGTTCCCGGCTACCTCAAGGATACTCCCGGGACGCGGGAGGAACTGGCTGGACTCCAGGGCGCCGTGAAACACATTGACGAACAATTCGGCCGATGGGCGCGCTCGATACAGGAGCTTGGGCTCGAAACGAACACTCTCTTTATCGCGACGACCGATCATGGCGTGGCAATGCCGAGAGCGAAATGCAGTCTGTACGAACCCGGTCTTGCCGTCATGCTCCTGCTCAGACACGGGGGCCGCCAGGGATGGCACGGAGGCATTGTTCGCAATGAAATGGTTTCCAACATCGACGTGTTGCCGACGATTCTTGAGGTCGCGGGAATTCCAGCCCCGCCGAACGTCCAGGGCCGGTCTTTCGCTCCGCTGCTTGATGGCGGTTTTTACAAACCCAATACCATGATATTCGGAGAACTGACCTACCACGATTACTACGATCCGCAACGTAGTGTTCGGGACGAGAGGTATAAGCTCATCGCGAATTTCTCGAGCGCCCCCTCTTTCCAGGACCCATCACAGCAATGGAGGCCCAAATCCGATGTTGCTGTGCCTGAATTCCCCGCACAGGCCTACCATCCACACCTGGAAATGTACGACCTCGAAAATGATCCATGGGAGCAGCATAACCTCGCCGAATCGCAGGAATGGGCGCACGTGAAAACTCGACTGGCACGCAGCCTTTGCAAGCATATGACCGATACGAGAGACCCCTTGGTAAAGGGCGCGGTCATGTCTCCACAACACGCAACCACGATGAAACTTTTACGAGAATGAGAGGCTGAGGCGCCTCCAGTGGGTTTTAGGCATCCTGATACGGCCTGAACACATGGCGTACCGCATTTGAATCCCATTCGGGCGCGGCTGATCAAAGGTGCGGAACCATTGAATTCAAGCCGATGGAGAAGCTATCCGCTGTGTCTAAAGCGCAGCCGGGACACATCGAAACATTTTTCAGAATGCTTGTTGACAGAAGCGGACAGGAGAGTCAATATGTCTGTAACGGATGTATCGGTAACTGTAGTATTCTGTAGCTCCTATGACCAAGTCCGAACCTGAGCACATGCCCCCGCTGACCCCTGCCGTTTTCCACGTCCTGCTGGCGCTGGCAGGGGGTGAACGCCACGGCTATGCCATCATGCAGGACGTAGCTGAGAGCACAGGTGGCCATGTGAGGATGGGGCCTGGCACTTTGTACGGGACCATCAGGCGTCTGTTGGTGGCTCAGATGATCGAAGAGTCCGATCAACGTCCCGACCCGGAACTGGATGATGAACGCCGCCGCTACTATCGCCTAACGGCAGTGGGTCAGCGGGCAGTTCGAGCCGAGGCACGGCGGTACGAGGCTTTAGCCGAGATCGCTCGCCGAAGGCGGCTCTTGGGCAAGCCCATCCGGGCGGCGCAGATGGGAGGATCCATATGAGGCGCATCCCCACAGAGACGGGCAACAGAGCCGTAGCCTTTTCCGGAACGGTGTTCCGGCATTTGCTGGTGGTTTACCCTAAGGCTTACCGCCGCGAATACGGTGAGCCTATGGCTCAACTCTTTCGAGACCAGTGTCGTGAATCCTGGCGCACCGCAGGTGGGTTGGGTTTGGCCCGGCTTTGGTTGCGGGTCCTGCCCGATTTAATGAAAACTTCAATGCAGGAACACATCTCAACCCTCAAGGAAAGGAATAGTATGCCGGATAGAATCAGCCCTCTGTTAAGATCTTCGCCGCGATCTGTCTTTTTCGCGGTGTTTGCGGTGGTTTTTCTTCTCGTGGTTGGCTCGTGCGTGCTTACAACGCTCCTCCTGCCGGACACTTATGCCAGTACTGTCCTTATGAAGGCTGGTTGGACTGTGAGTGGTCGCGCCGGTCAAGCTGAGTTCGATGCTATTGAATCCGAACCGGTCTTGGACAAAGTGATTTCTGTCCTCGATCTGAACAAGGCGTGGGGAAGGAGATATGCGAGGGGTGTCCCCTTTGAGACGTCAAAGACAAGAGATCTTCTGAGGAAAAGAATAGACCTGCGCCCGGTGCGGAGCACCCCTTTAATCGAAATCCGGGTTTTCAGCGAGGACCGCGACGAAGCGGCGGCGTTGGCCAATGTAATTGCAAGCAGCTATCGCGAATATAGGCCGTTCAGCAAGGTTGAGATTGTGAGCACAGGCGTTCCGGGTTTGAGGCCCTTGCGGCCCAATAGACCGCTCAACATTGCGCTTGGAGTCTTGGGAGGATTGTTCTTTGCATCGGTGGCGGGGGCTGCAATTACCGGGTTCACCGCATTCATGGCGAAGCGATCGCACGAGGCGGGGCCTCCGTCCGGAAAGACCGCTGCAACCCTTCCCGAGGTTTAGTTTCCGCAAGGGATGGATATTCCCCGTCTTTCCGTCAGGACGTGCGGCATTCTCCTGTTTGACTTCAGGCTACCCCAATGCGCGCTTCGCGAATGCCTCCAACCGGATCGCGGGTGATTTTGCAAGTTGGTGATTACCCGGGCATTTGTGACTTCCAAATAGAGGATGGAATTTCCGCTTGGCGTCTGTAGGCTGTGTCCATGTCCAACGTGATAAGATCAACAATCCTCGGAGCTTTGATAGTCATCAACGGCGGGGTGCTCGCTGCCGGGGACCAACTCGAAGCCTCCTTTGTGAACCCGCCGCAAGAGTCAAAACCGCTGACATGGTGGCATTGGATTGATGGCAACGCCACCAAAGGCGGGATTACGAGAGATCTCGAGTCCATGAAGCGCGCCGGCTTGGGTGGCTGCTATTTGTTCAGCATTGGCGGTTTTTTTCCCCAAGGGCCTCTGGTGTTTGGATCTTCGGAATGGTATGACATGCTTGTCCACACCGTAAACGAAGCAGATCGGCTCGGGCTCGTCTTTGGTGTGCACAATTGCGATGGCTGGTCTCAAAGTGGCGGCCCGTGGATCACGCCGGAGACTTCCATGAAAGAACTCACGTGGACGACGGTTGACGTGGATGGCCCGGATTATATTGATTTCTTGCTTCCAACCCCCGAAAAACGAATGAATTTCTACCGTGACATTGCGGTTGTCGCATTCCCGCTTCCGCGGGCCAGTCGCTGGAACGGCGAGGGGACTGAAATCACCGGCAGCAACCCATCGCCTGTGCTCGGACTGTTGTCCGATGGCAACCTAACGCCGCGCGCGGTATTCCCGGTTTCACCGGAAGGACATCGGGTTCAGATCAAACTGCCCGGTGCGCGCCTCATTCGCTCGCTCACCTTCCTGAACGTGAACGGCTCGAATTCAGAGGAGGACATTCCTGTGCTTATTGAGGCTTCGCTCGATGGCGAACGCTGGCTCCCGGCGGGGGAATCCACGTTCACCTGGGACACAGGAGGCGGTGCGAAGCCAATCACGGTGGCGTTCGAGGAACACCACGCGCAATTCCTCAGGCTTTCATTTACCAACAGTCTTCGTGTGGAAATTGGCGAGATTGAGGTTAGCGACGCGGCAAAGGTGCATTTCGGCGAGGCCAAGGCCGCCCGTTTGCGCACGCGCGGGCACGGTGGAGAAACCAGGAATTTCGCGGAGTACTCCGGGCCGAATCGACACCGGCAGGTTCCGGAGGAGGCGATCGTTCAGAGAGCCAGGGTCCAGGATTTGCGTGCCCGAACGGATCGTGGGGGACGCTTAAGTTGGCAGGTCCCGCCCGGGCGGTGGCGCATCATGCGCGTTGGCTACACCACGAACGGCCGATACGTCAAACCTGCTACCATCGCAGGCCGCGGCCTGGAATGCGACAAGCTCGATCCCGAAACAGTCCGGTTTCATATGGGCGAGTATGTCGGGCGTTTGGCAAAGGCTTTTGGGCCCAGGACAGGCAAGGTGTTTGCCGCCGTCGAGACGGATAGCTGGGAGTGCGATGTCCAGAACTGGACGGCAGGTTTTGAGAAGCGCTTCAAAGCGGAAGCAGGTTACGACATTATTCCCTGGCTGCCGCTGTTGCTGGAAGGCTGGGTGATGGACGGCCCCGACGCGTCAGAACGCATGTTGTGGGACTGGCGCAGATTCCTGGCAGACCAGATTGCGAAGAACTACTTTGCGCAGGTCAAGAAGTACCTTGATCGCCTGAACGTGACGTATGTCTCGGAGGGTTCCGGCCGGCAGATGTATTTATATGATGCGGTGGGCTACCAGCGAAACGGAGACGTTCCTATGGGCGAGTTCTGGATCAACACGGGTCCTGCGCAGGGAGTTCGAGTGGACAACAAGGTCGCCGCCAGCGTTGCCCACATCGCCGGGAAAAAAATTGTTGCCTCAGAGTCCTACACGGCCAGTGCGCCATTCGCCCGCTGGGACAACCATCCTTACACCTTGAAACCGCTCGGCGACCGGGCATTTTCCGTTGGAGTTAACCAGTTTGTATTTCACACCTTCGCCCACCAGCCTTACGAAGTGACCGGTCCCGGCTTCGCCATGGCGAGGTGGGGCCTCAACTGCAACCGCGCGAACACCTGGTGGGAGCCGGGCAGGGCATGGATGAAATACCTCGCCCGGTGCAATCACCTGCTTCGCGAGGGGAGATTCGTGGCGGATGTCCTGTCGTTTGTCGGAGAGGATGTTCCCAACCGGATCGGGTGGCGCAGCGAGTTGGCGCCGCCTTTGCCGGAGAGCTACGACTTCGACGGCTGCGATGCCGGGGCATTGCGGGGAGCAAAGGTCAAAGAGGGGCGGATCGTCCTTTCCAGTGGCATGGAGTATCGCGTCCTGCTGCTTCCTGAGAAAACCACCATACGACCGGCAGTGCTGCGCGACATTGCCAGACTTGTGCGCTCCGGCGCGACCGTCGTGGGCCGGCGTCCGGAACAATCACCCGGCTTGGCAAATCGCGACCGGAACGACGCGCTGGTGCAAGAGTTGGCATCCGGGCTTTGGGGGCGCTGCGACGGCCTGACCGTTAAAGAAAACAAATATGGCAGGGGTCAGGTGTTCTGGGGCCTTGGCTTTGCCGAGATCTTCGAGCGCTTGAACATTCCTCCGGATTTCGAATACGAGAACGCCGCTTCCGATGCGGAAGTGCTGTATATTCATCGCAGAATTGGTGATAGCGACTTTTATTTCCTTTCCAATCAGAAGACGCGCCCGGAGCGCATCATCGCCCGATTTCGCGTGAAAGGAAAACAGCCGGAGATCTGGGACCCGGTCTCCGGCAGTTTTCACTTTCCAGGCCTATTCCGGCTTCACGAAAGTTGCGTTGAGATGCCCCTCGATCTGGATCCAGCCGGCTCATTGTTTGTGGTCTTCCGGGCTGAAGCGCCCCGCTTGCACGTGATTTCCGCAAGTTCCCCGGATGCAAACATCCAGTTTGACGCCTCGGGGCAGCTCGCTGCCTGGTTGGGGAACGGCGCGCCGGTGCGCCTCGTCATGAGCGATGGCACCGAAAGGAACACCCCGGCTATTGAGCCTCCAGCGCCCGTACGGCTTGGGGGCGAGTGGAACGTTGCCTTCCCGCCCGGACTTGGCGCGCCCGCTTCCGCCACATTCCATGAGTTGGTCTCCTGGACAGAGCGGCCGGAGAAGGGCATCCGCTTTTTCTCCGGAACGGCAATCTACACCACGGAATTCGGCATGCCTGAGTGGGTCGGGAGGCAAAACGTGGAAACATGGTTGGACCTCGGGTCCGTTCAAGTGATCGCGGAGGTTCGTCTGAACGGAAAGGATTTAGGCATTCTCTGGAAGCCGCCGTTCCGAATCAAAGTCGCCGACCATTTGAGACCGGGCCAAAACCGTCTTGAGGTGCGCGTCACCAACCTGTGGCCAAACCGCATGATCGGGGACGAGAATCTGCCCGAGACAACCCGGTGGGAAAACAAAACTGTCGAACCCATGCCTGAGCGGTGGCCTGAATGGCTGCTGGACGGCAAGCCGCGACCAGATGGACGCATCACCTACTGCACGCGCAAACCTTACAAGAAGGACGATCCACTCCTGCCGTCCGGACTATTAGGGCCGGTGCAGGTCCAGAGCGTTTTGCGACATAACGTCAACTGAGGTCGGGCGTTCCGACCTTGGGCAGCAGCCAGGCGGCTCAGTTCAGTCTTTTTTTGACGCCTTGAAATTGCCGACAGCCTCGCTTGTGAGAATTGCACGGCTGTAAATGCGAACGCGATGAACTCCGCTTCCAACCCGGAGGTGGTCGCCACTGATGGTTTTAAAGTTGTAGCCGAAGCGGCCGAAGCCAAACTGGCGCTGGTGGCCCCCGTCACAGAACACGCCATCAACCACGAACCAGATCGCGTTGGCCCTGCCATCAACGATGGCGGCGATGTGGTGGGTTTCGTTTGGAGTCAATGATTTTGCATCGCTCCGCCAGTGGGTGGCCTGCCACCCGTCGTTGATGTCGAGCCGGACTGCGCCGTCTTCGGCCGTCTGCAGTAGCCAGCCTCTGCCGCCCTTGTCCCGGGTGTCCACGAGTGGCTGACCCGGAGCCAGGTCGGCCAGGTTCACGGAGGCTTCCACCGTGAAGCCGCAGCCCGCCTTTGTTCGAGCCACGCGTCCTTGGATTTCGCCGCCAAGCGGCGGCAACCTGGGCGCCTTTACAGTGGCGCCGTTCTTGCACTGATCCCCGGCCAGGGACAGCACCAGGCCGTTTGTGGCAACAGTGCCGGGACCATCCTGATTCCACAATGCGGTTAGCAGTCGGTCCTCCACTGCGAAAACGCGTGCCTCGGTCTTTTGAGTAGCGCAGATATAAGTCCTGTCTCCGTCTTCAATCAGGTCCGGATAGCTGCATCCCTCAAGGCCGCCCTCGACATAGGCGACGATTTCCGGCTGGCTCCATTGGACGAACCCGTCTTCGAGGCGCCCGGCCGTGAGCCATGCGATGTTGCGGCTGCCGGCGTTCGCCCCGTTGTTGTAGGTCGTTGTGCTGTTGTTGTGATACCAAAGCAGGTAGCGGCCGTTTTTGGTCTTCCAGATTTTAGGGCAGGCGCGCGGCTGTTTGATCGGTTTACCTCCCGGGCTGTAGCGCAGGGCATCGGGCGTGCTCCAGGAGTGGCCGCCATCGCGGCTGTAGCTTGAGGCGGTATGGCCGAGTGCCGTTCGATACACGACCATCAACGCCTCCCCATCCAGGTGGACGACATCGAACTCTTCCTGCACGGAACCAAAACTCTGGTTTCGCACGCCGTGATCGCCATCGGGCAGAGTCTGCCAGTTGATCCTGGCGGGGTCCGTTTCGGTCAGCACATTATCCGAACGGCAAAACCAACCTTCGCCCTGTTCGAGAAGGTAGCGGCCAAGTTTTGTGAAACCAAAAATCACTTTGCCGTCGAACACCGCCGGAGTTCCGATGGCCCACCACAACTGGAGCTTGCCTTCCCACTGGTTTTCGCGGTCCGCCGCGGTACGGCGGATATCGATTCTCTGCCGCTCGGACCAGCTTTGCCCCTGGTCATCCGAGTAGCGGTAGCACAACCAACCTTGCATATCGTCGCGAATGGCAGTGCCGTCCGGCATCGTGTTGATGGCATCCCCATTATAGCAGTAAAATGCATACACACGGTCGGCGGGGGTAATCAGCGCCAGGCCATAGGACGATTTGCGGGCCTTGTCCGGAGGCTCGATATTCACGAGAGAAGTCCAGGTCCTGCCTTTGTCTTTACTGGTTGTGCTGACCATGTGCTGTGCGCCGGCGCCCTCGTCACCATTGGCGGTTGTGAGCACGCAAACCCATGTGCCGTCCCGGGTCACCACAATTCGCGGCTGGTCCGAGTAATCTTCATCCGGAATGAGGTTGCCATTGGAAAAACTACGCGGATCTCGCGGCTCCGCCCCTTGCAGCCACGTGGTGTAGTACAGCGAGATCAGGAAGCATATTCCAAGACCAGTCAGGGCGGGTGTTTTGAACATGTCCGGAGAGTAATTCTCTCGAAATCCGGACTCAAGCCCAACCCACATTTATTGAACAGGTTACCGAAGTGCAGTTGTGGAGACAGAAACTCCTCCCACGAATGTTGTGGAAGATTTGGAGTCTTTGATTAAACTTTCTTTTTATGAAGACAGACCAAGTGACACCATCGCTGTCGCTGTCCCCAAGAGGGACCCTCACTCGCAGATCGTTTCTTCAAAGAGCAGCCGTTCTCACCCTTGCGGCGCGGTCCTTCCCGGAAATTGCTTCGGCTGCAATCGGGGTCAGAGGGGGCACACTTCCGCCAGGGGAGAAAATCAACGTGGCCCTGATCGGGTGCGGCCCGCAGGGACGCGGCGTTATGAGCGGCTTTTTAAATCAGAAGGATTGCCAGGTCGTAGCTGTATGCGATGTAAAGGGCGACCAACTCGAGATTGGACGCGCGGCGGTGAACAAGCGGTACGGGAATGAGGATTGCAAAACCTACCATGATTTTCGCGAAGTAACTGCGCGAAAGGATATCGATGCCTGCATCATTGCGACGCCGGACCACTGGCACGTGCTGGTGGCTCTGGCGGCTGTTCGAGCTGGGAAGGACATTTACCTTGAAAAGCCGCTGGCGATTTCGCTTGAGGAGGGCCAGGTGCTGCGCAAGGTGGTTCGCAGGCATAAGCGGGTTTTTCAGTTCGGCACGCAGCAGCGGTCCGGCCGGATGTTCTGGCAAGCCTGCACTCTGGTCCGCAACGGGCATGTCGGCAGCCTCCGGCACATAAACGTCTGGGCGCCGGGAAGCACTCCGGGGGGATCCTTAAAGCGGACGACTCCGCCGCCGGGGCTCGATTACGATTTCTGGCTCGGTCCGGCTCCTGAAGTCCCATACACCGAAAATCGTTGTTCGGATAACGGGGCGCTGAAGACCTGGTGGTTTATATCGGACTACACCCTCGGGTTCATCTCCGGCTGGGGAGTGCATCCGCTGGATATTGCTCTTTGGGGCGGTGGATCGATGGGGCGGAGGTTTGAGGTGGAAGGCCGTGGCACCTTCCGAAACACAGAGGGCATCTGTGACACGGCAACCGTGTGGGAGGTTGATTACAGGTTCTCGGGCGGGGTCACGATGAAGTTCATCGGTTTGCCCAACGGACAGAACCAGGGCAAGCCGACAGGAGATCCGTGGCTGTACGAGCAGGAATGGCGGGCCAAGTACCGCCGGATTGACAGCCACGGCACCGCATTTGAAGGCACAGACGGCTGGGTGCATGTCGATCGCACCGGGGTGAACCTGCAACCCGAGGAACTGATTGATCTGGATCCCTCGCACATGCCAACCTCTCTTGTCCACAGCCCGGGTCATGCGCGGAATTTCCTCGACTGCGTTCGCAGCCGATCAGATCCGGTGTCCAACATCGATGCTGCGGTTGCTGCTGACATTCTGTGCCACACAGCGGATGCGGCGACACGGCTGGGGCGGAGATTGACATTCGACCTGGACGCGGAGGAGTATGTGAATGATGCAGCGGCGAATGCGCGGCTGAGGTGCAGGCCGATGCGCCGGCCGTGGCGACTGTGAAAGCAACACTCAACAATACGGAATCAGCGAATGACGGATTCCCCGCATTGAACAGCTCTTTATGGGTAAAATCAAAATTGGAATAAACATGGAGTTTGTCCGGCATGAGGACAAAAACTTTGAATGGGGCGTGGCCAAAGCAGCCGAGTTGGGGTACGAGTTTGTGGAACCAATGCTGCATTGGGGCAGGGAATTGCTCAGCGAAGCTGGCTACTTCCATAGCGTCTCGATGCTGGACGATCCGATGCGCATCAGGCGGGCGTGTGAGAAGCATCAGATCGGGCTTTCGGGAGTCTCGGCTCATACCCCATTGTGCAAGCCGGAGATCAGCGTGGAGTACTTGAAACAGGCGATACGTTTTGCCGCCGAAAGCGGCGCACCGGTGGTAAACACAGACGAGGGGCCGAAGCAGTTGTGGACCACGGTGGAGGAAGATCATGTGCTGATGCGTTACACCCTGCAGGAATCCGCAAAGGTTGCCGAGGCTCGTGGAATGCTGATCGGCCTGGAGCCGCATCAGCAGTACAGCAAACATCCGGACGGGCTGGATCGAATCTATAATCTTGTGAAAAGCCCTGCCCTAGGAATCAACTTTGACACGGGCAACAGCTACCTGTGCGGCCACGACCCCTACGAGTGGCTGGAGCGAGTGCTCAGCCGTCTCGTTCACTTGCATGCCAAGGACATCTCCGTTGAGCAATCCTCCTCTGAACGCGGAAAGGTGACGGGCACTGCAGTGGGGTGCGCTTGCGGAGACGGGGTGATCGATTGGGCGCGGGTGATCCATCTGTGTCGCAAGGCCCCGCGCGATATAGTGCTCTCCGTGGAGTGTGGGACGGTGCAACAGGCCGAGCGCTCGATAAAGCACCTGAGCAAGCTGGTTTAGTGCCCGAAGCTTTCAACTTTTGCTTTGCCTCATTCGCGCACATGAGACACATTTCGAACAGCCTGATTCATATGAAGAAGCATATCAAAAAGACCGTTTTCTCGGCGGCAGCGCTTTTCCTGCTGGTGCTGGCCGGTTGCAAGGACGAGACCCGTGCGGCTTACTGGTGGATGCCCGATCCTTGGTCGCCAATGACGATCGTCACCGTCTCCAGTTCTGGCGGTGGCGCCGGGGCTGCATCGGGCGGGAGCGCATCGGCAGGCGGATTCTAGAACCCAGACCTGTCGAAAAACCGAAAGGCGTCGCTGATCCATGCTAACTCCGGGCCGCCGATGGCGTCCTCTGTTTCTCTGCACTGTGGCGGTAGCCGCCATTTGGATTGCGGCAGCGGCCATCTATATCATCTCAAAGAATGCTCGCGTTACTGCCGAGAAAGTGACCGAGTACGCCGACTCCGTGGACCTGGGGCGGTTATCAGACGAGGAACGTGCCAGGGCGATCCGGAAGCTTGCGGACATGTTGAATGCTCTTTCTGTTGAGGAACGCCGCACCGCCCGGTTCGGCGGCGCCGGGACGCGTTGGTTTGGGCAGATGACAGAAGCGGAGAAAGCGGATTTCATTGAGCTCACCATGCCGACCGGGTTCAAACAGATGCTCACGGCATTTGAGCAGTTGCCGGAGGACAGGAGGCGCAAGACGATTGACGATGCCCTCCGCCGTCTGCGCGAAGCGCGCAACGAGATGGCATCGCAAACGCCCGCCCGGGTTGACACCAACTCTCCGGTGTTGAGTGAAGATCTCCAGGCCCGAATTCGGACAATCGGGCTCCGCACATTTTACAGCCAAAGTTCCGCTCAAACGAAGGCGGAGCTGGCGCCGGTTTTGGAGGAACTACAGCGGATCATGGAGAGTGGGCGGCCCTTCCGGCATCCCGGGCGCTGACCGGTGTCATGCACTTCAGGCGCGCTTTTACTTTACTCGAGCTGCTGGTGGTTATAGCCATCATCGCAATCCTGGCGGCCATGCTCATGCCGGCTCTCGGACGCGCGCGCGAGGCCGGGCGAGGCACTGCGTGCCTGAGCAATCTGCGGCAGGTGGGTGTCGCATTTCAGCTCTACGTCCAGGACAACGACAGCCGTCTGCCCGTGATGCGGGATAGATCCGTCGCAACGGAAAACACGCTTCCTTCGCCGGACACCGTGTTGTCGAATCATCTGGGCAACGTGCGTGTGCTTCGATGTCCATCGGATCGCGCAGGCATTTACGAGCAGACAGGATCGAGCTATTCGTGGAACAGCCTGCTGAACGGGCAAAAGGCAGATCGTCTGGACGTGATGAATCTGCAGTTCAATCCGCACCAGATTCCGCTCATGTTCGACAAAGAGAGTTTTCATCGCGCGCGGGGTCGTGGGAAGGAGCAGAACTTTCTTTATGCTGACGGTCATATTCGCAACCTTTTGGCCATTGAGGGGACTATTAAGAAGTGATCAGGCTTGAACAAGTGACAAAGATCTTTGGGTGTCGGCCTGCGGTGGACGCTCTCGATCTGCATGTGCCGACGGGCGAGATCTATGGTTTGCTTGGGCACAATGGCGCCGGCAAGAGCACGGCCATTGGCATGATGCTTGGCCAGGTTTGGCCCACTGCGGGGAGAATAAAAATTCGCGGGCGCGACGTTTTCGCGGACAGGTGGGGCGCCCTTGGAAGAGTGGGCGCCATCTTCGAATCCCCTGCGTTTTACGATTACCTCAGCGGTTACAGGAACCTGGAAATCTTTGCATCCTACACCGCACCGACACCTCGCAAGCGCCTCCTGGAAATCCTTGATTGGGTGGGCCTGAGCGGCCGCGAAAAGTCAAAAGTGCGCACCTACTCGCACGGGATGAGAGCGCGGCTTGCTCTTGCGCAGACCCTGTTGCCTGACCCGGAACTGCTCATTCTGGATGAACCAAGCGACGGGTTGGATCCGGAAGGCATTCACGAAATGCGCCGGACCATCCTGCGCCTTCATTGCGAGCTTAAGGTCACCATCCTGCTTTCCTCGCACTTTCTCAACGAAGTCGAGCAGACCTGCACGAGAATTGCCGTGCTGAAGCAGGGCCGGAAGGTTTTTGAGGGCGGCATGCGGCAAATACGGCGGCGCGACCGCTGGCTGCGCGTACGCACGTCTGATTTCAAGGCGGCTGTGGGTGGTTTAACAGAGGCTGGCCTTGCGGCTGCCGGGACCGGGGAGGGGATGATCGTCCTTGCGGATGGTGTCGGTCCGGAAGCAGTGGCGCGTTTTCTTGTGGAGCGCGGAATGCCGGTTTACGAACTGTCCCCGGCTGAACAGACGCTCGAAAACTTCTACCTGGCCCTGATGGACGCCGCCCAGAACCAACCTTCAGGCTGAACATATTTCGCAGATGTTTTCCGCTCATCTTAAAAACGAACTTTGGAAGCTGTTTGGCAAGAAGCGCACTTACATTGGGTTTGGTGCGTTTCTTCTCGCGCAGAACGCAATGCTGCTGACCTTCCGCTTCACACGATGGCAGAGCGAGATGGAGCGGATGCTCGAGGGCAACGGTTATCTGGCGATGGAATACGTCTCAGCCCTCACAGTGGCGGTTATTATGTTAATTCCGCAGGTCATTCTTTTGCTTCCACTCTATACCTCGCTTGTGGGCGGCGATCTCGTTGCGAAAGAAGCCGAGGACGGGACGCTTCGCATGATTTTGTCTCGGCCCATTTCCCGGCTTAGGCTTCTTTTCGTGAAATGGATTGCGGGGATGATTTTCGCCGGGGTGCTGGTCCTTGTTCTGGGCGCGGCTGCGTTGCTGTTCGCTTGGATGTGGTTTCCATGGAAGGGCATGTTCGTATTTGCGCCGGGCATGGTGTTCAATGTGCTGGGGGCGGCGGATGGCCTGCGGCTTTACTTGCTCTCGCAGGTCTTTATGACCATGAACGCGGTCGTGATTCTGAGCCTTGCGTTCATGTTTTCGTGTTTCAACATGAAGCCCGCCGCCGCGACGATAATGGCTCTCTCGTTCCTGTTTCTGAACCTTGTGATGGAGAGCATCCCTTTTTTCGAGCGTTACCAGGAATGGTTTTTGCCGTACCACTTCCGCGTATGGCTGTACATTTACGCGGACCCAACACCGTGGTCGCGAATCCTGGGATCGGTTTCTGTGCTGGTTGCGTTTTGCCTGACCGCGTTTCTCGTGGGCGCGGCGGTTTTCCAGACACGGGATATAAAATCGTAGTTTGGAGTCAATCCTCGGCAAAGAGGAACTCGAGGTCCGTGCTGGAGAGGCTTCGGGCGAATCCCTCCTCGCCAAGGACGTCGGCGATTGTTTGGGCTTTGCTTTGCTGCAAGTCCCAGATTTTTTCCTCAACAGTTCCGGGAGAGATCAATCGGTAAGCGTTGACGGTTTGGGTCTGGCCGATGCGATGTGAACGATCGATGGCCTGGGCTTCAACGGCGGGATTCCACCAGGGGTCGTAAAGCACGACGTAGCTGGCAGTGGTGAGGTTGAGCCCCGTTCCGGCGGCGCGCAGGCTCAGAAGGAAAACTGAGGCGTTCGGATCGTTTTGGAAGCCTGACACGATTTCCTGCCGGTTCTTTGTCTGGCCCGTGAGGATGTGGGTGGGGATCTGGCGGGCTTTGCATTCCTCTTCCAGCAGTTGAAGCATTTGAACGAATTGGCTGAAAATGAGCACTTTCTGACCTTCGGCCACGAGCGAGTCGAGGAGTTCGAACAGCGTTTCGGTCTTTCCGGAGGCGGCGTCACTGCCGACCAGTTTGGGGTGACAGCATATCTGGCGTAAACGCGTTAGCGCGGCCAGCACGTGCATTTTGCTTTTATTGAGGCCTTTTTCCGCAACCGCTTTCATGACCTGTTCGCGGCTGCGTCGCAGTTCTGCCAGGTAAAGTTTGCGCTGCTCGTCGCCCAGTTCGCAATCGCGCCGCTGCTCGATCCGGTCCGGAAGGTCCTTGGCCACATGCTTTTTCAAGCGGCGCAGCAACAATGGGCGCAGCCTTGCCGAGAGTTTGCGTCGCGCGATGCGCTGGGCGGACTCGGCGTCTTCGCCGCGGGGTTCGTAGGTCTCCGTGAACTTTTCCTGGCTGCCGAGGTAATGCGGCTGGATGAAATCCACAATGCTCCAGAGATCCATGAGGCGGTTTTCCAGCGGCGTGCCGGTCAATGCGAGCCGATGCTCCGATTTGAGTTGTTTGACAGAGTGCGTGACCTGTGCGCCCGGGTTCTTTATGAACTGCGCCTCGTCCAGTATCGCCGCGCGGAAGGCGAACTTTTGAAGTTCATCGAGGTCGCGGCGGAGCAGCGCGTAATTGGTTACGATGATATCGTGCTGGGGGATCTGCTTTCGGAGATTGTGCCGCGCGGCGCCACTCTCAAGGACCAGTACTTTCATGGAAGGAGTGAAACGGTTCGCTTCACGGCGCCAGTTGTGCAGGACGGATGCCGGGCAAATCACCAGCGAAGGTTTCGGGTTTTTCGAATTTCGCTCTTTGAGCCAGGCAAGCCATGCCAGCGTCTGAAGCGTTTTGCCCAGCCCCATGTCGTCGGCCAGAATGCCGCCAAGCCGCAGTTGCGCCAGGTGGCAAAGAAAGTCGTAGCCTTCCTTCTGGTAGGGGCGAAGGTCGGCCTTGACATCCTGGGGCAGGCGCACGTCTGGAACGCCCTTGAAGCCGGCGATTTTCTCTTTCAACGCGCGGGCCTGGGGAGTATCCGCAAAACGCTTTAATGCCTCCTCATCCATGTGGGCTACACTTTCCAGGCCCACCTTTTGAGCGACGGGAATGAGGCCGTCCACACCCATTTCCGCCATTGTTTCATGGGCGGACTGCACCGCGGCGGAATTCAACTCAACCCAGCCGGAATCGGGGAGTTTCACAAAGCGTCCCGTGGCGGTCTGAAGGCGCTGCAAATCCGCGGTCGTGAGCTTCATGCCCTCCTGTTCCCACTCGGTCGAGACGGAGAGCCAGTCAATGCCGCTGCTCTTGACGAGGATGCGCGGCTTGAGCTGGCGGGGTGCGAGGAAGAGACGGTGAAATGACGGGTTGCCGAAACATTCGATGTCCTGTGGGCGGCTTTGCCAGGCCTCGGCGAGGGTGGCGAGGAACGATTCATTGGCGTCGCCGACCCACAGCCCGGGCTCGGGGGTGAACCAATCGAGTTTTCGGAGCCATTGCACTGCCGGGTCCAGTCGTGGATCGTCCAGCAGTTGCGGCTTATCGCCGTTGCGACCGGCGGTTGCGGCCCGTTCCCACTCGCGTCCGTTGTAGAACCAGGCGCTTTGGTCGCGCTCGCTTTTAGCGACCAGGCGCAGGCGCAGTGTTTCGTCGAGCAGCTCGAAAATGAACTGTGGTTTGGCCTTGTGGGCCACGCAGAGCTGATCCCAATCCACTCCGTTGCTGGATTGTGTCTTTCTGAGGTGGACCAGCAGGCGGTGGCTGAGTTTGCGGACGGGCACGGCGGGAGCGGTATGCCAATGCTCCACCAGCGCCGGGGGCGGAGGATTTCTGACGATATAAAATTTCTTCTCTGCCAGCACGAGCGGCGGCCGCTCCCCGAAAAACTTCACCGTGCCAATCGGGAAAGTCTTTCCGTCCGAGGCTGTCAGCTTGTGGGTGAACAGGAGTTCTTCTCTTGTGTTTTCGAGATGAGGGTCCAGTTGAGCCACGTCTCCGTGGAATTGCAGGAAACCCATGCTTGAACCGGCGAGCTCGAGGCGTGGGACGTTGCCCCATGTGGCAAGCCAGTGCGGCAGCTCGGCGTCTGACAGGAGCCTCTCCTCGTCGGCGGCGCCCGATTTGTCCAGCTTTGAGAGCCACAGAATGAAGTCCCAGTCTGCGGGCACGAAGAGTTCCTGCTCGTGGGCGGCGCGGTTGATGAGGTCCAGCAATTCTTCGCGCGTCTTTGGCTTTTCGCCCGTCCTGGGTCGTGCCAGGAGAAAATCGACCGCCATTCGGTGGCGGCCGGTGGTTTCGTCCAGGATCGGCTGGCACACCACCCGCAGAGAGGCCCGCGGGACGTCGAGGTGGGCGGCTCGAGCCGGGATGATCCAGTTTTCCAGAGAAGCGATGAGGCGCTGTTCCCGGGCGGCCTGTTCGACCTGGGCAAAGCGGGCCATGTTTGCGTAAGGCTGCAGTTCCGTGGGGACGGATCGTTTGGCGCGGAGAAAGAGAAACGCGACCTCCTCGAGGCGCGACTTGTTCTGGGCGGCGAGCATCCGTGACCACCATTCCTGGCTTGGAAAATCTTTTCTGGAGAGGGCCAGTTTTTCAAAATAATCCTCGAGCAACAGCCAGGCTCGCTGGGGGTCTGCGCAAGTGGCGAAGGTGCGCAGCAGTTCCTCGCGTTCCGAGATATCCGCTTTAGAATCCGACAACTCGCGCCTTAGATCGGCCAGGGCGCCGTATGTTTTCGAGAGCACCGTGTGGTGCGCGTCGTACTTTGAAGCCTGGCCGTTTCGCAGCCCGGCTGTGGTTTTGCCAAGAAGTTTCGCCATCTGATAACGACCCGTTTATGGGGTCTCTATCATCACACCGCAGAGCGCAAATCGGGTCAACACAAATGTAAAGGTTTTGATCTTTATTTCGGCTGACCTTTTTCGAAATCCTGCGCTTGCCAGCGGCTTTGGATTCTGCAACGGTTTCGCCAACGTATCCCGGCAAACGCCAGGCATGAGGACATAACAATGAATACGATTACATCCCTGAAAAAAGTAAACGGCAACACCAAAACCCTTGTTGAAAATGAGCTTTGCCGCACCCTTGGATTGCTTCGCCTGGCGCCAAACTGGGTGCCGCGTTCATTTTTGCAACCCGGCCTGCGGATCAAGCTGCATCCGGATGACATCTATGCGTATGGAGCCAATCGCGGCGGCATTGATGAGCGCTGGTTTGCCTCGACGACCGAGGCTGCCAACGAGGGCAGGGTGCCGGATGAGGGGCTGAGTTATTGTGTTGTGGGCGGGCGGCGTTTCACACTGCGACAGGCGGTGGAGGATTGTGGCGCCGCCATCGTGGGGAAGAATATCTGGCGAAAGTATGGCCGGTGGCCGGTGTATTCAAAGTTCTTCGACAACATGGGGCCGATTCCGCACCACATGCACCAGAACCAGAAGCAGGCCCGGCTGGTGGGTCAGGAAGGCAAGCCCGAAGGCTACTATTTCCCGCCGCAGCACAACAGCGTTGGAAACAATTTTCCCTATACATTTTTTGGCCTGGAGCCGGGCACGACCAAAGCGCAAGTGCGCAAATGCCTTGCGGACTGGAACCGGGGGGACAATGGCATTCTTGATTTGTCGAAGGCGTATCGTCTCAAACCGGGCACGGGCTGGCTGGTGCCTCCGTGCATTCTACATGCGCCCGGCAGCCTGTGCACCTATGAGCCGCAGTGGGGAAGTGATGTTTTCGGCATGTATCAAAGCATGGTCGAGGGCCGCTACGTGCCCTGGAGCCTGCTGGTGAAGGACATGCCCAGGAGGAAACACAAGGATCTTGATTTCATTGTCAACCAGCTTGACTGGGAGGGAAATGTGGACCCCAACTTCAAGGATAACCATTACCTCGAGCCGATCCCGGTCCGTGACACGAGTGATGCGGGTTACATGGACCGCTGGATCGTCTATGGCCGGATCGAGGGCAAACAGTATTTCACGGCCAAGGAGCTCACCGTGAATCCCGGCGTGAAGTGCGTGGTGCGGGACAAGGGCGCGTATGGTCTTATCTGCGTCCAAGGCATTGGCTGCATCAATGGCGAGCCGCTCAACAGCCCGAAAATGATCCGTTTCACTGAACTGACCGAGGACGAATACTTCTGCACGGAGGAAGGGGCGCGAAATGGTGTCACCTTTGAGAACATCAGCGCGACGGAGCCGCTGGTGGTGCTGCGTTACTTTGGGCCGGAAGTGAACCCGGACGCGCCCAGGATCGGCGCCTGCAAGAAACCTTAATCATTCCAGGCATTCGTGAATACCATGAAATCCAACATAAAAGCATCATTCATCATTACGGTGGTGTGCTGCCTTGCCGCAGCCCGGGTTGTTGCGGCACAGCCCATTCCCGACTCTGTCAAAACCGGCGGTTTCGCGCTTGGCTTGCAGGCCTATACCTTCAAGAACTTCACGGTTATGGAGGCGATCGAAAAGACCGCGGAGACAGGCGCGAAAGCCATTGAATTCTTTCCGGGCCAAAAGCTGGCAAAGGACGGCGATGCTGTATTGAATCACAACGCCTCGGGCGAAACCATAGCGGCTTTAAAGGCGCAGTTGGAGAAGCACGGCGTTCGGGCGGTTAACTACGGTGTCGTCAATGCCAAAGGGGAGCAGGAGTGGCGGAAGATTTTTGAACTGGCCAAGGCGCTGGATCTTTACGCGATAAGCACCGAAGCGGTGGACCAATTGGACATTATTGAGAAGCTCGTCAAGGAATACGACATTCCCGTCGGGATTCACCATCACTACGTGCGGCAGGACAAGCCCGACTACAGACTTTGGGATCCCAGTTACATCCTCTCCCTGGTCAAAGACCGTGACCGCCGCATTGGCGCGGCTGTGGATACCGGGCATTGGGCGACCTCCAACGTTCAACCGCTGGCGGGCCTGAAGATACTGGATGGCCGGATCATTAGCGTGCATCTCAAAGACCGGATGGAGATCGGGAAGGCAACGCGCGACGTTCCCTTCGGGGCTGGCATCCTGAATGTGAAAGCCATTCTGGATGAGCTCAGAAGGCAGAACTTTGCGGGCAACATCTCGATCGAGTACGAGTACAACTGGAACAACTCTGTTCCCGATGTTGCGCAGTGTGTCGGATTTTTCCGGGGCTACGCCGCGTGCCGGTAGGGCAGGGCGGGGTGGCGGTTCGCAACGGTCGGCCGGTGTGTACGCGAATGAACTCACAAGAAGCGTTCGAGCAAATTTCCAGGGCCGGCATCGTGCCGGTCATCGCGATTGAACAGGAGTCAGCCGCGCTGCCGCTGGCGGATGCCCTGATCGAGGGAGGGTTGCCTGTTGTCGAGGTCACCTTTCGGACCGCGGCGGCGGCGGCGGTCATCCGCGTCCTCAGCCGCGATCGGCCACAGCTTCTCGTTGGCGCCGGAACGGTGCTGACCCTCGAGAACCTGGAGGCTGCGAAAGAGAGCGGCGCCCGTTTCGCCGTTGCGCCGGGTCTGAACTCACAGATCGTGCAGCGGTCCGTCCGGATGGACCTGCCTTTTGTGCCTGGTGTTGCCACGCCCACCGATATCGAGCATGCCCTGAGTCTCGGATGCAAGACCCTCAAGTTTTTCCCTGCGGAAGCCCTGGGTGGCATCCCGATGATTGAAGCGCTATCGGCTCCCTACCAGCACACCGGCGTGCGGTTTGTGCCCACGGGGGGAATCACGATGGCGAACCTGGAGGTTTATCTGAGGGTCAAAACGGTTTCGGCTGTGGGCGGAACGTGGATCGCCAGGAAGGAGGACCTGGCTTCCGGCAACTGGAGCCAGGTCGTCGCCCGTTGCCGCGCTGCTGTCGAGGTCGTCCGCCGGATTCGGGGTGGTTGCTGAGCGCCCATTTGCAGGGCAAGTCATCAGCGGTGGGGCAGGGCAAAAGGGCGGCTCGGTGATTGCCCGGAGTCGTTTGTTCGGTTGCGTGTTTTTCGCGGCGCGATGATCTTGCGGATCCGCCGTTGAAAACAAGCCCTCTGTGCCTTACATTTTTATATGCAGGCGCCTTGGATTCCGAGGCGCGTCATTTATGGAGACCGGGAACGAAGCAGGTGAACACAGTCGCGCGGGCATTCGGAACTCGAGTGCCTGCGGCCACAATGCCAATGGAAGTCCTGCTACCGGCAATGCAGCGCAGGCCTTGATGTTTTTCCGCAGCTTCCTGAAATACCCGAACATGGTGGGCTGGTTGGTGCCCAGTTCGCGGTTTGTCGTGGACGGTGTGCTTAAGAATGTGGACTGGGCCAGGGCAAAGGTCATCGTGGAGTACGGCCCGGGGCTGGGGACCTTCACGTCCAGAATACTTGAACGCATGCGGCCGGATGCGCGGCTCATCACGTTCGAAATCAACCCGGAATTCATTCGATTCCTCAAGAGCGAGTTTTCGGATCCGCGACTCTATATCGAGGAGCGATCCGCTGCGGAAGTTGACGGCGCCCTAGCCGAGATGGGACTTGCGCAGGCCGACTATGTGATATCCGGGATTCCGTTCAAACCGATTCCACACGAACTGCGCCGGTCCATTGTGGAAAAGACCTACCAAATACTTCGTCCCGGCGGAAAGTTCCTGGTGTATCAATTTACCGGGGTGGTGTTGCCCTACCTGCGGGGCTCCTTCGACGAGGTTGCCTGCGATCGCGAGCTCCTGAATTTGGTCCCCACAAGGCTTTTTTGCTGCGGCAAGTAGAAGCCGCTGACAAAAACCGCGAAAGTGTCAGGGAAGCCCCGGCATCCGCCTTCTCCAATTACAGAACTGCACGGCGCCTCGCGAAGCCGCTAACCAGGCTGAATACCCCCATGAACTCCGAAT
>ERZ1645192.909-NODE-909-length-24891-cov-5.758657_pt1 | contig 24891 bp, 22 predicted proteins | sample MGYA00575354_ERZ1645192 | MGnify/ENA primary metagenome ERZ1645192 (study PRJEB40844, sample SAMN11349763) | freshwater sediment metagenome | isolation source: river sediment | host: Sediment | place: India: Faizupur Khadar , New Delhi | collected 2017-02-21 ... | reverse complement strand
GGCGTACCTGGGTCTGGCCTACGTCGTGGCCAAGATCCAGGATGGGAGCTGCCTGGATCCGGTTCTTGCCGTCGCGCTTGGCCTGGTACAAGGCTTTATCTGCCTCGGCCAGCATTCTGGCCTGGTCCGGGACCTGTTTGCCGCGGTAGCTGGCCAGCCCCATGGAGCAACTGAATCCCAACTCGGTTGTGCCGCAGACGACCCTGGCTTTTCTGATGGAATCGAGAATGCGGTCCAGGAGTATCTGGGCCCGCATTTGACCTGTGCCAGGGAGAATGAGTCCGAACTCTTCACCCCCGATACGAGCGGCTATGTCGATCTTGCGCGTTTGTTCCAGCAGGATGCGGGCCATGGTCTGCAGGATCTTGTCCCCGCAGGGATGGCCATAGGTGTCGTTGATAGACTTGAAGTTGTCCAAATCCATGACACACAGACTTACAGGAGACTTGAAACGGGTGGCCCGTTCCACTTCCAGTCCCATGGCCGCGTCAAAGGCGCGCCGGTTGAGCAGTCCGGTCAGCGAGTCATGGTCCCTTTGGAAGGACAGGGCCGAAATTTTTTCCTTGAGCATGGCCAGGGCCGGAAATTTATCCCGGCCCAGGGGGAGAACCAGCCACTCGTCCATACCGTGGAGCTGCAGAAGCGAGGACAGAGTTCCCCCTTCCTTAATCAGGCGGATGAGCGCGCTGAAATCCGGGGATGTCTGAGTTTCCGGCAGGAGATTTTCCAGGGCTCGCAGTTCGCCCAGCAGCGCCTCGTCCAAAGGAAGTTCAGGTCCGTGCATGCAGGTAGAGGAGGTAGTTGTGGATGAAGGTGTCAATGGAACCGTCCAGAACCGCGTCCACATTGCTGGACTCCGTATTGGTGCGATGGTCCTTGACCAGTCTGTATGGCTGGAGGGTATACGTCCGGATCTGGGAACCGAAGGCGATGGTCCCTTTGGCCACGTACTCTGCCTGACGTTCGTCCGCTCTTTTTTGCAACTCCAGTTCGTAAAGTCGGGCCTTCAGAACCTTGAGGGCCGCTTCCTTGTTTTTGTGCTGGGATTTTTCGTTCTGACACTGGGCGACCAGCCCGGATGGTATGTGCGTGACGCGTACCGCCGAGTCCGTGGTGTTGACGGACTGTCCGCCGGGACCGCTGGAGCGGAAAATATCAATACGGATATCTTCGTCCCGGAAATCTATTTCAATATCCTGACCAGCATCGGGATAGACGTCGACTGAAGCAAAGGAAGTGTGTCGCCGGCCACTGGAATCAAATGGAGAAATGCGGATCAGGCGATGAGTGCCCTTTTCCCCCTTGAGCTGTCCGTATGCATACGGACCGTGGATGTGCAGGGTCACGCTCTTGATCCCCGCCTCGTCGCCGGGCAGAAGGTCCAAAACCTCCACCTTGAAGCCATTCCGCTCCGCAAATCGACGGTACATGCGCAGGAGCATTTCTGCCCAGTCCTGGGATTCGGTTCCTCCTGCCCCGGGATGGATTTCCAGAATGGCCTCGCTGATGTCCTCTGGATCGCTCAGAAGGGTGCGCATCTGGGCTGCTTCCAGATGGGTTTTCATCTCCGTCAGGGAGTCCTCCAGGGCGACAAGCATCTCCTCGGTCTGTTCCTCGCCTGCCAGCTCAACCCATTCAGTCATGTTGTCCCTGGTTTTGGCCAGGCTTTCCCATTCTCCCACCTGACTGGACAGCTGGGTTTTTTCCTGCAGGACCGGGGTCAGAAGTTCCGGCCTGTCCCATGCGCCAGGTGAAGAGAGCTGCTTCTCGATCTGCGCCAGTCGCTCCTTGTGACCGCGAAGGTCAAAGACGCCTCCAGAAATCGTTGAATTTCTCGTCCAGCTGCGCGGCCATGGCCTTGAGTTCTGAAAATTGTAACATGCTGTTCTCTTTCTACGCCGATGTGTTGGGACCTCTTCTGCGCAGGACCACGAGGAGGCCCAGAGTCAGAAAGGGGTAGCACCAATGAATGAATAAAAAATGCTCATGGTAAAACGTCTTCTGTGTCAAGAGCGGGATGTCCGTTCGGTGCAGGATGTCCGTAGTGAAAAGTTCACTCCTGTCCCGCAATCTGCCGTCGGGGTCAATGAAGGTGCTCACGCCGGTGTTGGTGCAGCGGATGATGGCCCGATTCTGTTCCACGGCCCGCAGTATCGTGAGGTGCAGATGCTGGAGGGGGGCCGAGGTACGGCCGAACCAGGCATCGTTGCTGATGTTGACCAGCACGTTGGCCCCGAGTTCGACCTGTTTCTGGGCCAGTTCCGGGAAAATGGCTTCGTAGCAGATGAGGGTGCCCACGGCCATGTCTCCGCTGCGCAGGGGGGCTGAGTTCTGGCCGGGTCTGAATTCATACTCGCCAGGCACAAGTTTGGTCAGGAAGGGCAGCCATTGGCCCAGAGGGACATACTCGCCAAACGGCACAAGGTGTTCCTTGTCATACCATGCTTGGATTTCCCCGTTCGGGCCCAAGAGATATGCCCGGTTGTGCAGCACGTACCGGGGTTCGTTCTTGCCCAATGGCATGGAGTAGGCCGGAGAGCCCGCCAGAACCGGGGTGCCCAGTTCAGCTACGGCTATGCGCATGGCCGAGGACAGGTCTCCTGGATCCTGCAGGTAGAAAGGGAGGGCTGTCTCCGGCCAGACGAGAAGGTCGGATTTGAAGGACGACACAGCCTGCCTGGAGAGTTCCACGTAGGTCTGCAGGATTGTGGTTTGCAGGGTTTCGTCCCATTTTTGTCCCTGTTCTATGTTGCCCTGCACCATGGCGACCGAGGCTGTGGCCGGGGCGGGGGCAGAACTCGTGATCCAAGCCGGGAGCACGCAGAGGCCGATCATGGGCAGAACAAGGAGTCGTCTCCAGCCGCGAAGGACAAGGGCATGACCCATACCGGCCAGGAGTCCTGAGAGTCCGAAGGCTCCGCACCATGCAGCCAGACCAAGGGTCTGGGACCAGGGCGAGAACGCAGAGGCCAGTGTCAGCCAGGGAAACCCGGTCAGGAGATGGTTGCGGGCCAGCTCCAGGGTGGCCCAGAGCAGACCGCTGAAAACCAGGGCCAAAGGGTGTCTGCCCTTGTCCCCAAGCAGATAAATTCCCAGACAATATATGCCACCATAGGCGGCCAAAACCCCTCCGACCAGGACGGGACAGGGCAAGGCCAATGCCCAGGGAAGGCTGCCATGGTCGTGAACCGGGATGACGAGCCAGTAGAGACTGGCGGCATAGCCAGGCAGGGCCGTCAACATGCCCATGCGGAAGGCCTGCCCGGGGGTCTCTGCCCTGTTGGCGGCAAGGACCAGGGCTGCCGGCAGGAGCAGGATAGCCAGGGGGAGGTGCAGAAACGGATTGGCAAAGCCGAACCAGGTTCCTGCCAGGGCCATACCCAGGGTCATGAATCGGGGCAGAAGCAAATCAGGATGCAAGCTTGGAAACGAGAACCCACTGGATCTGTTTGACATCGGCTTCCTTGATGAGAAACGAGTATCCCTGCAATTCAAGGGTCTCGTTGGGTTCTGGAACCCGTCCGAGCTGCTCGCTGATGTACCCACCCACGGTTTCCACCTGCTCGGATTCAAGCCGGATTCCGCACTCCTCAAGGTCTTCCAGGCTTGTGCGACCAGAGACCAGAAAGGTGTCCTGATCCATGGGTTGGATATCCTCGGGACGCGGCGGGTCGTATTCATCCTCGATGTCCCCGACGATTTCCTCCAGCACGTCCTCCAGGGTAACCAGACCGGCGGTTCCGCCGTACTCGTCCAGGACGATGGCCATATGCTGCTTGTTGCTCTGGAAATCCAGCAGGATGTTTTTGACGTTCTTCGTTTCAGGAATGAAGTAGGGGGAGCGCAGAACAGAGGACAGGTCGGCCGGGGCTTTGTCGTCTCCCACAAAGAAGCGCAACAGTTCCTTGCAGTGCAGGATGCCGACGATCTGATCTTTGGTTTCCTTGTAGATGGGCAGGCGAGAGTGGCCGCTTTGGAAGATTTTCTTGGCAACTTCGGTCACGGATTCGTCGATTTCCGCACAGACGATGTCCGTACGAGGGACCATGATCTCATATGCCTGCTTGTCGTCGAGCTGCAACACATTGAGCAGCATGGACATTTCGTCGTTCTGCAGTTCGCCATCGTCTTTGGCTTCGAGGATGGCTTCTTCGAGATGGCATTCGCCTTTGCGTGAAAAAAAACGTTTCAGGATTGACCAAAGTCGACTGTCCGAGCCCTCATCCATAAATACGTTGTCCTCCCTTTGGGGGTTGCGGTATCAAAATTTTGATCTCTATACATTTTCTTGTTCCCGGTAAAGTTCCAAATGGCGCCTGAAAACCCAGGTCACGATGTCATCAATGCCTGAGTCTTCCTCAACTTTCGTCCACTGCAGTGTTTCAGCGCCCTGGTCGCTGCAGAATTCCATGAACTCGTATCCGAGCATGAGCAGGCCGGTATCAAAGTCCTGGTTCTTGGTGCGCAGCCGCGAGGCGATGTAATAGGCGGGAAAGCTCATCTTCCCCAGGGCCTCCAGATCCAGGCGCATGAACAGGAGGGGGTTCTTGACGACATACTCGCCCAATCCCGGGCAGTGGGTCGGGTGGAACGCGAATTTGATGCCGCTCCCAGAGATGTCGACCACCTTGAGACCCTCGCCGCTGGTGCCCGTCATGATGGCAAGGGGCTTGGGCCATTTGCTCAAATCTGACTCAAGGTGAAAGGTCGTGTTTTCTGTGGATGCCCAGATGCGGAAATCCCTGACATCTGTGGGCGGGACCTCCAGGCGCAGATGCCTGCGCTTCTGGCCCAGTTCGACCTTGTCAGGGAGCGACAGCGTCAAATAAGCGACATCCCCGATTGCGTGCAGCCCGACGACATTGGATATGAACTTATAGAAATATGGGGATTTTTCGCCACGGGGGAGGCGGAAATAACAGACCATGACCTTGCCGATCCAGTTTTCGGCAGGGCTGACCCCGGCAGGAAGTTCCAGGGTGATCCCCGTTCCGGCAAGTTCATAGAGAGCGCAGGAATTGGTCTGACGGGAAGCGGAAATAGGGTGGAAGCCCACGTCCACGCGGCTGCGGTGGAACATGGCTTGTTCGAGGATGGATGAGATTTCCTGGGGCAAGACAGTGGATCCTGAATCCCGTGCCTGGGTCGATCGGATGGATTTTTTCCAGAGCATATATCCGAAAATTGCGGCCAGCACGAGGGCCCCGGTCGTCAGGATGAAGTTGCCTTGGGGTTCAAGAATACGTTCACCGCCCAGGAAGGAGGGGATCCGTCCCAGCAAGCTGTCTGCAACCTGGAGGAAAGCAAAATCAATCATCGTTGTCTCGTTCAAGGTTGATACGTGCCAGAATTCGCGGTTTCATTTGCAAGCCCGTGCTGGAGGTGAGGAAATCGGTGCATCCGGCTGTCTGTGATGCCCGGTTTTCGTTGTGCATGGATAGAGCGGAAAATCGGACTCCGGGTGCCCAAAATCACAACAAAGGGATGCTGCATTCGTGTTTGTTCTCGGCACAACGGCGTCCGGCAGTGGATTTTCATGGGAAATCCTCTTTCAGGGCCTTCGTGTCAAATCATTCAGGCTGGTTATATTTTCAAACCATGCCAAAGGGAAGCAAAAGGATTCCCAAGGAATCGCCAGCTGCAACAACACGCACATTCAAGATCCGGGCCATACAAAAGGAACTCCAGGGCGTGTTGAATGCCCGCCAGATGCGGAGCATACCCCCAGGCAATGTCTGGACTATATCTCTGCCTTGTGCGCGTTTGAGCCCCTCAGAGCAATGAGGGCATGATTCCAGGGCCAGCGCCATCAAGGACCCCACAGCCGAGCAGTTCATCAAGCTCTGCCAGCAGGCGATCCTTGTCCTTGGGCAAGCGGCCGGCCAGGGGGAGGATGTTCGATGCATGATCCGCCCGGAAGACAGATTGGCCCAGCTCAAGTCCCTGAATGATGGCCCGAAGCTCGAGCACTGCCTCCACCTCGGTCAATGGGACAAAATGTCCCGCTCTGATCCAACGGGCCAAGAGAGTTCCTGCAACCGGAACAAGGCGCAGGCAGGACAAAAGTTGAGGCTGCATCGCATTCAGGGTCTGGACAGTTCCGTCGATGTGCTCTGCGGAATGTTTTTGTCCGCCAAGACCGATCAGCACCATAACCGAGATGTTCAGTCCGGCCCGCTGGACACGTTGACACCCTTTGACCATGTCCAGGGCCGAGGTCCCTTTACGCATGAGTTTGAGGACGGCCTCGGATCCGCTTTCCAGGCCGAGATAGAGGGTGTGCAGACCCGCTTGGCGCAAGGAGAGGAGATCGTATTCGGATTTGTTCATCATGGCCCGGGCAGAGGCATAACAGTTGACGCGCGCCAGGCGGGGGAAGGAAGCGCGCAGGAGGGCCAGGACAGCAGAAAGGGTTTCCCGCGGCAGGGCGAATACGTCCCCGTCAGCCAGAAAGACCCGCCGTGCATGCGGATGTTTCCTCGCGGCCTCGGCGATGCATGCGGTCAATTCTTCAGTGGCATATTCACGGTAGGGCACGCCCGTGTACATGGCACAGAACGCGCAGGCATTGTGCGGGCAGCCGTCCGCTACCCGGACAAGAACGCTCCCCGCCTCGGCGGGAGGACGGAACAGGGTGTGGCCCGCCGTGTTCACGGACGTCTCCGAGCTGTCCTGATTGAGTGTTGGGTGGCCATGCTTCAACGGTTTTTCCGCGTCCAACTTGACGGGCAGGTGTCCATTTGTTGCGCGTCCAATGCCTGACATCCTGAATGCGTAGCTAATACTCTGAAATTATTTTTACAAGCCGGTATTTTTGATGATCTTCACACTTTTGCCAATACGTCCGTGTACTGGTAAGGGCCAGGGTCATGAAACACGGCTTGCGCCTCGGCGACTATCTCGATCTGGAGTGGTTCTTGGACCAGGACCGGCATGCGGATTCCAGCCAAACCCTGGAACGGGATCGGCAATTGGGCCTGGCCGCTGCCTCTGACGGCATTCCGGCGAACAGATTTTTTTCCTATTGGTTGGCCCAGAGGCGGGCTGGAGAAAAGGAGGTCCTGCCTTCAGCACTGTTGCGCACGGTCCGCACCCTGACCCGCTGGGCCGTCGCTGCCCTCTGTCTTGGGTCAGGCATTTCCATGATCCGGGCCCTTTTGCTCTACTCCGGGGTCGAACCCATCAACATTTCGGTTTTTCTGCTCGTCGCGGTTGTGCCCCAGATCCTTCTCTGCGTAGCCGCACTGGTGGTCCTGGGAATCAAAAGCCGCGGAGATTGGTCTGGTTTTTCACTTCTTTTCTCCTGTGTGCGTGCGTGGTTGGGTCGTGGCCGATCCAAGGCCGCCGGATTCATGAGCATCATGCTTTCCGGGCGGGGCTGGGCGGCCCGGATGCTGGCCATGGATTGCCTGGCATGCATGCAACTGGGGGGTCTTTGTTTTGCCCTGGGTTGCCTGACGGGTTTTCTGCTCAGTGTGGCCGTGACGGACCTGGCCTTTGGCTGGCAGTCAACCCTGCAGGTTGGGGCCCAGGGCATGCATGCCTTGGTGTCCATGCTGGCCCTGCCCTGGTCCTGGATGCCTGCATCATGGGGAGGAGCGCCCAGTCTGGCCCAGATCGAGGGAAGCCGCATCGTGCTCAAGGAGGGTATATCCACCCTGGTCAACGCCGACCTCGCCGCCTGGTGGCCGTTTCTGGGCTTTTGCCTTCTGGTGTACGCCGTGGTGCCACGATGTATTCTCCTGGCTTTCGCCGACCGCCGCTTGCGGAATATGGAACGGGTTTTCATGCATCCGGACGTGCGGCGCATTGTCGATCGGATGAGCGTTCCCCGACTCGACTCGGGCATGACAAAGGAGGCGCCCCCCGCAACCCTGCCCCTGGATGAGTTGGATGCACACAATGCAGTGGAAAACGTCCCGGCAGGACATGACCGCCCCAGACTTGGCTGCGTGCTTCTGCTTCCTCCGGAGCTCATGGACCGCATTGCAGGGCGCGACCTGGCACAGCTGGGCAGGAGCGTCTATGGGTATGCGCCGGGACGAGTTTTCTGGACAGATCTTGAACAGGATGGAATCAGTGACGTTCTGAAAGCCTGCTCTGGGCTTTCCTGGGAGGGAGACCATGAGCGCTATGCGGTTTTGGTGGAGGGGTGGCAGCCGCCCATCCGGGAAAATCTGCTGGCCCTGAAACAATTGGGGCAGGATGCGAGGCAAAATCGCACCCTGAGTCTTATTCTGGCTGGGCGCCCCTTAGGAGACAACTGGCTGACAGCTCCCACTCAGATTGAACGGAAGGCCTGGATCGAGGCTGTGGAACGGCTTGACCCCTTACACATTGAAATTTTTGGAGCGGGTGCGGCATGATCGCTCATCCCAGTTTTGCAGTCATCGGCCATCCCAACGAGGGGAAATCTTCTGTGGTGGCCACCCTGGTCGAGAACGACCGCATCCGTATCAGCCCCACGCCAGGGGAGACCGTGGAGTCGACGTCCTATCCTGTCATCCTGGATGGAGAAACGGTCATTTCCTTCGTGGACACCCCCGGATTCCAGAACCCCCTCCAGACATTGGGATGGATGCGCAAGTATCAGGGACCATCTCGGGACATGCTGGCCGCCTTCCTGCGTGAGTTCGGGGATGATCCGGGTATGACCCATGAATGCGAATTGCTCCGCCCCGTGGCAGCAGGGTCAGGAGTCATCTACGTTGTCGATGCATCCCGACCCTTGCGCCGGGTTGATCTGGCCGAGATGGAAATCCTGCGCCTGACCGGGAGGCCCCGTATGGCCATCATCAACTGCAAGACCGGAGAGGAAGGATTCCTGGAGGAATGGAAGGAGGAGTTCCGGAAACATTTCAACATGGTTCGAACCTTCAACGCCGTTCGGGCCACTTTTGCGGAGCGCATGCGCCTGCTGGAAAGCCTGCGCTCCATCGATCAGGACTGGGAACAGGCCCTGACCCGTGTGCAGGAAGCCTTTGTGCGTGACTGGGACAGGCGTCTTCGGGACTGTGCGGCCCTGGCCTGCCGCTTTCTGTCCGAGGTGCTGGCCATGTCCGAGACGACCAGTCTGTCCGAGGGGATTGATCGGAATGCGGTGGAACAACGGCTGACAATGCGCCTGGAGGCCCGCATCAGGAAGGCTGAGAGTGAGCTGCACAGGGCGGTGCGGGCGCATTTCCGGCACAATGTTTTCCAGGCCGATCTGCCGGAACAGTCCGTGTTGCGCCAGGATCTGTTCTCCAGGGCTACGTGGCGCGTTTTGGGCCTGACCCGGACTCAGCTCGCATTCACGGCCGCTGCGGCAGGCGGGGCTGCAGGCGCCATGGTCGACATGGCTACGGCTGGCCACAGTCTGGGGCTCTTTGCCGTCCTGGGCGGGGCCGTTGGGGGCCTAGCCGCGTTGGTCAAGGGGGAGGATCTGGTCAACGAGCGCCTTCTGGGCCAGCGTCTCGGGAGCCAGGGTCTTCAGGTCGGGCCGGTCAAGACGGTGCAGTGGGTCTATGTTTTGCTCGATCGATTTCTGCTCTACTTCTGGCATGCCATCAATTGGGCCCACGCCAGGCCCGCCGACCACGTTGTCCAGGACCCCGAGAAAGGCGGGAAGCTCGGTCTGACCAGCGCCTGGAGTCGCGAGGCCCGCAAACTCTGTGCCGATTTTTACACTGCCCGGACCGAAGGCCGGGAAGAAAAGTCCGCGGAATTGGAGGTGCGATTGGAGCAATTTCTGGACGAGGAATTGCACCGGTTGTCCTCCAGCTGACATCTCGGGCCCCGCGCGGCCCTGGCACCCTGTTGTCCCGTTCACCCAGGCTCTGCAGCTGCTGCATCCTCCCCGCAAAAGACCTCGCCTGCGCTTCCACGGACCATGCGCATGGACTTCAACGGCCCACTGGTCAATGGATATGAATTCAGAATTCCTCCTCCAGCGCGTCCTGGAATTGACCGCTGGTGAAAAGGTCCCGCAGTACAAGAGGACTGCCCGGATCATCCTTGGAAAACAGGGCCACGATGGGGATGGACTTGGAGCCCAGACTTTCCAGCAGGTGCATGAGTTTGGGATCGTGACGGGTCAGGTCCACGCGCAACAGGACAGCGTCATGCTTTTCGGCCAGGCGCGCACTCTGTTCAGGAGTGAGCACCGTCTTTTCCAGAAACTTGCAGTTGGGGCACCAGTCAGCAGTGAAATCCAGAACGAGATTTTTTTGCCCCAAGAGATTTTCGAACTGGTCCATTTCGAAGGGTCGCCATGGATCCACATGCTCGCTCGGCCGGAACAGAAACACGGCCGTCAGCACCACCATGATGATCCCTGCTCCACGGATGGACCACCTTTTTCGGCGGCCTTGGTTCAGGTTGGTCCATTGGCCCCACATCCAGGCAGCCATGGCGATGACCCAGAGCAGAATCAGCACATTGAGATATTCTGAGGCAGGGAGCAGCCCAAAGAGGTAGACGCAGGTCCCGGCCAGGAGAAAGCCGAGAATACGCTCAAGATGCACTGTCCATGTTCCCGGCCTGGGCAGAAATCGATACAGATTCGGAAAAAGGGCCATGACCAGATACGGCGAGGCCATGCCGAACCCGATGCAACTCAGCACCAGGGCGATGATTCTTGACGGCTGGATCAGGGCCCAGGCCAGCACGCCTCCCAGAAACGGGCCGCTGCAGGGCGTGGCCAGAACCGTGGCCAGCACGCCCGTGGTGAAAGACTCCAGTTGGGGATGGTGCACAACACCGTGGCCGGTTTTGCCTTTGAGGTCGATGAGGGGGAGGTCGTAGATCCCGAAAAGGCTCAGCGACAGGGCAAACACGATGGCCGTGAGGGAGATGATGGCGCTTGGCTGCTGGAATATCTGCCCCCAGGCCATGCCCGTCATGGCGATGATTCCTGCCAGGACCAGAAAATAGAGCATCATGCCCAGGGCAAAGAAAAGATTGTGCGCCCGGAATGCCCGCCGCTGATCCGAAGGGATGCTGCCCGCGACAGGGATGAAGGATCTCAGTTTCAGGGTGATGACCGGCAGTACGCACGGCATGAAATTGAGGATCAAACCGGCCACAAAAGCCAGAATTGCGGCTTTGGACAGGGTATGGACCTCCAGGCCGGGTGCGAAATAACGTGGTTTGAAGGCCAGGGCCGGGGCCGATCCGGTCATGGTTTCTGCCTCGGAGGCGTTGGCCGATGGCAGCGCCGGCGTGATGGCAGGGTCTTGGCTTGCGTTCAGAAAGAGTGCCCACCACGACTGCTTTTCGGCCTCGGGGAGGGCGGAGTAGTGCGTGGCATTGAGGGACAACTCGCGTTCTTCACGCAGGGGCTGGCAGGTGGTGGAAGAGCAGAGCAGGGCGTCCAGACGTACCCGCAACTCCAGGTTGGCTGGTTCCAGGGGAATGAAGAAGGGCGTGGGGCCTTCGTAGAGGTGTACGGTCAGACTGGGATCAAGCGGATCCGGCCCTGGGGATGGCGGTGGATAGAGGGCAGAGACCGGCTTTCCGTTCGCCGTTCCGGACACTGCCGTGGGAAATCCCGACGGACCCGGAAGGGGACCGTAGGCGTGCACTCCGTGCGCAGGGGTCAGCGTCAGGACGGCCAGTATCTGTTTGTTGCCCGTGCGGAACGCTTCGAGCTGCAGCGAGTAGGGAGACTCATTGCCCAGCCCCAAGGACGGGAGCAAGATGGTTACAACTATTTCCGCCAGAAAGAGAAGTCGACGAAAAGTGTTCATGCGGACCACGCGGTTGGGTGAGTCGGAAAATTGTGTACGATCTTTGAAACAGAGCAATTCTGTACCCTGAAGTCAATTCCGTCACTACAACATCAATGCATGACTGATGGCCTGCCCAAGGCGATCCGGAGCATGGCGAGTGGCTGTGCACATCAGAGCCGCTTTTTGTCCCTTTCTGTGCGCAGCCAAGCGTACCAGGCATCCATGCCCTGACCAGTGGTGGCGGACAAGGGAAAGATCTGGATTGCAGGGTTGACAGCACAGGCGAAGGAGGACGCCCGTTCCACACTGAAATTGACGTAGGGCAGCAGGTCGATCTTGTTCAGGATCATGACCTGTGATTGCGCGAAGATAAATGGATATTTTTCAGGCTTGTCGTCCCCCTCGGTCACGCTCAGAATGGTCACCTTGTAGTCTTCACCCACGCTGAATTCAGCCGGGCAGACAAGGTTGCCCACATTTTCTATGACCAGGATGTCGACTTCATCCAGTTTCAGCTTGGCACACGCCTCGCGGACCATGGCGCCGTCAAGGTGACAGCCTCCATCGGTATTGATCTGGATGGCCTGCGCGCCCGTGGCGGCCACGCGGCGCGCGTCGTTTTCGGTCTGGCAATCCCCCTCGATGACGGCCATGCAGAATTCGTGCTTGAGATCGGTCAAGGTGCGCTCCAAGAGGGTGGTCTTGCCGGAACCTGGAGAGCTCATCAGGTTCAAGGTCAGAATGCCTTTGGCCGTAAGCCGGGCATTCAATTCTGCGGCCACTGCGTCGTTGGCCTCCAGGATGTTGCGGACCACGTCGACTTTCATGCGTTCCTCCAGGTTATTCAGCTTCGATGTGCTCGATATAGAGTTCTCTTCCGGAAATGATCGCGTGTCCCAGCTCCGTAGAACACTCGGGGCAGGGCATGAGGATGCGCTCTTCATGGCTGGGACTGAATTCGTGTCCGCACTGTCGGCAACGGACCTTCATGGGCTTGACCTCCACCTCGATTTTTGCTCCCGCCAGATGGGTATCCAGGGTCAGGACCTCGAACGCCGTCTCCAGCGCCTCGGGCACTATGGCTGAGATCTGGCCAGTGACTACCTTGACCAGGAGCAGTTTCTTGAGTCCGTGCCTGGTCATCTCCTCGCCAATGATCGTGATCAGGCTTTCGGCAATGGACAGTTCGTGCATGTTTTCTCCGGGGAGAGGCTAGGATCGGCGCTCCGACGCGTAAGCTGTGTCCAGGGCGTTGTCCAGGTCGATTCGTGTCCGGGTCAGAAGACCGTTGGCCAAGGTGTACCGGTGCATTTCCCAATCCTGGTGATTGATGACGTCAATGATCCCGCGCGCATCGGGTCCCAGGATGGCCAGCATGGCCTCCAGGTCGCTGTCGAGGTCCAGGAATGGCCCTTCGTGCACAAAATCAAGCACATGCCCCCGGGCCTCGCATTCGTAACCAGAAAAAACTGTCGTGCATGCGCGGATCTGGGACTCGTCCAGTCCTGTCAGGTGGCCGTAGACGCGAAAATCGCGGGACATGGAATTCCTTGGGGCTAATCGTGGAGAATGAAACAGTGGTAGCCGTATTGGGAAAGAACGGAAACCAGGTACTCGTCGGAAAAACGTCTGTCCAACAAGGCGATTTTGTGTGCGCTTGGAGCAATTGTCCAGGCCGGGATCTGAATCTCGATGCGACGATCAACGCCTCCAGCCCAGGAGGCCTGGGCCATGCCCTGCCGCAGCATGTCCTTGTCCCTGAGCAGTTGCAGCAGGCTGGCCATGTTTTCAGGCAATGTCTGCCCGAAGAGTTCTTCGGGGTTTTCAGGGTTCATGGCCCGGATCACGTCCAGATGGGTGGCCACTGGCACGTATATGGATTCACGGGGGCGGGCGGGAAGCCTTGACAGTTCATTCATTTCGTCAAGTTCAATGATTTTGATCCGGCTGGGTTCGAGTATTTCTGGCAGGTTCTGCGGCAGGGGGGCTTCCGCTGCCTGCCTGGACCAGATCACATAGACATTTTTCTGGCCAGAGTATTCGATGATGGCTGTCAGCGGAGAGCGCAGGGACATGCTCAACCCGTTACGGGACAACACCAGATCCCTGTCCGCAGCCCACAGCCGGAAATTGTTCGGAAAGCTGGCGGCCAGTTTTTGCAAGACTTCCCGCAGGGACCAGGACGGGGAGACAGAGCAGACCCGCATGCCCAGTGTGTTGGCATCACTGATCCACTCCGAACTCTTGGGCACGGGACAGAGAATGACTTTTCCCCCCCATGGTGTTTCGAGCAGCGGGGTCTCCGGCATTTTGATCCGCAGCCAGCCCTTGCCCGGCACAGGATACATGGCCTCGTCCCCCGGCGTGAAGCTGAAGCGCATCTGTTCCAGCATGGAGCGCACAAAAGTCAGCCCTAGCACCGGCGTGCGAGTCTGAAGATCCTCGGATTTCGTGGGATTGACGGTCGCTGTTTCGATGGGAGAAGGGGGAATCGGCTCTGCCTGGGGTGTCATTGGAGAAGATGGGCGGGAAATTTCTGGAGAATTTGTGCCGGGCCCGGAAGAAGAGGATTTGCGCACTGTCAGGTATGGCAGGGGCGATGGCTCGGATTTGGGTGGTGTTCTGGCTGCCGTGTCCGCTGGGCGCGCAGAGGCTTGTGCTTTGGGCACGGGCACACTGATGTGCTGGCCGACGCGCAGGAGATCGGGATTTCGCACATCGGGATTGAGTTCCAGAAAGAGGGGCATGTACGAGCTGAAGATGAGCTCCTTTGATACGCCCTGGGACTCCAAAATTTCTGTCAGGGTATCGCCGCTGCGCACGATATAGGGCAATCTTGTGTAGGAGTCTGGCGGAGTCAGGGCAGGGGAAGGCTGTTTTGGGGCCGAGGCCGGAGCCACGTGTCCCGGAAGAAGAATGATTTGTCCAGGTCGCAGCGTGTTGAGGTCCGGGATATGCGGATTCAGCTGCTGCACCGTGGGCAGGAGACCGTGGATCTGGCTGGAGGAATAGCCCTTGTTGGTCAGGATCCTGACCAGCCACTCACCTTTTTGAACGGTGTGTTCCTGTCCGTCGGGGTATTCGGAAGGGATGCTTTTCTCGAAAAAAAGCCGCATCGGTTTTTCCGCGAATCCGGGCGCGGTTCTGCTTGTCAGGATGCACATGCCGAGAATAAGGAGATAAACACGTTTCATTGTCGGGCTTTCACGTCCGGGACCGTCGTTGCTGACGGGCAATTCCATCAATGGAAACAAGAAACTAGCAAAAAGGTTTGAGGCTGTCACTGCATTGCGCCTCATGGAATTCACCGTGAACACGCTCAAGGAGTAGACCATGTATGTAGGCTTGGCCATGCACAAGCATGTCCCCACCATCACCTCGGATACGCTGATCACAAAGGCCGACAAAATGATGGAGGAACATAAGCTTTGGATTTTGTTGGTTGTTGAAGATGGGATGCTGAAAGGGTTTGTCGCCAAGGAAGACATCCGGGCCGCCCTTCCGTCCGGTGCGACGACGTTCAGCAAGCACGAGCTGAACTACCTCTTGTCCAAGATGACGGTGAAAGAACTGGTCCGCTGCGGCATGCCCACCGTTACGCCTGAAACCGAGATAGAGGTCGCGGCCAAGATCATGCATGATCGGGACCTGGCCGGTTTGGCTGTGGTCGACAAGGACAACCGCCTCAAAGGGTATATCAGCCGCGGGTCCATGCTGGCTGTGCTGGTGGAAGAAATGGGACTGGAGCTGGGAGGGTCGCGCATTGCCATCGAGGTCGAGGACCGTAAGGGTCTGATGACCGAGGTCAGCCGGGTGTTCTTCGACCTGGGGGTGAACATTCTGTCCACGTCGACGTTTTTCCGGGGCAACAAGCGCCTGCTCGTCTTCCGCATCGAGTCCGCTGATGCCACAGCGATAGCAAAGGTTCTCACGGACAGGGGCTACAGGATCGCCGGACCCGAACGGTTCGAGCACGAGTGGGCATAGGCTGCCGCATTCGTTTTTCCAGGCCGGTGCGGGGCAGGCCCTGGTGAGCAGCCGGGGCGCTGCACAACCTTTGTCCAGCACGCCTGATTTTTTGGACGTCCTCTTTCAAGGAGTGTGACATGCTGTGGATTCATCCTTTGCTTCAGCTTTTTGCTACGGGTCTTGCCGTGTACGTGCTCTCCCTCGGCTGGGTCCGGTTCCAGTCCAATCATTTCGGCAAGACAGGCAAATTCCAGTGGATGGAGCACGTCAAGTTCGGGAAATACGCCCATATCCTGTGGATGAGCGGCCTGGTGTTGGGCCAGTATGCCGTGAGCAAGTATTGGGGCAGCAACGGCGTCACGGGCAATCACTACTGGATCGGACAGCTGATGATGCCCTGTATTGCCGGGGGGTACATCACAGGGGTGATCATGGATCGCAACAAGCAGAGGCGGCAGTACATGCCCCTCGTTCACGGGGTATTCAACGCCCTGGCCGTGGTTTTGGCCCTGGCGCAAGCGGTTACCGGAGCGATTGTCATCCGGGATTTCATGCTGCTCTGAGCAGCCCGTTTCGCTCCAAAGGCAACCTGCGCAGAACATCCGTTGTGTTGAGGCCGCCAAGGCTCATTTGAGCAGCCGGTTGATGATGTCCTTGTACTTCTTCTCTATGACGTGGCGTTTTTTCTTGAAGGAATTGGTCAGTTCCTCCCCGAGAGTGAATTCCTTGTCCAGAAAATGGATGTTCTGCAGCTTTTCGTAGGGTTTGAAGCCTTTTTTGGGATTGAGGAGTTTGTTCATCTCCTCGCGCAGGCGGTCCAGAAGCTGCTTGTCCTTGAGGGCTTCCTCGGTTTCACCCAACACCTGATTGTATTTTTCCTGCACGAATTCACGTAGTTTCTCCAGGTCGGGCACAATCAGGGCGCCCAGTCCCTTCTTGTCCTGGCCCACCAGCACAGCGTCCTGCACAAAAGGGAACATGGACAGGGTGGCTTCGATGTTGGTCGGATCCACATTTTCACCGCTGGCCAAGACGATGATTTCCTTGGCCCGGCCAGTGATGACCAGCTCGCCAGTCAGGGTCAACCGGCCCAGGTCTCCGGTACGGAAAAAGCCATCCGGGGTGAATGCCTGGGCGTTGGCCTCGTCGTTGTTGTAGTACCCCTTGAAGACCTGGGCCCCGCGGACCTGGATCTCTCCTTCGCTTCCGTTGGGCAGGGGCTGGTCGTTTTCGTCGACGATGCGCAGTTCTGTCTCACCCACCGGCGGACCAATGGTCCCGAAAATTTCGCATTGCAGACCCCGGCCGGCAATGCCCGGTGAGCATTCCGTCATGCCGTAGGCATTGATGATGCGGATGCCGATGGCGTCGATCCACTCATCCAGGAAGGCCGGCAGGCTCCCGCCGCCACTGATGGCCGCCTTGAGCCGGCCGCCAAACTTCTCCTGGACCATCACAAATTTTTTCTGGGCCAGGGCATAGAGCGGGGCCAGGGCCAGACAGGTCAAAGCCGCTCGGATTTTTGCGGCCAGGCGGCTCAGTCCGGATCTGGGAGCAAACACCGGAAGCTGGTCGCGCAGGATTCGCCTGTTGCGGCGGAAGTTGATGGAGATGGATACGAGGGCGTTGAAAATCTTTGCTTTTTTAGGGTCCTTTTTCTTCAGGCCAGCTGTGATCTTGGAATAGAGGGATTCCCAGATCCTTGGCACTGTGGCCACCAGGGTGGGCTTGTAGGTTTCCAGGTCTGCGGCGAAGGTGCGGATGCTGGAGTAGACCAGGCAACTCCCATTGGCCACGCCGATGTATTCGGCTGTGCGTTCGAAGATGTGCCACGTGGGCAGGATGGATACCCACACGTCGCGTTCGTTCAGGTCAATGAGTACGGGCAGGGTTCGCACGTTATGCATGATGTTGGAATGGTCCAGCATGACCCCTTTGGGGGTGCCCGTGGTCCCTGAAGTGTAAATGATGGTCAGGAGGGTCTCGGGGGTGATCCCCTGGGCCAGCCCTTTGAACCATTCTATGTCCTTGGGCTCGATGGTCCGCTCTTCAAGCAGTTCGGAGTAGGAATTTGCCTTGTCGAACCATGAGTGTTTTTCGGTTCCTGAAATGAGGAACACGCCGCGGGGTTTCAGGTTTTTGATCAGGCCCTGGTAGTCTTTGTAGAGTTTGTCCGTCTCGATGACCAGAAATTCCGCGCCGCTGTGCCCAACGATATACTCGATTTCCTTGGGTGGGGTGTCGCAGCCACGGGGCACGCTGACGGCGCCCAAGGCCTGCAGGGCAAGGTCGGTGACGATCCAGGCATAACGATTGTCAGAGAGGAAAAAGACCTTGTCCCCTTTGCGTATTTTCTTGGCCTTGAAGGCCCTGGCCAGAATGAGCACATCCTCGAAGAATTTTTCGTAGGTGACACGTAATTCGTCCTCGCCTACCCGGTAGATGAAGGCCAGGTTGTCCTTGTGCCGCTCACAGCTTTCCAGAAACGAGTGGAAAAATGTCGGTGCAAAGGTCATGCGCTGTACCCCCCAGAAAATCGATTCAATGCTGTTCGTGAAGCCCATCTGCCCCGGCAAACTCAAAACAGGTCTCACTCCTGAACGGTTCAGGACACTCTTTTGGCCATGACTTTGCGAAGGCGCAGGTTCAAAATTTCGACCAGAAGCGAAAAGCTCATGGCAAAGTAGATGTAGCCCCGGTCAATGTGCTTGCCCATGCCTTCGGCTACCAGAAACACGCCGATGAGGATGAGGAAGGACAGGGCCAGGATCTGGATTGTTGGTTGGCGTTTGACAAAAGCGCTGACCGTATCGGCGAAAAAAAGCATCACTCCCACGGCGGTCATGACTGCCGCAATCATGACGGATATCTGGCTGGCCATGCCCACAGCGGTGATGACCGAATCCAGGGAGAAAATGATGTCAAGGATGGCGATTTGGGTTACGGCCGAGACAAAGCCGAGGCTTTTTCGGATGCGGATGTCCTCTTCGGGTTTGTGCTCAAGCTTTTCGTGGATTTCGAATGTGGCCTTGGCGATCAGGAAGAGTCCACCGCCAAGCAGGATGAGATCCCGACCAGACACTGAATGTTCCAGGACCGAAAAAAGAGGGTCTGTCAGGCGCATGACCCAGATGATGGCGAAGAGCAGGGCAATTCGAGTCAGCATGGCCAGGGCTAGGCCGATCTTGCGGGCTTTGGACTGGACTGCTTCGGGCAGATTGTTGGTGATGATGACGATGAAGACAATGTTGTCGATGCCCAGCACTATTTCGAGGCTGGCCAGGGTCAGAAAAGCTATGAGAGTCTGCACGTCGAGCATGGGAAACCCGTGAGTAAGGGGTGGATTGGCTGTAGCGTATCTGTTGCGTGTAGGGGAAGGGACGGTTCAAATCAAGTAACTGGAGGCTTCCAAGCCAGGGCCGTGTCTGCTATCGGCCAAGCATCGATTGCGCGATGACCGGATCCGCACCGGGGAGGGCTATGATTCTCGACAACAGACCGTATTCCTTCGACAGGGTTGTGCGCATGGCCTTAACCGCCGCACTGCTCTGGGGCATAATCACGATCCTGGGCTACCTGAGCGATGTGCTCATCCCCTTTGCCGTGGCCTTGATCCTGGCCTATATCCTCAATCCCGCCGTATATAAAATTCAGTCCTTCGTGAAAAACAGAGGATTGGCCATCGGGGTGACCCTCCTTCTTTTTGTCCTGGCTCTGGTCGGTATATTTTGGGTTGTCGTTCCTCTCATGGGGCGGGAGATGGCCCACATGGGCCGGCTCATTTCGGAACTGGTCAGCAATTCCAAACTGGCCGAGGCAGCTGCCCAACGCCTGCCTCCGGACTTGTGGCAGGCGATACGCGAATATTTCAACACTCCGGAAGTGCAGAACTTCTTCCGCACGGACAGTTTCATCTCCATGGCCCAGAGTGCCCTGCGCAAGCTCCTGCCAGGCATCATGGGGCTCATCTCCGGCACCTACAGCGTGATCATGGCCCTGGTGGTTCCCGGGGTCGTGTGCATGTATTTGATTTTTCTTTTATTGGATTTTCAGAAAGTGCGTGTCGTATGGAAGGAAATGATCCCTCCATCCTACCGCGAAGGCGTGATTTCCTTCGTGGAGGAGTTCGATCTGGCCATGAGCCGTTATTTCCGGGGTCAGGTTCTGATTTCCGGAGCGCTCAGCGTTGTCTTCGCAGTGGGTTTCGTCCTGGTCGGCTTGCCTCTGGGCATCCTGCTCGGCATCCTGCTTGGCGTCATGAGCATGGTCCCCTACCTGCAGGTCCTGGGCGCAATCCCGGCGGTCATGGTCGCGGCCATCCACGCTCTGGAGACCGGCGAGTCCTTCTGGCTGGTTCTGGGCCTGACGGGACTGGTCTTCGTGGCCGCCCAGATTGTGCAGGACGTCATTCTGGTCCCGCGCATCATGGGCAAGGCCATGGGTTTGTCGCCGGCCGCCATGCTCCTTTCCCTGTCCATCTGGGGCAAACTCCTGGGCATGCTCGGGCTCATCATCGCCTTGCCCATGACCTGCCTGGTCCTGGCCTACTATCGCCGGTTGGTGCTCAGTCCGGCAGGCGGGCAGGTGGTTTCCCCGGTTTCGGAAATCGGAGGTGATGGATGAAGTTGGACATGCGTGCTTTTTTGCGGGACGATCTCCGACTGAGGGTCGATTTTTCGGCCTCGGACCAGAACAGAGGGCTCGCCCCTCCTCGGGTGCAGAAGCCTGCACGGGAAACCCAGACGGTTCTCCCCCTGCCCCGTGATCCCGCCCAGACCTTTACCGGGCGCATGGATCTGGTCCAGGCCCTGGGCGAGCGACACAGTCAACGGAAATGGCGCGACGAACCGCTGCGTCTGGAGGAGATCGGTTTCCTGCTTTGGGCTGTGCAGGGCGTACGCAAGATCGTCGGGCCGGGACAGGCTTTCCGGACAGTACCCTCGGCCGGATGCCGGCATTCGTTTGAAACGTATGTGCTGGCCAACGCATGCCCAGATCTCCAACCCGGGGTTTACCGCTACCTCCCCCTCGATCACGGCCTGGTCCTGGAGCGTGCGGCCGGCCCGGATTTCTTCGCCCTCCAGCACGAAGCAGTCCTGCAGCAGGCCTTTGTGCCCAAGGCGCCGCTGGTCTTTGTCTGGACAACGGTCCCGTATCGGATGGAATGGCGTTACCTGGAAACGGCCTACAGGGTCATCGCCATGGATGCCGGGCATGTCTGCCAAAATCTCTATCTTGCGGTCCAGGCCGTGGGATGCGGGACCTGCGCAGTGGGGGCCTTCCACCAAACAGCCTTGGACAGCTTCCTGGGCGTGGACGGGGAGGAGGAATTTGCCCTGTATCTCGCCCCCGTGGGCAAGGTTTGAGACCTTCCCCAGGACGGTAAGGTCATTCGGGTGTGGGCATCATCCGGCAGGGAGAGGCTTCGCCCTGGCTGGACAAACCGTGGGATTCTCCCTAGAAGTCGGTTCGTTCCGCAATCAACCAGCTTTTCATCCATGGCACTTATCAGCGCAAGCAGCCTTTCCCTGACTTTTTCCGGTCCGTCTCTTCTGGACAACTCAAGCCTGCAGATCCACGAAGGGGAGCGCATCTGCCTTCTGGGCCGCAACGGCGAGGGCAAGTCCACCCTGATGCGCATTCTTGCCGGTGACTTCCGCCCGGAATCCGGGGAGGTTCGGTGGGCCAAGGACCTGACCATGGCCTCTCTGCCGCAGGAGGTGCCGGGGAACCTGACCGGGACCGTGTACCACGTTGTCTCCTCCGGGGCAGGGGAGATCGGACGTTGCCTGGCGGCCCTGCGCTACGAAGGGACCGATATGTGTTCTGACCAGCATCTGGTGGCCAGGGCCCATGGCATGCTCGATGATCAGGCCGCCTGGAATCTGACCCAGAAGATTGAAACGGTCATCACCCACCTCGGCCTGGATCCCGACGCCCCGTTTGCCAGCCTGTCCGGCGGAGTCAAGCGTAAGACACTGCTGGCCCAGGCCCTGGCCGGCAATCCCGACGTCCTCTTCCTGGACGAGCCGACAAACCATCTGGACATAGCCGCAGTCCGCTGGCTTGAAGAATTTCTGGTCAAGCACGTGCGCACCCTTTTCTTCGTCACCCATGATCGCATGTTCCTGCGCCATGTGGCGAACCGCATCCTGGAACTGGACAGGGGTCATCTCGTTGACTGGGCCTGTGATTACGACACGTTCTTGAAGCGCAAAGAAGAGGTCCTGGCCACGGAGGAAGCGCTGTGGAGGCGCTTTGATCAAAAGCTGAAGGAAGAGGAGATCTGGATTCGCAAGGGCATCAAGGCCCGGCGCACGCGCAACGAGGGCCGGGTCCGGGCCCTGAAGGCCATGCGTGCGGAGCGCCGGCTGCGCCGGGAGCGGACCGGTACCGTGTCCATGCAGATTCAGGAAGCGCGGAAAAGCGGAGCCCTGGTTCTGGAGGTGAACAACATTTCGTTCGGCTGGGACGGGATCCCGGTCATCCGGAATTTCTCGGCCAACATCATGCGCGGGGACAAAATAGGGATCATCGGCCCCAACGGGGCGGGGAAGACCACGCTGCTCAAACTGCTGCTCGGCGAACTGCAGCCCCAGAGTGGCGAAGTCCACCAGGGCACGAACATCGAAGTGGCCTATTCCGACCAGATGCGCTCTCTTCTGGACGAGACCAAGACGGCCCGGGACATTGTCGGGGGCGGCTCGGATTATATTGACGTCCACGGCAACCGCCACCATGTCATCGGCTACCTGAAGGATTTTCTGTTCACCCCGGAACGGGCCCAGACTGCTGTCAGCGTCCTTTCCGGCGGGGAGCGCAACCGCCTGCTTCTGGCTCGCCTTTTCACCCGGCCGTGCAACGTCCTGGTGCTGGACGAACCCACCAATGACCTGGACCAGGAAACCCTGGAACTGCTGGAGGAACTCATTGGGGAGTTCGAGGGCACGGTGCTGGTGGTCAGCCATGACCGTGAGTTTCTGAACAACACGGTGACTTCCTGTTTCGCATTCGAGGGTGATGGGGTGGTCATCGAATACGCCGGCGGATACGACGACTGGCTGGTCCAGCGTCCTGTGGCCGAGAAGCCTGAACCGGTCCACATCAGACCGCAAAGGGCCAAGGCAGCCAAGCCCCGCAAGATGACCTACAGGGAAAATCAGGAACTGGAGGCCCTGCCCGGACGCATCGAGGAAATGGAGGGCCGCATTGCCCAGCTGCATGAGCTGATGAACGATCCAGATTTCTACACCAACGACCATACAGTCGTGGCGACCGAGGCGGCCCGACTTGAAGCCCTGGAGGCAGAGCTCGATGTCCTGCTGACCCGATGGGACGAGCTGGAAGAGCTGCGCATGCTGTGCGATTCGTGAGACCCATGCCGCGCGGGCATCCATTTCTTTCGCGTCAAAAATTCTGTTGGGGCCGCACAAGGGCTTGCTGGACCGGCCAGCATGCCTTCAGCAGGGATCCGCGCATGACTCCCCTGGCCCCGGGATCTTTCAAACCACAGCATCCGGGTTTTCAGCCGCGTCGCGGCCGTCCATGTGAAACCCGGAGCGTTGGACAGGAGTAGACGGATGCATGCGCAGTTTGGGGGATTGCGGGACTTTGTCTGCCGGCGGTGCGGACTGTACGGCATGGTCGATGTCCTGGGCATGGAATTCGACTATGATCAGAGTTCTGGCATACTTTTCGACATCCTGGACGATTCTGACGGGCGGCGCAGGGGCGATCAGATCGTCTGTGACTGTGGCTGTGAGCAGTTTGACATGCAGGTGCAGGAGGGGAAATGAGCGTTCGGCAGATTCGGGAGCCCAGGGCCATGCAACGCACGGGCCTGGGCTGGAAGCGTGAGGGCAAGGTTGTCGGCCTCGTGCCGACCATGGGATATCTGCACGAAGGCCATCTGTCACTTTTGCACTGGGCCCGGGAACGTTGCGACATCCTGGTCCTTTCCATCTTCGTCAACCCGACCCAGTTCGGCCCTGCCGAGGATCTGGACAACTATCCCTCTGACCTGGCCCGGGACATGGCCCTGGCCCAGGAGTGCGGCGTCGACGTCCTCTTCGCGCCCAGAACGGACGCCATGTACAACCCTGACCACGGTACCTGGGTTACGGTGCCCGACTTGACCAGGCATCTCTGTGGCAGCTCCCGGCCCATCCATTTCCGGGGCGTCGCCACGGTGGTCTGCAAGCTGTTCAACCTAGTCCAGCCCAGCTTCTCCGTGTTTGGCGAAAAAGACTGGCAGCAGCTCGCCGTCATCCGCAAAATGGTCCGGGAGCTGGACATGCCGGTGCGTGTCGAAGGCCGGCCCATCGTGCGCGAGGCCGACGGATTGGCCATGAGCTCGCGCAACGTCTATATGACCCCAGAAGAACGCTCTGCAGCACCGCATATCCAGAAGGGCCTCGGTCTCCTGGAAAATCTGGTGCGCTCCGGAGAACGCGACCCCAAGGTCCTGCGCGAGGCAGTTCTGGCCTATTACGCCGAGCATCTGCCCATGGGCAGGCTCGACTATCTGGAACTGGTCGATCCGTGGCGCATTGAACCCGTAACCCGGATCGGCGCTGAAGTCCTGGCGGCCGTGGCCATGCACATGGGCGCGTCCCGCCTCATCGACAACAGGCTCATCGTGCTCGGGTCATGACTGCGGCCCTTGCGCACCTCTCATGGGCCGTGGTTGACCCCGCATGAGATTTCAGGGCATGCGACATATGCAGTTGTGTTTGCAGGGCACGGGCAGAATCACGAACATCAGCGGGGAAACGACATGAAGACCTTGGTGGATTTTCGGCGGAGCAAGGAGGCGGGGGAGAAAATCGTGATGGTGACCGCGTATGACTACCCCTCCGCACGTCTGGCCGAGGAGGCCGGGGTGGACATGATTCTGGTGGGCGATTCCCTGGGCATGGTCGTCCTGGGCTACGACTCCACGGTGCCGGTGACCATGGCCGACATGATCCATCACACCAGGGCCGCCCGCCGGTTGTAGTGGGGCACGCGCACACCCTGGAGCTTCAGTTCCCGCACGGCCAGGAAACGGTTGTTGCCAGCGTCGCGGAAGTCGATGGCCCGCGCGTGGGCATGGCGGGTCTCGCCGGCGGTGTCGCGCCATTCCACCGGCACCCCGCCGCGAATGAAGCCGTAGAACTCCTTGTTATGCTGAATCAAGGAGCGGGCGAAATCGATATGGGTCAGCTTCTCG
>ERZ1645192.906-NODE-906-length-24907-cov-9.441252_pt1 | contig 24907 bp, 17 predicted proteins | sample MGYA00575354_ERZ1645192 | MGnify/ENA primary metagenome ERZ1645192 (study PRJEB40844, sample SAMN11349763) | freshwater sediment metagenome | isolation source: river sediment | host: Sediment | place: India: Faizupur Khadar , New Delhi | collected 2017-02-21 ... | reverse complement strand
CACGATTCAGGATGGTTTGATCCCGCAATGCCGGGAGGAGGAACATTCAACGGTTACACTGACATATTTGAAGCGTTTTTGCCGGCCCTCCGGAACAGGGGTTTCTCAGATGACGATATCGATCAGATCATGGTAAAAAATCCGGGCAGGGCATTTACTATCGGCATCAGGAAATTGTAATACCAGCGTATCATATTTCTGGTCCCGGCAAAGAAGCGGGGCCATAACCTGCCAGTAACCTTATGAAACCAAGCATCCCTCTTACCATTTGTGCTTCGCTTGCAGTTGTTTCCTGCTCCGAGGCGGGAAAAGAAAAACCTCTTCCCAATATTGTTTACATTCTTGCTGATGATCTGGGTTATGGAGACCTGAGCTGCTACGGACAAAAGAAATTTTCAACCCCGAATATCGACAGGCTTGCCAGTCAGGGAATGCTCTTCCGGCAGCATTATACCGGCTGTACAGTTAGTGCTCCCTCGAGATCATGCCTTATGACAGGACTTCATACCGGTCACACCCCGATCAGGGGAAACAAGGAATGGAAGCCCGAAGGTCAGTGGCCGCTCCCTGCCGCATCGGTAACTATTGCCGAAATGCTTAAGGATGCAGGTTATACCACCGGAGCATATGGAAAATGGGGCCTGGGGTACATCAACACTGAAGGTGATCCCGTTTCCCAGGGATTTGATGAGTTTTATGGTTATAACTGCCAGCGGCTTGCACATAATTATTTTCCCGACCATCTCTGGCACAACAGGGAAAGGATAGAGCTTCACGAAAATGACAGCAGCCGCAAGGGCGCCTACAGTCCCGACCTTATTCATTCCGAAGCACTGAAATTTATCGAAGCGAACAGCAACAAGCCCTTTTTCATGTTCTATCCTACAACCATACCTCATGCCGAACTTGTGGCAAAGGAAGAATACATGCAAAAATTCAGGGGTAAATTAGAACCCGAGAAAGCTTATAAAGGTGTTGATGACGGACCGGAATTCAGACAGGGACCCTATGGCTCGCAGTCTGAATCACATGCTGCGTTTGCGGCTATGGTCACCAGGCTTGACGACTATGTGGGCGAGATAATGCAGAAGCTGGTTGAACTTGGCATTGACAACAATACCATCGTGATCTTTGCATCGGACAACGGTCCCCATCTTGAAGGCGGAGCCGATCCTGATTATTTCGACAGCAACGGGCCACTGAGAGGGTACAAGAGGGATAACTATGAAGGCGGTATCAGGACAGCCATGATAGTCAGATGGCCTGGGAAGGTCAGACCTGGAACAGTATCAGATCACATCTCGGCATTCTGGGACGTACTGCCTACCTTTGCCGACATAACAGGTGCAAGTGCTCCTGAAGGGATCGATGGTATTTCCTTTCTTCCTGAACTTCTGGGTAAAAAGCAAAGTAAACACGAATATTTATACTGGGAATTCCATGAGCAGGGTGGTAAAATGGCAATAAGGTCGGGTGACTGGAAAGCGGTGAAATTAAATGCCGGCAATCCGGCTGAAAGTACCATTGAGCTTTACGATCTTTCGTCGGATACAGGCGAGACCAATGATCTGGCAGCCTCAAAACCCGAACTGGTGAAGAAACTAGAACAGATGATGAATGATGCTCATGTTCCTTCAGATATTTTTCCATTCCCCTTTGAAACTGACAAATAAAATGAACCTTAAATTCGTGACAGGGTCGGCCGGAATTATTTCTGCATCACTGACCCAGATAAGCTTTTCCCAGCCTGTCGAAAAACCTAACATAATCATTATTCTTGCCGACGATCTTGGCTATGGCGACGTCAGCTGTTACGGTGCAAGGCGCCTGAAAACGCCAAATATAGACAGGATTTCAAATCAGGGACTTAGATTTACGAATGGATATTGCACATCGGCCACAAGCACCCCTTCGCGATATTCATTGCTCACCGGGCAATATGCATGGAGAAGGGATGGTACAAGCGTTTTGCCCGGTGATGCATCTGCACTGATAACCCCGGGAATGATCACCATGCCTTCGGTGATGAAAAGCGCAGGATATACTACCGGTGTTGTTGGCAAATGGCACCTTGGCCTTGGTCCCGAAGGAGGTCCCGACTGGAACGGGGAAATCAGACCCGGACCGCTGGATATCGGCTTCGATTACAGCTTTATAATACCTGCAACAGGCGATCGCGTACCCTGCGTGTATGTTGAAAACAGAAGGGTAGCGGGACTCGATCCTTCCGATCCTATTTCAGTGGATTATGGCAAAAAGATCGGGAACTGGCCCACAGGAAAGGAGAATCCGGAACTCCTGAAAATGCATCCCAGTCATGGTCACGACATGACCATAGTCAATGGCATCAGCCGTATCGGGTATATGACAGGAGGCAGGTCGGCATTGTGGGTGGATGAGGATATGGCCGATGTAATTACAGACAAAGCAGTTAAGTTTATCGAAGACAATCAAGGGAAACCATTTTTCCTTTACTTCGCAACACACGACATCCATGTACCCAGGGTTCCGAATGGTCGCTTTGCAGGAAAGAGCGGAATGGGTCCCAGGGGGGATGCAATACTGGAGTTTGACTGGTCAGTGGGAGAGATTGTGAAAGCTGTTAAAAGAATGAAGCTTGAAAAGAAAACACTGATAATTGTAACCAGCGATAATGGTCCGGTGGTGGATGACGGGTACCGCGACCAGGCGGTGGAGCTTCTGGGGTCTCACAAACCGGCCGGTAAACTCCGGGGAGGAAAATACAGCGCATTTGAGGGAGGAACAAGAGTGGTTTTCATTTCTTCATGGAAAGGGACAATTAAAAAAGGTGTCACAGGTGCATTATTCAGCCAGATCGACATGATGGCCTCACTTGCAGGTATTGCAGGAGCTTCAATACCCGAAGGAGGGGCTCCTGACAGCCGCAACAATATTGATGTACTCACCGGAAGAACAACCGTGGGGCGCGAATGGGTTGTGGAGCAGCCGGCACGAAACAGGCTTTCAATTGTACAGCGCGGATGGAAGCTGATTGAACCCGGACAGGGTCCTAAGATCCAGGTCAATACAAATACTGAAACGGGTAATGATCCCTCATATCAGCTTTACAATATTGGAACCGATCCCGGCGAGAGAAATAACGTGGCAGGTGACAATCCGGTTATTGTTAAGGAATTAACAGATCTCCTTAATTCAATAAGAGGACGATGAAAAATTACCTGACATACGTGCAGGCAGGTATTACCACCATCCTTTCCTCGGGATTGTTTGCACTGTCGCCTTCCTTCGCCGCAGCCGGAACGTCACAGAAAGCAGCTCAAAAACCTAATGTTATTGTTATTCTTCTTGATGATTTCGGATATACCGATCTCGCATGCTACGGAAGCAGGTACTATGAAACACCAAATATTGACAGACTGGCAAGTCAGGGGATAAGGTTTACCAATGCCTACGCAGCTTGTCCTGTCTCTTCGCCCACTAGGGCCGCACTGATGACAGGCAAATATCCGGTCAGCACTGGTATTACCGACTGGATACCGGGGAGGCAGGCTTCGAGGAACGGTTCACCCGAAGACAGGCTGCTTGCACTTCCGTTCAGACTCCAGCTCGAAAGGGAAGAAATAACAATTGCTGAAGTTTTGAAAAGAAACGGTTATGCCACAATGATAAGCGGCAAATGGCATCTTGGAGCCGGTGAGGAATTCTGGCCCGAGAACCAGGGTTTTGATGTTAACAGCGGAGGACACGCTGCCGGACAACCAAACAGAAGCAAGACATCAAACGGATATTTTTCCCCTTACGGGAATCCCCGACTCGATGACGGGCCGGAAGGAGAGTACCTTACCGACCGCCAGACTGATGAGGCGCTTGAATTCATTGAAAGCGCATCCGGAAAACCATTCTTCGTCTTTCTTTCATACTACGCAGTCCATAACCCGATGCAGGCAAAGGAAGAGCATATCCGAAAATTCACCATGAAAGCTGATTCCATGGGAATTTCAGATACTGAAACCTTCACCCGCAACCGGGAATGGATAAAAGAATCAATGAGCGATAATTACAAGGAAAGGATTGTACATGGCAACCCGGTATATGCAGCTATGATTTACAGTGTTGACGAAAACATTGGAAGGCTTGTAAAGAGACTTGGCGACCTGAACCTCGACAGAAATACCATTATAATATTTACTTCTGACAACGGCGGTCTTTCAACTTCAGAAGGTTCGCCCACCTGTAACTTTCCTCTGAGAGCAGGAAAAGGATGGCTGTATGAGGGAGGAATAAGAGTTCCACTTATTATAAAATACAATGGTTCGGTAGAATCCGGGACAATCAGAAACAACCCGGTTGCAACCATCGATATATTTCCAACCATAATTGACGTCACAGGTTCTGCAGGCAGTAAAACTACCGAAGGGGAAAGTCTTGTTCCGCTTTTTCAAGGCGACAGGATGAAAAAGCGTCCTCTGTTCTGGCATTATCCCCACTATTCAAACCAGGGAGCATGGCCAGGAAGTGCAATCAGGCTTGGAAGATACAAGCTGGTTGACAATTTCGAAAAGGGCAGGCAGGAGCTTTATGATCTCGAAACGGATCTTTCCGAAACAAAGGATATTTCAACTGCCATGCCTGCGAAGACAAGAAAACTGTATAAACTCCTCGTAGAATGGAGAGAAGAGCATAATGCGCAAATGATGATCCCTAATCCTGCGTGGAATGATAAACCATAGTGGACAGGACTGCTGCAATCATCAGCCTGCCGGAAAAATCAAAATACTTACCCGAATCATCGCAATGAACCCCCTCAGAACAACAGTTAACATCGGACTTGCCTCAATTGCCGCTTTTCAGGCAAGTGGACAGACAGCAGAATCTTTCAAACCTTGCACTCCAAACATAGTGCTCATTCTCATGGACGACATGGGATACGGGGATATCGGAAGAACAGGAGCCGTTCAATATAAGACTCCAAACCTCGACAGGCTTTCTTCCAGCGGTATGCAATTCACCTGGTATTACTGCCCACAGGCTGTAAGCAGCGCATCAAGAGCCGGACTGCTTACCGGCTGTTACCCAAACCGGATCGGTATAACCGGAGCCCTGATGCCATGGGCAACACACGGGATCAACAGTGATGAAACAACCATTGCAGAAATCCTGAAAGCAAGAGGCTATCATACAGGCATAATAGGCAAATGGCACCTTGGACATCACAGGCAATTTCTGCCTCTTCAACATGGTTTTGACGAATACTACGGAATACCATACTCTAACGACATGTGGCCGGTCGATTTCGACGGAGTCCCCATTCATCTGAAGGACACTACCAGCAATAAAATGAAGTATCCGATACTGCCTCTTGTTGAAGGGAATGAGAAAGTTGCCGAAGTAAGGACGCTTGCTGACCAGGATAAACTGACTGCCGACTATACGGCCAGGGCTGTCGGGTTCATAGAAAACAATGCAGGGAAACCCTTCTTCCTGTACTTCCCTCATTCAATGGTTCACATACCTCTTGGAGTATCTCCGGCGTTCAGGGGCAAAAGCAACCAGGGATTGTATGGTGATGTGATGATGGAAGTCGACTGGTCAGTGGGGGAAATAATGAAAGCCCTTGAACGGAATGGCCTTGAAAAGAACACCCTGGTAATATTCACCAGCGACAACGGACCCTGGCTCAATTTTGGCAATCATGCAGGTTCCACCGGCGGACTGAGGGAAGGAAAGGGAACCACTTGGGAAGGGGGACACAGGGTCCCGTGCATCATGAAATGGCCCGGAGTTATTGAGTCCGGTACTGTCTGCAACGAGATGGCTTCTTCAATCGACATACTTCCTACGATTGCACATATAACCGGAGCAGAGCTTCCGTCTTTGAGAATTGACGGAGTGAGTATACTTTCCCTGATGCTAGGGGAAAAGAACGCAACTCCTCGCCGTGAATTCTATTATTATTATCAGACCAACAGTCTTGAAGCCGTCCAGCGCGATTTCTGGAAACTGGTTCTGCCTCATCAGGGACGCACCTACAGGGATATGAAGCCAGGGGCTAACGGATGGCCCGGTCCCACGGCAACTGAAACCGTTTCTTCGCCTCAGCTTTTCGACCTCAGGCGCGATCCGGGCGAATGGTATGACGTGGCCGCATACTATCCCGGCAAGGTTAAAGAGCTTATGGAATTGGCAGGAGAAGCAAGAAAGGATCTTGGCGACGCCCTTACCGATTCCCCCGGAATGAACAGGAGAAAAGCAGGCGAACTTTAATAGGTTAAAAGTTGACAATATTATTATTTATTAATGTATTATAGGCGATAAGCGATGTATCGGAACCGCGTTCCGCACACCAATTTACCCGCAACAAGCAACCAGTAACCAGTAACTAACCACCTTTCCCCATGAACCTCAAATCCCTGATCGGAGTCGGAGCAGCATCATTGCTTACGGCTTCTTCCTTTAGCCAGCAAATACATCGTCAACCAAACATTCTCTGGATATCAACCGAGGATATGAGCCCCCGTCTTGGCTGTTACGGAGACAACACCATTAAGACACCCAACATTGACAGGCTCGCTTCGCAGGGAGTGAGATTCACTAATGTCTTCACCACAGCAGCAATAAGCGCGCCATGCAGGGCAGGAATTATCACCGGAATGTACCAGACATCAATCGGGTGCATGCATATGAGGACCACCTCGTACAGAAGAAGCGCTGACAATCCGGTTGAATTCACAGCAGTTCCCCCGCATTATGTAAAGGCTTTCACTGAATATATGCGCACTGCCGGTTACTATTGCACCAACAACAACAAAACCGACTACCAGTTCGCCAAAGACCCTGTTCCGGTAAGCATCTGGGATGAATGCAGCCGAAATGCCCATTACAGGAACCGCCCCGATAAAAGCCAGCCTTTCTTTGCTGTATTTAACTGGACAGGAACCCACGAAAGCCAGAACTGGGACATAAGCAAGGTCAAAACCGATCCAAAATCCGTTCCGGTGCCGCCATATTATCCCGACAATGAGATTGTAAGAAAGAATATTGCCAGGTTTTATGACAATATAGCCAGGCTTGATTCAGTGGTAGGGGTGATGCTCAATGAACTTGAAAGGGAAGGGGAACTCGACAATACAATAATTTTCTTCTGGGGCGATCACGGCGACGGTCTGCCCAGGGGCAAAAGGTGGCTTTATGACTCCGGGCTGAGGATTCCGCTCATCATTAAATTTCCCGACCGGATGAATGCAGGGACTGTTGATGAAAGGCTCATAAGCTCAATTGACCTTGGTCCCACTGTCCTCTCCCTTGCCGGCGTACCAGTACCTGCGCATATGGAAGGAAGAGCTTTCCTTGGCAACCAGGCTCAACCCGAAAGGGATGCAGTATATGCAGCCCGCGACAGGGTTGATGAATCGTACGACATGATCCGTTCGGTAAGAACAAGGGACTATCTCTACGTTCGCAATTATTATCCGAATGAACCTTTTCAGATCTGGGTTCCCTATCTTAACAACATGCCGATTTACAAAGAGATGCTTCGTTTGGATGCCGAGGGAAAACTTACCGGCGCTCAGAAATCGTGGATGAGTTCCACCCGGCCTCCGGAAGAATTGTACGACGTTAAGGCTGATCCTTTCCAGATCAACAACCTGGCAGTGGATCCTAAATTCCGGAAAGTGCTCGATGATCTCAGGCAGAAGCATGAACAATGGACTCTCGAAACCGGTGATCTGGGACATATGAACGAACCCGAAATGATAGAGCAGATGTGGCCCGGAATGAAGCAGCCCGTTACCGATGCTCCCTATTTCATCGTCAACTCACCAGAAGACAGGGCTTCGAAAAACCTGCGGACAGGCGGCACATATACATTCCCCATGACACTGGCATTTTACTGTCCCACTCACGGAGCCTCGCTGGTATATACCTTTGAGGAAAGAGAGAATCCGCACTGGCTTCTTTATTCAGGGCCTTTGCATCTGAAACCCGGAAACTACAATATAAGAGTAAAAGCTGTGCGCTACGGATACCGCGACAGCGGGGAACTCAGGGGATCCTTTGAAATCAAATAACTGACTAAATATGCAACCTGACCTTAAAATCACCGCTATGATTGGAATGGCTGCCCTGTGTTGTAATCAGTCATCAGCACAGAACGGGCAGCAGCGTCCGAACATAATCTATATCATGTCCGACGATCATGCCTACCAGGCAATAAGCGCCTACGGAAGTGCACTGAAGGAACTGGCAGCCACCCCGAATATCGACAGGATAGCAAGGGAAGGGATCAGATTTGACCGCTGCCTTGTCACCAATTCCATTTCAGGTCCCTGCAGGGCTGTGATCCTAACCGGTAAATACAGTCATCTCAACGGTTTTGTGGCCAATGAAGGGCAGAAGCCTTTCGACGGTTCCCAGCAGACATTTCCCAAACTTCTGCAAAAAGCCGGATACTCGACCGCCATGATAGGGAAGTGGCATCTAGGTTCAGATCCGACGGGATTTGATCATTGGGAAATACTTCCCGGGCAGGGAAGCTACTACAATCCCGAGTTCATAACCAGGGATGGCAGGCATACTGAAAAGGGCTATGTCACCGAACTGATAACCGATAAATGCATTTCATGGCTTGAGGATGCCAGGGATTCGGGGAAACCCTTTATGCTGATGATGCACCACAAGGCGCCTCACAGGGAATGGCAGCCCGGTCCGGAAGAACTGACTCTATACAAGGACGTTACCTTCCCCGAACCCCCTACGCTTTTTGACGATTACTCAAACAGGGGCACGGCAGAACTAACACAGGATATGACAATCTCAAAAACTATGAGACTGGAGGAGGATCTGAAACTTTACCGCGACAGGTCGAAAATGAAGAATACCGGATTAAACAGACTCGATCAGGTTCAGATGGCAGAATGGGATTCTGTATATAATCCCATAATCAGAAAGTTCTATGCATCAAACCTCTCGGGTGATGAACTTGTGAGATTCAAGTACCAGCGCTACCTTCAGGATTATCTTGCGTGTATTGCAGCAGTTGACAAGAGTGTGGGAGAGGTACTCGACTATCTGAAGGAGACCGGTCTGGACAAAAACACTGTTGTGATATATGCCTCTGATCAGGGATTTTATCTTGGTGAGCATGGGTGGTTCGATAAGAGGTTTATGTTCGAGGAATCGTACCGGACGCCGCTTCTGATCAGCTGGCCGGGTGTTACAAAGTCCGGAACCATTAACGGCGATATGGTTTCAAACATAGACCTCCCCGAAACATTCCTTGAGATTGCAGGCGTCGATGTACCTTCCGATATGCAGGGGAGGAGCATGGTACCTGTTCTGAAAGGCAGAACTCCCGGTAACTGGAGAAAGGAACATTACTACCACTATTATGAGTATCCCGGATCGCACATGGTAAAGCGTCATTACGGCATGAGCACACAGCGCTATAAACTGATTCACTATTATTACGATATCGACGAATGGGAACTATACGACAGGATAGCCGATCCGCTCGAAATGAGAAATTTTTATGATGATCCGTCATATTCACGGGTACGGAAAAAACTTCACAGGCGACTCGCAAAGCTGATGGTGGAATACGGCGACAGTGAAGAGCTTGCACACAGCTTGCTTCCCAAATAATCATTCTTTCCCGCCAGCCTTTAAGGGACCGCAGGACTGCAGGACAGAATGACCGCACGACTTCTCTAAACCTTCCGGGTGAAAGCTTCCCTGATAAGTTCAAGGCTTTTGGTCATCAGATCATGTAAATGGGCTTACCCATGCAGCAGTTTTTGAATTTCTTTCCCGATCCGCATGGACAGGGGTCATTGCGTCCAGCGACAACGGATCTTACAACCTGATTCTCCCTGTTCCTTATCCAGGTCATGACATTGGCAGGAGGGCGCTTGTTTTCGAGCTCTTCCGCCATAAACTTCATATAGGGCTCAACATGCCGGAAGAACAGCCTGTATCCCTCACATAGATAATTCAGTCCCGGTTCACCGTCGGGTGTGGTCAGGAACCTGTGCTTGGGACATTCTCCGTGGCAAAGGTACCTGAGATCGCATTTCAGGCAAAAACGGGGAAGTCTGTTTCGTTTGTTCACACCGAAGTCAAACTGAGTCTGCGATCTGGTCAGTTCCAGCAAGCTTGTATTCCCGATGTTGCCAAGATGATACTCGGGATACACAAAATGGTCGCACGAATAAATATCTCCGTTATGTTCCATTACGAGCGCATCACCGCATGTATCGTTAAAAACACAGAGGCCGGGACTTTCACCAGCATAATTTGCAAGGGTTGCATCGAAAATCTGGACAAAGTATCTGGCAACATCATTTCTCACCCACTCGTCAAAAATGGTGATGAGGAACTTTCCGAACTGAACCGCGGGGACTGTAAAAGGAGCAACCCGGGAATGGTTCAGATGTATCGGGGCAATTAATCTCAGGTCGCCGGGTGTACTTTGTTCATTTTCAAATTCCACAACGGGCAGAAACTGCATGAATCCGCTTCCGATCCTTTTCAGAAACCGGTATGTTTCGGAAGCAAAATGTACATTATAGCTGTTGACAACGCTCAGGGTATTGAATTCCACGTTATACTTATGAAGCAGCTCAATTCCCTTCATTACTTTTCTGAAAGTAGGCCTGCCTGATCTGGTCCTTCTGAAGTGATCATGGTTATGTTCCTCTCCGTCAATGGATATGCCCACAAGAAAATTGTTGTCCTTAAAAAATTTGCACCAGTCAGCATCCAGCCTGGTTCCGTTGGTCTGAAATGAATTTTCGATCTTCTTGTCGCCTGCATAAACCTTTTGCAGTTCAACCGCCTTTTTGTAGAAATCAAGCCCCATAAGTGTCGGTTCACCTCCCTGCCAGGTGAAAGTGACCACCGGAACCTGGTTAGCCTCAATGAATTGCTTTGTGAAGCTCTCAAGAAGCTCATCACTCATTCTTGTTCTGAGATCATTCCCATAGAGCTTGCTCTTTTCCAGATAATAGCAATAAGTGCAATTCAGGTTGCAGGATGAACCCGACGGCTTAACCATCACATGAAAAGCATCAGGTCGTTTCAGCCGTAGAGCATCGGAAAACAGTAGAGTGGGCTTCATGCGGTAAATGTAGAAAATTTTATTTTGTTAAGACAGTCAACGTATGCATGCCTAAACAATTACAAGTTCTTTGTCGCTTTGTCAGTAATTTTTTTATTTTTGAAACGAATAACCACCGACCTAAACCATAATCATTTTAACATGAAAAAAACTACCTGTATACTGATCTCAGGCATTTCTCTGATCTTTCTGCTCTTTTCCTGCAACGGAGCGAAAGATACTGATCAGCCTGTACTTGGAACACGTTCCGTTTCAATTATCAGGAAGAATGGCCTCCAGTTCAAGGACCATAACAAGAATGGCAAACTCGATCCTTATGAAGACTGGCGTCTTGCAGCAGAAGTACGTTCAGCAGATCTGGCATCACAGATGACGCTGGAAGAAAAAGCAGGTCTGATGCACATCAGTTCTGAACGCCGGCTCTCAAGGGGCGGACCATTCGCAGCAGTTGAACCGCAATCCCCTGTGGATGAAGTTAAAATAATCCCGGAAGATCCTTTTCCTGCAACGGTTGATTACCTTACAAACCGTCACCTGCATTTTCTTATTATCCGCGACAATATTCCTGCTTCGCAGCTTGCATCGCGTAACAACAAGTATCAGGAACTGGCTGAGCAGACACGTCTCGGCATACCGATAGTGTTCACCTCGAATCCAAGAAATCATTCAGGGAATGCAGAATTCGGAATTGCCGAAGCCAGCGGTCAGTTTTCTCTCTGGCCAGGTACACTGGGGCTTGCTGCTGCTGACGATTCCGCTATGATAAGAAAGTTTGCCGAAATTGCCAGAAATGAATGGAGGGCTGCCGGCATCAGAAAGATCTACGGTTATCAGGTTGAAGTTGCAACTGAACCAAGATGGCGCCGTATAAGCGGTACTTTCGGTGAAGGTCCTGAACTGAACGCCAGATACGCTTTTGCATTGGTTCGCGGTTTTCAGGGACCTGTAATAAACAGTGAGTCAGTTGTGCATACGATAAAGCATTTCCCGGGCGACGGTCCGGTTTATCTTGGGCTCGATCCTCATAATGTTGAAGGCCAATGGGCAGTTTATCCCACTGAAGGCAGTCTGTTCAAGTATCAGCTTCCTCCGTTCCAGGCCGCATTCGACGCCGGAGTCAGTTCTCTTATGAGTTATTACAACCGCCCCTACAATGAAATGTCGGTGCCTCAGTACAAGGGTACTCTGTTTGAGTCGGTTGCAGGAGCATACAACAAGGGCATAATCAGTGATCTTGCCAGGGAAATGGGATTTCTTGGCTATGTGAACACCGACAGCGGCATCCTTAGCAACACTGCCTGGGGAGTTGCAGACCTGTCGCAGGAAGAGCGCTATGCAAAAGCTGTGAAAGCAGGATCGGCAATATTTTCTGACTATAATGATCCCACCGGACTGATCAATGCCGTGAAAACCGGATTGCTTACGGAAGAAGAACTCAATCCGGCCGTGAAAGCTCTTCTCAAGGAAGTCTTTTCACTGGGACTGTTTGAAAATCCTTATGTCGAACCCGAAGAGGCACAAAAGATTGCTGACGATCCGGCCTCACAGGCCCTGGCCGATGAAGCCCACAGGAAATCGGTGGTTCTTTTGCGCAATTCAGGTATCCTGCCTCTGGCAGAGGGCAAGAAGGTATATGTTGAAGTATTCAGCGGAAATAACAGTGAAGCCACAACCAAAGCCTTCAGGGATGTAGTTGGGACGTCGGCCGCCGTGGTTGATGAACTTTCCGATGCAGACGCAGCGCTGGTATGGGTAATGCCATCCAATTTTCAGATATCTGCCGAAAAAGGCATGTCCATAACCCTTAACAAGGACACTGGAATTGACGTCGCAAAAATTAAGTCGATCGAATCGAAGGTTCCGACCGTGCTCATCATCAACCTTGTGAATCCCTGGGTTATAAATGAAATTGAGCCGGATGCCGCTGCAGTTCTCACAACCTTCGGAATAAAGGGAGAGGCTCTTCTGGATGTGGTTTATGGCCGCTTCAAACCCACAGGAAAACTGCCGCTCACAATCCCTAAGAATCAGGAGGCAGTCGAGAAAAATGCATCGGATGTGCCGGGCTTCGCTGAGAACTTTGATTATGCCTACACCAATGCCGATGGCAACAAATATGTATTCGGATTTGGGATAAGTTATTAAAGAAATTTTATATCAGGTTTTTTAGGGATGCGGCCGGTATAATCCGGCCGCATCCTTCATTTTGAACACCGGCAACAGGATATGCAAAGACAGGTCTCATGAAAATATTTGAAAATGTGGCAACAGATTAACTTCTTTTCATTTATATTAGTCACCGTTTGGCGATTTCCCTGTTCCGGATAATGATATTTCCTGCGTTATTTAAACTGCCTGTAAAGTTGTTTAATATGAGAATCAAGATAAGACTCTTTATCCCCATTCTTGCAATAGCCTTTCTGTCAGTATCCCAAAACTCCTGTGTAAACAATAATGAAGAGGACCTTTACGGCATTAAACCTTGTGACACAGAAGATGTTACCTGGGAATCTCCGGTAAAGGAAATTCTTCAGCAATATTGTGTGATGTGTCACGGACCAACATTCGCAGCAAAAGGAGTCAGACATGACAGTTATGAAGCTGAAAAGATAGTAATTAATGACGGAAGGCTGAGAGGTGTGATAAACCATCTGCCCGGCTATCCGAAAATGCCAAAGGACAGGGGCAAACTGCCGGAATGTGAACTTAATATCTTAAATACATGGCTCGACAATGGTGCGCCTGAATTCTGAATAAAAATGAAGATAATCCCTAATCCAAAACTGAGCGTTTTGCTTATTGCTGTTTTTGCTGCGTTATCTGCTGCTGTCAGCGACGGTCAGGATCTTGATGATCTGCTTGGCAAAATATCTTCTGAACCTGCTCCCGAATATGTTTACGGTACATTTAAGGGCACCACTATCATAAACGGACAGTCGGTGGAGCTCGCAGGGAATAACGACCTTCTTTTTCTTGTTTCTCACAGGTTTGGAGCTGTAAACAGCGGCCTTTACAATTTTTTCGGGCTCGATCAGGGCACTACCCGCCTGGGATTTGAATACGGTGTCAGGGATGTAATGTCATTATCAATAGGCCGGAGCAATTATGAGAAGACCTATGACGGTGGCATAAAGCTTAAAATATTTCGTCAGCAGACAGGCGTCAGGAACATTCCTGTTTCAGTTACTGTTTATTCTGCTGTCTTTGTCAACACCCTGAAATGGACTGACCTGGAAAGAGAAAATCTTTTTTCTTCAAGATTTTCCTATTCGACTCAGATCCTTGCTGCACGCAAATTCAATAAAAACCTCTCATTGCAGATCAGTCCCTCATTTGTGCATTTCAATCTGGTGCCGTCAAATGAAGACCAGAACAACATCTTTTCCGTTGGATTGGGGGGCAGATATAAATTAGGATCAAGGTTTTCGGTTAACGGAGAATATTTCTACCTTCTTCCGGGGAAAAGTGCCGGTGATTATTCAAATTCTCTTTCGGTCGGGGTTGACATTCAGACCGGCGGACATATTTTCCAGCTTCATTGTACAAATTCCCAACTTATGTTTGCCCCCGGATATATTGCCCGTTCGGATGGAAAATGGACAGAAGGCAACGTCTTTATCGGATTTAACATATACAGGAGCTTTTCATTAAGACTAAAGCGTGAAAGCAGTTCCGAAATCGCAGTCATGCCATGAGCAAAATTCTTATAATAATTCTGTTGTCTGTTTTAAACTTCCCTTATGTTCATACCCAGGATATGGCCGGGATATTCGTATGTAAAAACGGAAAGATAGACTTTATATCCGATGCGCCGCTTGAGCTTATTAAGGCTTCCAATGAAAAATTGTCAGGTGTGATCAATCTTAACGACCGGAGTTTTTCATTCACAGTCCCCGTCAGGGCTTTTGAAGGCTTTAACAGCAGCCTTCAACGGGTCCATTTCAATGAAGATTACATGGAAACAGAGTTGTACCCAAATTCGACTTTCAAAGGAAGAATAATAGAGGAAATTGACCTCAGAACACCCGGAAAATATCAGGTCAGGGCCAAAGGCAAGCTGAATATTCACGGGGTCGAAATTGAACGTATAATAAGATGCGATCTTGATGTGAAATCTGATCTCATTGACGCTGAAGCTTCCTTTACGGTTTTTGTCGCCGACCACAATATCAGCATCCCGTCGATTCTCAATCAGAAGATAGCCACGGAAGTCAGGGTTAATGTAAAACTTACCATGGTACCCTCGGAAAGGTGATCATATTTTATACGGATGAAAAAGGGAATTCCTTCCATACTGCTTATTTCATTCCTTATGATGGCAGCTCAGGCATTTGCCCAGGCCCCATTCCATAAACACTATGAACTGTTCAAGGGCAGGGAAGATTACAATGTAAATGTAGTTTACCAGGATTACAACGGCTTGATCTGGTTCGGCACCGACAGGGGTTTGTTCAGGTCCGACGGGATTAATAACATTCTTTTTACTACTGCCGACAGTCTGGCAAGTAACGACATCACGGCAATTAATTTAACCAGTGACGGAATACTCTGGATTGGCCACAGGAATGGAAAAATTACACTGTTCGACGGGAAAACTTTTCGTCCTTTCGACCCCGAAGAAGGCCTCGGTGAAATAACAGTATCCGACATACTGTCTGATCAGGATGGGACAATCTGGTTTTCAACCCTCGGAGAAGGAGTGTACAGATGGAACGGAAAATATCTGTCGAACCTGAATACAGATGATGGCATTTCCGATAACTATATCTATGACATTGAACTGGATAACAAGGGAACGCTATGGTTCGCCACTGATAACGGCATTACGCAGTATTCCGACGGCCATCCCGAAGTTTTGTCAATGAAGGACGGCCTTTCGGACAATATCGTCAGGGTTGTCAGGGCTGCTCCCGACGGCCAGCTATGGATAGGTACCGACGAAAAGGGAATCTCTGTTTTCAATACTGAAACGAGGTCATTTTTTAATATCTCCGGATGGAAATACAGCGCTGTAACAGGACTGACGATAAACAGGGAACATGAAGTCTGGATCGGAACCGAAAGCGATGGAATTGTACAGTTGAAACTCGGTGAATTCTCCTTTAATTACAGGGCTCTCATGATCGCTCCCGGGACAGAAACGGCAAGAGTCAATTCAGTAATATCGGATTTTGAGGAGAATATATGGATAGGAGGGAAGAAATTTGTTACCCAGGTACTGCCTCCCATATTTGAATTTCTTAATAAGGCTGACGGGACTCCTTTTGAGATAAGCTACAGCCTGATTGTTGATAATGAGGGGAATCTCTGGGTTTGCAGCGAGAAGGGACTTTACAGGGGTGCGCCCGGCCCCTCAGGATCTTTTTCCTGGGACAATATCAGTGACCGACTCAGTTCGGGCAGAACGAATTTTATCTCACTTTATATTGATAATGAAGGGCAGGTATGGGCAGGAACTTACGGCCAGGGTGTTTTCCGAATAAATCCCGGTAATCTTTCGTTTAAATTATATTCCGACCAGAACGGCCTCAGGGATAATAATGTGATATCGATTTCGGGCCGCGATAATCTTATATGGTTTTCGACACTTGGCGGGGGTATTACCTGTTTTGATACCCATACCGGGAAATTTACGAATTACAGCCAGCCTGAGCTTACTGATTCATATATTTATGAAACGGCAACCGACAAATCAGGCAGGACATGGATCGCCGGATCGACAAAATCACCTTTGTATCTGAGCAACGACAGCCTTTACAGGATCAATTATTCAGGACAGCAGATCCAGCAGTTTTACAGTGTGGCAATTGACACTCTCGGAAATGCATGGTTCAATGGCGGGGAGAAAGGAATTATTAAAATAGAAGGCGATTCTGCTGTATTCTTTGACAGAAATGATGAAATTATATACGACAGGATCCAGGCAATCGAATTCGATATTAAGAATAATCTTCTTATTGTATCGAACAGCGGTTTGCTTTTCTATAAACCCGGTTCAGGAATTATTCTTGAATTCGGCGAGAATTCATGGCTTTCATATCAATATCCTGTTTTGAACTCCCTTTTCACCGACAAAGATGGGAAAATCTGGATCGGCACTGAAACCGGGATCATTAAATACAATCCGGATTACCTCGATTTCACCGGAAGAAATCCTAAAGTATTCCTTTCATTAAAGAACCTGTTCTACGATCCTATCCCTCAGGGGAGAAATAAATTCAGACACGGGGAGAACAATTTTACTTTCGGTTATACCGGAATCTGGTTCAGCAATCCGGAAGGCCTCAAATACAGGTATATGCTGGTGGGGAACGATCCTGACTGGACTTACTCGGATCGCAATAAGACACTCACATACTCAAATCTGTCTCCCGGGAATTATTCATTTATAGCTGAAGTGAGCCTGGATCAGAGAAACTGGCTGAGATCGCCTGACTCTGCATTTTCATTTACAATAACTCCTCCTTTCTGGAGAAGGATATGGTTCCTTGCAGGCGTCATAATTCTGTTTTTACTGGCTGTTTACATGTACATAAGATTCCGGACAAAGACTCTGGAAAGGGAAAAGAAGATCCTCGAGGACGAAGTTATGAAGAGGACCTCAGAAATAAGAAAACAAAAAGAGGCAATAGAAGCCCAGAAAGAAGAAATTCAGTCCAGTATTCATTACGCCCACAGAATTCAGTCAGCGGTTCTGCCATCAAAAATCAGGATGGATTCATTGCTGAGAGATTATTTTATACTCTACAAACCATGTGAGATTGTAAGCGGGGATTTTTACTGGGTTTCAGGAAGTAATAAATATATATTCATTGCGGTAGCCGATTGCACAGGTCACGGGGTCCCCGGAGCATTTATGAGCATGCTGGGTCTGGGAGCCCTAAACGATATTCTGAAGTCACCTGACCGGATATCTGCAGCAGGCATCCTTGATCAGTTGAACGACCGGATACGCGAAGCCCTTCATCAGGGTGAAGAAAAGGACACAGAGGCAAGGGAAGGAATGGATATATCACTGTGTATGCTGGATACAAATTCAAATATCCTTCAGTTTTCCGGGGCTAATAATCCTGTATATATGATCCGCGACAATATCCTGAAGGAATACCCTGCCGACCGGATTGAAATCGGCAGCTATTCATCTGTAAAGCAAAAGTTTACCAATCATGAAATAAAATGCATCGAAGGAGACATTGTTTATTTGTTTTCTGATGGATTCACCGATCAGGTGGGAGACAGGGACAGGAAGAAATACAAGTCGCAAAGATTCAGAGAATTCTTATTATCGATTCATCAGAAAAGTACCGAAGAACAAAAACGATTACTGGATCATGAGATTGAGACATGGAAAGGCTCTTATGATCAGATTGATGACATTCTCGTTATGGGATTCAGGATTTCAGGCACGTCAGAAGGCCGAAATCCCATGTTATAACAATGTTATAACATGGGATTTGAGCTTCCGCGATCCTTCCGTATGAACTCAAAGGGCATTTTTGCCATTCGTTCCATTTCCTTGCCGACTTCAAGCATATCCGGATCATCTGATTCATAGTGCCATCTGATCTTAATTCCGTCATTCCCGGATCTCACTGCCGAGACAAGTTTGCAGAAATCAAGAATATATTTTGCGGATGAGGAATTGAAGTAATTAAAATCAAGATTGAATTCCACCATGCCGGAGTTTCCGGGTTTCCGGGATATATTACCGGAGAAGTCTTTAATCCACTCGATAAGTTGTCCATAAAACACAGGTACATTTGGCGGCCTTGATTCTCCCGAAATCTCATAAACATTATTTTCAGGATCAAAGTTTACTTTCGGGGAATTCGCCGTGCTCTCTATAAATAGTTTTTTCATCTGATATAATTGTCTACTTCTATTGTAATTTCCAAAAAATCGAGGTCATTTTCAATCTTTTTTAAAGAATAGGAGATCTCGTAACCCGATTTTAACCTGATAAGTATCAGTCCGAGGCCTGCTCCCGTTGCATCCTTTTTTGATTCCTCATTTATTCTCTTCTCATACAAGTCCTTCAGAGCATTCTCGCGGAGATTGTTGACTTCTTCGATCCTGCGAATTATCTTCCTGGCAAAATCCGACCTGACAGTATTACCCGCCTTGATAAAAATCCTTTCTTCTTTTTTTTCAACTGAGATGGAAGGTTCACCGGTAAGTTTTGTTGGAATTTCACTTTCCGAATATTTTATAATATTCTCAAGGATTTCAACTACGATTGCGTAAACCCTTTTGCCGGTAACCTTGTCGAGCTCTGCAAACTCACCGGCCTGCATCAGTTCCCTTAAAATTGTATTAAGTTTTTCATAATCAACAGGACCTGAATAACTCAGGAAACTGCCGGAGGGGGGAATATTACAGTCATGCCCGGGCATAATAATATACAAAAATCAATTAACTTGGTTCACTGTAACAAAGATAGGTTTATTGGAATAACCTTCGATTAAAATATCTTGGTTTTTGGACGCCCGATAAAAAAGTATTGACACAATGAGCGAACCCATATTAAGAGCGCTTGTACTGCTGTTTGCCCTGATCAGCGACATTCACAGGGATACTATTATTTCAGGCCGTGCAAAAAGTATTGTCAGGCTGTTCTTTTCAAAGCACCTTAATAAGGAACAGGTTGAAAAATACATGAAGATATTCGAGGAGCATCTTGAACATTACAGTTCGGCACAGATTGACAAGGACAGCACAAAGGACCGTAAAAGAATATCTCTGAATGCAATGCGAATACTTTCGATATGTGAAAGAATAAATGAAGAACTTCAGCAGAAGCAGAAGATATACGTCCTTGTAAAGCTCATTGATTACATTTCATTTGCAAGCGAAACAACAGAAAATGAACTCGACTTTCTGCAGACTGTTGCCGACGCGTTTTTTGTAAGTCCATCAGAATACAACGATATTTCAGGATTCATCCTCAAAGGACCAGAAGCGGTAACAGACAAGGACAAACTTCTGGTTATAGACAATTCCGTTTCCGGCAGCAGGGAATTCAGGCATATCAGCGACAGTAATATCCGCGGCACGCTGGTATTTATGAAGATTGCAAGCACAAATACCTTCATTATGAGGTATTACGGCAGTGAGGATCTTTATCTTAACGGTCAGATCATACCGGCAGGGGAGACCTGTATATTTGATCACGGATCATCTGTAAGGGGACCAGGCATCAATCCGATTTATTATTCAGAGGTGGTCAGTCTGATTTCTGAAAAATCCGAGGCAATGAAAGTGGAATTCTGTGCCAATGGTGTTTCATTCCGGTTCAGAAAAAGTGAGAACGGCATTCAATACCTCGATTTCAGGGAAGAGTCCGGGAAACTTGTCGGGATAATGGGAAGCAGCGGCTCAGGGAAATCTACTGCAATGAGTATCCTTAACGGCACACTCAGGCCGGATAAGGGTCAGGTGCTTATAAATGGATACAGTCTTTATGATCAGGACGACAGGTCCTTTCTGAGTGGACTTATTGGTTACGTACCTCAGGATGACCTTTTGATCGAAGAACTGACAGTTTATCAGAATCTCTACTATAATGCACGGATGTGCCTCAGCAATTTGTCTGAAGACAGAATTGCGGAAGCTGTGGAGCATACTCTTTCCGACCTTGAACTTGAGGATATCCGTGATCTGAAAGTCGGAAGTGTCCTGAATAAGGTAATAAGCGGCGGGCAGCGGAAGAAGCTGAATATCGCTCTTGAACTAATAAGGGAGCCAACTGTGCTTTTTGTCGACGAACCCACATCGGGTCTTTCGTCAATTGATTCTGAAATGGTTATGAGCCTGCTCAAGGACCAGGCATACAAAGGCCGTCTGGTTATTGTGAATATTCATCAGCCTGGATCGGACCTGTACAAAATGTTCGATAAAATAATGATAATAGACAAGGGCGGCTATCAGATATATTACGGCAATCCCACCGAGGCTCTTATTTATTTCAAAATCCACAGCAGTCATGCAAATCCTGATGAAGACCAGTGTCCGGTATGCGGCAATATCAATACCGATCAGATACTCCGGATAGTAGAAACAAAGGTGGTGAACGAGCAGGGAAAACCTACGAGAGTCAGAAAGACGTCTCCCGTGGAATGGGCTGAGAAATACCGTGAAACTACTCAAGATAACGGAAAGCAGCTTCCTACTGAAAAAAGTCCAATTCCTCAGAACAACTATTCAATTCCGGGCATTATTCAGCAGATACGCATCTTTTTTACACGCGATCTTCTTTCAAAGCTGGCCGATAAACAATACATATTCCTAAGCCTCCTGGGCCCTCCGCTTCTGGCATTTCTGCTTTCATATTTTACAAGGCATTCGGAGGATCAGACCTATAAATTCTTCCGGAATGACAATATCCCGGCATATCTTTTCATGTGTGTTATTACTTCACTGTTCTTCGGTCTGATGATAAGTTCCGAAGAAATAATCAGGGACCGGAAGATACTTAAGCGGGAGTCATTTCTGAACCTGAGCTGGTTCAGCTACATGAATTCGAAAATTCTTGTAATGTTTATAATATCAGCGATCCAGACCTTATCTTTCGTACTGATCGGGAATACGGTTCTGCAAATCAGGGGAATGACATTTAATTACTGGCTGGTATTGTTCACAACATCATGCTTTGCAAATATACTGGGCCTTAATATTTCCTCGGCCTTTAAGTCAGTGATTACAATTTATATACTCATCCCATTCATCCTGATACCACAGCTTCTCTTCAGCGGTGTGATGGTCAAGTTTGACAAGCTGAATCTTAACAGGAATAATCCTCAGGAATATGTACCCCTGCTTGGAGACCTGATGACAGCCCGATGGTCTTTTGAAGCGCTTGCGGTTGTTCAGTTCAAGCAGAACAGGTATAAAAGACACTTTATTGATTACGAAATTGCAGCCAACCCTTCCACATATTATGCTACCTTCCTTATCGACAAGTTATCTGAGGATCTGATGGAAGCTCTGAAATATGATCAAATGGGAGGTCGTGATGAAATAGTTAATGATGATCTTTCAAGAATAAAGTATTACATGACTTACCTTTCTTCCGGCGCAGGCATCAGGCTGCCGGAAGCGCTAATAAGCTCACTAAGTCCGGGCAGACTCGATTCGGCTGCAGTCGAAGAAACAAAGGCCTCCCTGGGAGCCATGAAAAGGAAATACCGGCTGATCAGTAACCGGATTATTGAAAAAAGAGAGGCGGTGATGGATTCCCTTATCAGAGCAATAGGAGTTGAAGGAGTGATCCGGCTTAAGGAGGAATATGAAAATGAAAGATTGAATTTTTTCGTTCTTAATGAAGATAATACCAGGATGACACTTGAGAAGGGAGACAGACTGATTCAAAGGTACAAGCCGGGCTATATGAAAGCTGTGTCCCGCATTGGAAGGGCTCACTTCTATGCTCCCATAAAGCGGATTCTGAACCTTGAAATAGATACATACTGGTTTAATATTCTGATCCTATGGCTTTTATCAGCTTGCTTATACATTTCGCTTTACCTGAAGCTTCCCGAGGCAATAATAAATCTAATTGAATTGCGGAGACTAAGGAAATCCCTTTAGGGGCGGCATTGATTCGATATGGATAAAACATTTATATTTAAGCAGTTAACTTTCATATAATAAACCCATGAAGAGAAAGCAATTTATCGGGATGACATCCTTCGGCGCTGCGGCCTTTGCCACATCATTATATTTCCCGAAGCCGGCACAGGATAGAAAATTAAAACTGGGACTAATAGGTTCGGGCTGGTACGGAATGGTTGATGCGATAGCTGCATTAAAGGCGGGAGGAGTAGAAATTTCAGCGGTGTGCGACGTTGACTCGGAACATCTTTCCTCAAGTGCCGCAGAACTGGAAAAGCTGCAGGGTGTCAGGCCTCAGACCTTCAAGTATTATCCCGAACTGCTCAACATGAAAGATCTTGATGCAGTGATAATTGGCACAATACCTCACTGGCATGCCCTGCAGTTCATTGATGCTTGCCGCAAGGGACTGCACATTTACTGTGAAAAACCGCTTGCTTATGATGTTAAGGAAGGACTTGCCATGGTAAGGGCTGCCAGTGATGCAGGAAATATAGTTCAGGTAGGATTTCAACGGCGTGCGGCCCTTTCATATAAGAAAGCATCTGAACTGATTGAAACAGGAAGAATTGGTGACCTTCATCAGGTAGAAGCCCGTATTCACTATAATCCCGGACCTCAGGATACCAGGATCCAGGATCCGCCTCCATCGCTCGACTGGGAGGAGTGGTGCGGACCAGCCCCCAGGCTTGATTACCGTCCCAGCATAGGTCATAAGTCGTGGAGGCTTGAAAAGGAATATGGCAATGGTCATCTGGTCGACTGGGGAATACATCACATTGATATTATACGCAGGATGATGGGAGAGGGGATGCCCGAGGATATTTACGCCACCGGAGGTATTCTTGCACTTAAGGATCAGATCACCTCTCCCGACACACTGAACGTAAAATTTGGATTCAGAAAGGCTCCCGTGTTCTGGCAGCACAGGCTCTGGGGAAACGGAGATGTGACAAAGGAGTTCAATAACGGGATCTTCTTCTATGGCAGCAAAGGGACAATATTTGTTGATGATTCGAAGGTGACAGTATTTCCTGCAGGCAGGGATACTGTAAAGGAGGACATTCCGGTACCGGCTCCGCTGATGCAGGAGAACCACGTTGAAAACTTCATTAATGCTGTTAAAAAAAGAGATAAAAGTCTTATAAGCTGTACCCCTGATGATGCCTTCAGGTCAACAGCATCAGTCCAGCTTGCAATGATCTCACTTTATACAGGCAGTGTTGTAAAATGGGATGATGAAAAGAAGGATGTCATCGATAATCCGTCGGCTTCATCAATGCTGACAAGGAAATACAGGGGAAATTACATTCATCCATAGGATAATAAGCAGGTGGGTGCAGCAGTTATTCTTAAATGATATGCTTCAGTCGGAATGGAAAAGGAACAGATTTTAAAAACAGATTTGCCGCTTAATATTTTCCGGATAACAATGTTCTTGTCGGTTATCGCCATATTCCTGATAATTTGTAGTGTAATAGGCCAGCTTATCAAGTTTAATTTTGATATAGACGGATTTTTCCTGTCAGGACTAATAGATAATTTTTTTCTGGGATCTGAGTCAAATGTACCCACATACTATATTTCATTTCTTAATCTGTCTTCCGCCGTCCTTCTTTTTATTATTACAGCTGTTGAGAAGAAAAATAGAAAGCCATACTTTTTACAATGGACTATTCTCTCCCTGGGTTTTCTGTATATTTCAATGGATGAAGTAGTTGAAATACACGAGGAGCTTTCAAATCCCGTTGCGGGCATCATCAATCTGAACAATCAGGGATTCTATACCTTTTCCTGGGTAATCCCAGGTATCATTATTGTTCTCCTGCTCGCTTTGTTTTTTGCAAGATTCATTACAAATCTGGATTCCGGGACAAGAGTGAATTTCCTGATCGCTGCCATACTGTATGTTGGCGGGGCAATCGGACTTGAAATGCTTGGGGGAAGGTACTATGGAATTCACGGAAGTGATAATCTGACCTATCGTATGATGCAAAATGTAGAAGAAAGCCTTGAAATGGCCGGATTGATTGTCTTCATCTGGGCTTTGATGAGATATATGTCGGGACGATATAAGCAAATCATATTTGAGTTCACACAGAATAGCCGCAAATAAGTATTGCAAGAAAAAACAGGTTTTCTTTGCTATTTACAAAGGAGAGTATCCGCCTGAATCGGATATCTGCAGTCTTACTTTCC
>ERZ1645192.904-NODE-904-length-24910-cov-48.125488_pt1 | contig 24910 bp, 24 predicted proteins | sample MGYA00575354_ERZ1645192 | MGnify/ENA primary metagenome ERZ1645192 (study PRJEB40844, sample SAMN11349763) | freshwater sediment metagenome | isolation source: river sediment | host: Sediment | place: India: Faizupur Khadar , New Delhi | collected 2017-02-21 ... | reverse complement strand
GCGAGCTGTCCAGGTATATGCCGGCGTCTTTGTTCTCTGAGGCATTGTTTTTCTCGATAAGGTTAAAGTTGCTGGATTCGGCGAGGGATATGCCGTACCAGTCGTTTGAGCTGAGGTGGTTGGCAAGGATGGTATTGTTGACCGATGAGCGCAGGGTTAGAGATGAATCGCCGTTGTTGGTCAGATGGTTGTAGCGGATCGTATTGCCGCTCGAGCAGACCAGGGCGATGCCACAATCGCTCTCCTCATAGATGTGGTTGTCACGAATGCTGTTGTTGGAAATGACATTTCCATTTGAGGAGAATAGAAAGATGCCGGCGGTATTGTTGTTGATATCATTGGAGGCGATGTGGTTAAAGTTGGAGCCATCCAGAAAGATGCCGTCCAGACAGCCGCTGAAGGTATTGTTCTGGAGGACATTCCCATCCGAGAGAACATAGATGCCCGTGCGCCTTGTGGACTTGATATCAAATCCGGAGATGCTCACCCCATCGGCATAAAGGAGAACGGCGCTATCGGCGGACCCCCCATCGATCTGGGGATGGCCGATGCCGATCAGAGACAGCGGCTTGGTTATATTCAGGCTCTCCTGGTAGGCGCCGCTTAAAACCAGTATGCTGTCTCCAGCTCCGGCTTGATCTATCGCCGCCTGTATGCTCTCTCCCGGCCTGACCTCAATTGATGCTGCCTGGACCATGGAAAATGATAAGAGCATGGCCAAGGCCAGCATGCCTGAAAATTTCAATCCCTGATTCATTGCCCTTCCCACTATGCTTCTATCTCACTACTGATCCTTAAAACTTGTCCAGGCTCGAGCCATGCCAAAGAACATTTGGCTCGATCTTGCCTGGACGATTGGCTCATTACCCTGGAGCCCTGGGAAGGCTTTATGGCCGCCTTGACCCTTACTATAGAGCATGATAGCGCAACCGGCCTTCCTGCCCATGTTCTGGTCGGAGGCAGAAAAGCAGGGCATCGATCAGCTGGACGTCATACTCATCAGCGGAGACGCCTATGTCGACCATCCCTCTTTTTCCGCCGCCCTTGTGGGCCGGGTGCTCTGGGATGCCGGCTACAGCGTGGGCATCATCGCCCAGCCTGCCCAAAAGGAGGACTTCCTGCGCCTGGGCAAGCCGCGACTGTTTTTGGGCATATCCTCCGGCAATGTGGACTCCATGGTCAACCACTTCACAGCCAACCTGAAGCGGAGAAGCTCTGATGTCTACTCGCCGGGCGGCCGCCTGCTCCGGCCGGACCGGGCGGCCATCGTATATGCTAACCTGGCTCATTCCCTCTTTCCCGGGGTGCCGGTCATCCTAGGAGGTATCGAGGCCAGCCTGCGCCGCTTTGCCCATTATGATTACTGGTCGGACTCGGTGCGGCAATCAATTTTGGCCGACGCCCCGGCGGATATGATCATCTACGGCATGGGGGAGAGAGCCCTGGGAGAGGTGGCCCGGCGGCTGGAGAAGGGGGAGAGGATCTCTGAGATCAAAGATGTGGCCGGCACTGCGGTCAAGGAGGAGGTGGCCCGATGGAAAGGCCGGGCCAAGGGCGATGATGAGCTGGAGATTCCGGGATTCACTCAGGTAGCGGGGGACAGGCGGGAGTACGCCCGGGCCTTTGCCCTGCATTATCAGGAGCAGGATCCCTTTCATGGCCGCAGCGTGGTCCAGCCCCACCCCAAGACGGTCATCATCCAGAATCCACCCGCCCGGCCGCTGAAAAGCGAAGAGCTTGACCGGATCTATGAGCTGCCCTTCCAGAGGGCGGCTCATCCCTCTTACCGGGAGAGGATACCAGCTATCGAGCCGGTGCGCTTCTCCATCACCAGCCATCGGGGGTGCTTCGGCTCCTGCTCTTTCTGCGCCCTGACCCATCACCAGGGCAGGATTGTGCAGAGCCGCAGCCAGGAGTCCATACTGCGTGAGGTGAAGATGCTGGTGGGGATGAAGGGCTTTGCCGGGATCATATCCGATGTGGGCGGGCCGACGGCCAATATGTACTCCCTGTCCTGCCCCCGATGGAAAAATGGAGCATGCCCGGACAAGCTCTGCTCGGCGGACTGCCCCAGCCTGGACAAGGACCACTCCCGCCAGGTGGAGCTGCTGCGCCGCATAAGAGAGGTTCCCGGAGTCAAGCGGGTCTTCATCTCCTCCGGAATCAGGCACGACCTGATAATGGCGGACAGCTCACCCTATCTGGAAGAGATATGCCGGCATCATGTCTCAGGGCATCTCAAGATAGCGCCGGAGCATATCTCCCGATCTGTGACGGAATGCATGAATAAGCCTTCCAGAGAGGTGCTGGACGCATTCCGGGAGCGCTTCTCCGCTGCGACCAGGGAGTCGGGACGGGAGCAGTACCTTCTGCCCTATCTCATGTCCGGGCATCCCGGCTGCACGGTGGGGGATATGATTGAACTGGCGCAGTATCTGCAAGAGGCCCATCTCTATACCGAGCAGGTGCAGGACTTCACCCCCACCCCCATGACCGTCTCCACCGCCATGTACCACACCGGCCTGGACCCGTTCACTTTAAAGCCGGTGCATGTGCCCAGGGGCAGGGAGAAGAGGATCCAGAGGGCCATGCTGCATTACCGGGACCCCAGAAACTACGATCTGGTCAAAGAGGGATTAAGGATGGCCGGGCGGGAGGATCTCATCGGCCCAGGCGGGCGCTGCCTGATACCGGCTCGACCGGCTGCTGGATGGGGATTGAAGAAGGGGAAAGATAAATGATAGGTAGGACGATGGCATGCGGACAGGACTAAATAGAGATGATCTCTTAAGGGATTGAATATTGGCTTTGATGCCAATGATGGCCTAAAGATTCAATAAGCAAAACCGCACTAAGGTATGCGATGAAAAACCTCAATTATAGAATCCGGCTGGAAAAAGAAGAGGAAGGCGGATATACGGTAATAGTTCCTGCATTGGCAGGATGTATTACCTTTGGTGAGACGGTGGATGAAGCTATTGAAATGGCCAAAGAGGCTATCGAAGGCTACATAGAGACTCTAATGGAGTTGGGAAAAGACATTCCAACAGATAACGAGGTATTAGAGTACACAGTCTCAGTTGAGGCTCATGCCTAAGCTTCCCGTGCTAACACCCCAAAAGCTAGCCAGGGCACTGGAGAAGGCTGGATTTGGGTTGATAAGAGTTAAAGGGAGCCATTACTATTACTACAACAGGCAAACGGATAGAATAGCAGTTGTTCCATTTCATAGCAAAGACATTCGCAAAGGCACATTGCACGCTATCTTAAGGGATGCTGACATAGACCTCGAAGAGCTGCAAGATTTACTATGATCTGTTGCCGCGAGCAATAGGTCAGGTCTTTTCTGCGGGACGATTTTCTGTTTGCCATAGCAATCCTTTTGATGGATGATCATAACATCTTTTCCAGAAAGCTGGCCACCTTCAGCATCCGGTGATTTCGCAATGAGTGATGTCATAAAGTCGTATCTGGCGGAGATCGATAGGGAGTTCAAGACCGGAAAAGCTACGGAGCACACCCACCGCCCGGCTTTGAAGAAGCTCATCGAGGCTCTGGATGGTGGGATTCGAGCCACCAATGAGCCCAAGCGGGTAGAGTGCGGAGCGCCGGATTTCGTCTTGCGCCGGGATAGCTTCACCGTTGGCTATGTGGAGACCAAGGACCTGGGCAAATCTCTGGACGAAGCGGAGGATTCGGATCAGTTGGATCGGTACAAGAGGTCTCTGCCCAATCTGATCTTGACCGACTACCTGGAGTTTCGCTGGTTTGTGGACGGGGCGGAGCGGCAGCGCGCCCGGCTGGGCCGGATAGGAAAGGGTGACCGTATCCAGCCGGACAAAAAAGGCATCGATGAGACGCTCGAGCTTCTCCAGCTCTTTCTGGAAAGCCGCCCCCAGCCCGTCACCACGCCCAAAGATCTATCGGAGAGGGCGGCAAGGCTGGCCCATAGAATAGCGGACATCATTCGAGCCGTCCCTATATTGCGGCCAAGAAGAATCGGCGGGGATTATACACAATGTTTATATTCAATCCAGTCATATAAAGCTCGGGGTTCCATTCCTTGCCTCTTCGATCAAACTACATCCTCAAGGCCTTTCTTGCCTCCGGGCTGCTCTCATTGACCATGATCGCCCTGGCCCAGGGGCTGATTCAGTTCTTCCACCACGGCCCGCCCCTGCCCCTCTCCATAATCCTCATCCTGGCCGCGGTATGCTTTGTCCTCTCCGCCTCCTTCTTCGAGCGCTATGAGGTGGGCTCGGTCGTCTGGTCCATGCTGGTCTCGGTCATAGCCACAGCCATGCTCACCCTGCTCGCCGGGGGGATAATCCAGGTCGTAACCAGGCCCGGCCAGTCCTGGGAGGAGCTGCTCTCCGCTCTGGCCATCTGCATGATCGTGGCCATGATCCTCCTCTCCCATCTCAAGAAGAGCCTGGGAGAGATAGAATATTGAGACATCCATTTGGTCTCTCCCGTCTTATCTCCCATCTCATCTCCTTTCTCATCTGCCCTTTTCAGTTTGGGCTGGCGATGCAGGCCTTCCCACCCTTCGACTGATTGAGTTCTAATACTAGCAGAGACACTAGCTGCATCCTGATGCCGGGCATAATGGTGGACTCCTACGGCCGCAAGGTCACTGGCCTGCGGATTGCACTCACCTCTCGCTGCAACCTGCGCTGCCTCTACTGCCACCATGAGGGCGAGGTAGAGCCCAACGGCGAGATCTCTGATGAGATGGTGGTGGGCGTGGCCAGAGCGGCGGCAGCGCTGGGCGTGCGTTCCCTCAAGCTCACCGGAGGCGAGCCACTGCTGAGGCAAAGCCTAGCTGGCCTGGTCGCCCAAATGCCCCCGACTCTGAAAATTTCCCTGACCACGAACGGCATATATCTGGCTGAGCAGGCTGAGGAGCTGGCTCAAGCCGGCCTGGACCGGGTCAATGTCAGCCTGGACTCCCTTAAGCCGGAGGTCTACCGGGCCATAACCTGTGGCCGCGAGAAAGATCTGGAGAGGGTCATGCAGGGGCTGGATGCCGCTGCCGCGGCGGGACTGCTGCCCATCAAGCTCAATGTGGTGGTTTTGAAGCAGAATGAGGCGGAGATCCCGGCCATAATCGACTTCTGCCGGGAGAAGGGGCTGATCGCCCAGCTCATCCAGCTCCTGGACCTCTCAGGCCGGGGGCTGTCCGGCGATATAGACGCCATCGAGGCCCGGCTGGCGGCCCAGGCGGATCGGGTTCAGACTCGTGAGCTGCACCGACGCAAGAAGTACCTCCTGGATGGGGCGGAGGTGGAGATAGTGCGGCCCATGGACAACACCGAGTTCTGCGCCAACTGCAACCGGCTCCGGGTGACATCAGACGGAAAGATCAAGCCCTGTTTGCTGCGAAGCGACAACCTTGTGGCTATTGACTCCTGCGACTGCGGCAGGATCGGGGAGCTGCTGCAAGAGGCGAACGCCAGAAGGGAACCTTATTTTAAGGAGCCATGCTCCTTTTGTAGGCCGTAGAGTCTTATGGTGCGCCGGTGCTGATGGACCGGATCTTCGTGGACTCCAGCCGGGCCAGGGGCGGATTCGATGGGCCGGTGATGCTGGCGAGCTACTTAGCAAGGATATCAAATCGACATACGAGGATGGAAAGGAATGAAAGCAACCCCAGAGATTGATCGGAGAGCTTATGAATTAGCTAAGGGCTATTTGCCCGGACTGAATATAACGGGAGTGACGCAGGCACTAATTGAAAAATACCTGAATCCATTATCGCTTAATCCTAGACCCACGTCAAAGGAAGAACTTTATCAACGACTACTTAATTCTGCCCAGACTGCACACATGAAGGCAGGCGTCATTGGGAGAGCAATTGGTGGCGTAGATAAGCTGGCGCCGATATTATTTGGTTTCAATCCAGAGGCGGTATTGGACAGGTACGAAGATGATTGGGAAGCAGTTCTTGATCAGATAGTTAAAGAAATCAAACCAAGGGGTAAGATTCGCAGAACGCCACGGGGCATTTGGCCGCTATACTGCCAGACAATTCTTTCGGCAGCAGCCTTCATTGATCAGTTTGATTCGGCCAATCAGTTCTTTGAATGGGCTGATTTTTTTGACCGAGATGTGAAGGCGCGTCCAAGTTTGCCGATGCTTCTGGACCGGGAAATTAAAGGATTCGGATTTGCTCTTTCCTGTGACTTCCTCAAGGAACTTGGATATGTTAATTTTCCCAAACCAGATGTACATTTGCATGATATCTTCACAGCGCTAGAACTCTGCCCCATTGGAGTTGATGACTATCAGTTATTCAAGGCAATTATCCGACTGGCGAGCAATGCGGATGTTACTCCTTATGCTGCGGATAAAGTGTTCTGGCTGATCGGTAGCGGGGATTTCTATGCGGATCCTGAGATTGGGTCCATTAGTAGTCATAAGCAAGAATTTATTAAATTTGCTCGATCGAAATTAGCCGAAGGTAAATGAGGTGCTATGGTGCGGGGTTCGAACGCCCTACCTTTGCCACCCCGCTTCATGCTATTACGTGCGACAGATTTTATCTTTCGGTGAGGAAATTGCCCTCTTCAGAGCAATCAGATCGAAGAGAGAAGCCTCTCAGCCGCCCCTTCCGGATCCTCTGCCCCGTAAATCGACCGCCCCACAATAATATAGTCCGCCCCCGCCTGCAGCGCCGCCCCCGCCGAGCCCCCCTGGGCCCCCACTCCGGGGGAGATTATGGTCCTTTCTCCAATGATGGAGCGGATCAGCCTGATCCTTTCCGGTCGGGTGGCCGGTGCCACCACTCCGGCGGCCCCGACCTCGACGGCCAGCCGGGCCATCCTCTCTGCCTGGGGGGCCATGAACAGCTCCGCCCCGGGATGGCTCATCTCTGTAACCACATAGAGATCCGCCCCGTTCTCTGCGGCGCTCTCGGCACAGGCTAAGAGGGAGTCTTTGCCAGGAAAGGCCTGGGCGATGACCCCGCTGGCCCCGGCCTTGAAGGCCGCCTGGCAGATGAGGCGGTTGGTGTTGGGGATATCCGCCACCTTGAGGTCAGCGATGACCGGGGCAATGCTGGCGATCTCCTTAACCACGCCCAAGCCTGCGGCGAGGATGAGGGGATAGCCGATCTTGATGGCATCGAAATAGGGCCGTAGGCTTGCGGCCAGGGAAAGGGCCCTCTCCCCGGAGGTGACATCCAATGCCAGTATCAGCCTCGTCTCCTTTTTCATCCTAATTTAGCCTCCTTAAATCGCCGGAGCAGCCATAGAATCAGATGCAGCCTTCGATCAGCTCCGCGGCCTCCCGGAGATCGCCCACAACCTCCGGCCCGGAGCGCTGGCCCTTGCGGTCCAGGAATAGGGCATCGAGGCCCGCCTGGAGCGGTGATTCGTAGTCGTAGTGGTAGTGGTCCCCAATGTGGAGCACCTCAAAGGGCCTGGCATTCATCTGGGCGCAGATGGCGCCGTAGACCAGAGGCGACTTCTTGACCTCCCGGAAGTCCGATGTGGCGGAGAAGATCTCCCGGAAATATTCAGAGAGGCCATCCAGCTCGATCTCTATGAACTCCCTGGCGGCATTGGATGTCACCACCAGATCGTATCTCTCCGAGAGCTGATCCAAAACCTCGGGCACCTCGGGGTAGGCCTCGATATCATCCTCGTACATCTGCAAGAGCTCATCTTTGCCGATCTTGAGGCCGAACTTGTCGATCCAATACAGTAGGTCGTACCACTCCATCCGGTCACTGCCCACCCTGGCATACTCGCTTATGACATACTCTTTTGCCGCCGCAAATTCCAGGCCGGCCCTCTCGGCATACAGCGCCGGAATCCCCTCCATCCAGACCCTGTCCACAAATCTGGATTTCATCAGTGTGCCGTCCATGTCCAGGGATATGATGCGAATCATCTGATCTCCTTTATAGACCGGTTACTCCTGCTTTCAGCTTATTATCTCTTTTGGGGCTGGAAATGAGGGCAGAGCAAGTCCTCTTGGCCAACGGCCAGGATCCTAGACCTGCCAGATCTCCCGGGGCATATGGGTCAGGCTCTCCGCCGCCCCGCTTGAAGTGAGGAAGGTATCCTCAATTCCCAGCACACCCTTGTCCGGATAGATGATCTTGGGCTCAATGGCGATGGTCATATTGCTCTGCAGCTCATGGTCCAGGGGGCCTATCACCGGATACTCATCCAGCTCCAGCCCCACTCCATGGCCCACAAAGCCGCATTTGCCCCCCGGCGGGCCGCCGAGGTAATCCTTGTAGCCCAGATTTGCCCCCGCTGCCTCGCTGAGCTGGTACAGCTCCCGGCCCGTCTTTCCTGCCGACATCTCCCGGGCCAGACCCTCCTCGATCTGACAGGCGGCTATATAGGCCTCCTCCAGCTCCGGCTCGATTTTTCCCAAGGAAAAGATCCTGGTGGCATCGGCGATGTAGCCGTTGTAGATCCCTACCATGTCCACAAACACCGGCTCATTTCTCTTGATCCTGGAGAAGCCCGCCCCCTGAGGAAAGATCAGGGAGGTGCCTTTGCCTCCGGTGGGCGAGGCCAGAAAGCTGGGGCAGGCTGCGGCAGGCCCGGACATGACATGGCCCAGGGGGACTATGCTGTTGAAGCGCCGGAACCGGAGCGATCCCTGGTGCCCCATGGAGCGCATGACCATCTCCAGCCGGCTGATCAGGTCCACCTCCCTCATCCCCTCCTTTAAAAAGTCGGGAACGCTGGAAAATCCGGCCTCCAGTATCCGGGCGGACTCTTTGATCAGCCCCAGCTCGAAATCGGATTTCACCGAGCGTATGTGCTTGATCCTCTCCGCCACATCCATAAACCGGGCATTGTCCAGAGCCTTGTCGATCTTAAAATAAAAGCTGCAGGGAAGGACATCCATCTCCAATCCCATGACCGCTCCCTTTGGTATGCCCAGATCCGACTTGAGATTTCTCATATTCCGGAGCGGCCGGACCTCCAATGGCGACTCCTCTGCCGCCCTCTCCCGGCTTCTCTTTATCATCACCACCGGCTCGCCGTCTCTGGGAACATAGACCAGCCCATCCTGAGCTGTGCCGGAAAAGTAGCACATGTCCACGGCATGAAACAGCAATGCTCCATCCATCTCTCCCATCTGGGACTGTAGCGCCTCTATCCTGCGATGGATCTCGGACCGGGGGAAAAGAACATACTCCATTGGATCTGCCTTCTGTATTCTATCTATCTTTCAAGCTGGAAGCTTTTAAGCGGGAAGCTTCTAAGCTGGAAGCCAATTTTTCGATGCCATCCTCCTTTATCTATCTTGCCCGACCAAGCACGCCGGAAAAAATCGAATTGATTCAATGCGGGAGGGCTGATCTGAGGGGCTTGGGCACTTCTTGGATCGGCCTATTCTATTTTTCCAGACAGCCGGCCATGCTTTTTCCCAGCTCAAAGCATCTGTCCAGGACCTCTTTGCTCGGCATCTGAACCGCTGTTGTTCCCGGCTCAATCACAGACATGCCCCAAGACTTCATTCGCTCGATCAATATGGGGACTCCTTCTCCGCTCCATCCATATGAGCCGAAGGCGGCACCGCTCTTTCCCTTCAGATCCAGGCCATCCAGCCGGTCCAGAAACGGCTCCATGGCCCGGATAAGCTTGCTGTTGTAGGTTGAGCCGCCCAGAATGATGGCACCGGCATCTGTGACCTCATCCGCCTTGGCCTGGACGGCATTCTTCAGCATTACCTCCACCTCCGGCACGCTCTTGGCTCCACCGGCAATGGCCTCTGCCATCTTCTTTGTCTTTCCCGAGCCGCTGGCGTAGATTATGGCTATTTTCGGCATCTTTAATCCCTGGAGACGAGTCAGGCTCTATATTATAATTAGTTAATGCTTATGAAAAGATCTCCTAAAATAGCAGCGGGCATTTATGGGAGATGCTCTTCCACCCCATTGTCCCGGCGGCGCAGGTCCTTTAGCTCTTCAGGCCTGCCTCTCTTCTGGATATTCTTCTCCGCCCGATCCACCTCATCTCTAAATTGCATAAGATCATCAAAGCAGCTCATATTTCTCACCGATCAAGTCTGTTGTCTCCCACTCCCTACACTTTTATCTACTACCTCCGCTCTATTTATATTGGATCGCAATTCCATAGGTTCAGGTCGGAGCCGGGGAGATGGATGATGAAGGATCTGGCAGGCAAAGCGGCAGCGAAGGTATCTCAAGAGGAGGTCTTCCAGGCCCTCTCCTATGCTGCATTAAAAGCCCGGGCGGGAAGGATTGCTCCCAATCAGATCCTTCGGGTGGGCAACTTTGAGTTGATTGTGGCCCATGATGAAGAGGGAGATGGGATGGTGGTGCAGATGATCCTGCCCCTAGCCGATTTGCAGGCTATGGCTCTGGCCTGGGCCGGAGAGCTGGACGGTTCGGTGCAGGCCTGGAGCGATGGGGAGAGGAGAGCCTGGCTGGAGAGCTTTTTCTCTGAGCTGGCAAGATATCTGTCCCGATGGCAGAGCGTGGTCATGCGCCGGGGTCCGGGGGAGAATGTGACCCTGGAGCAGGCGGTGAGCCGGTGATGAATATGATAAAGCAGACGAGATCTGAATCTATTGGCTTGAGCGAAAGTGGGGTGCGAATAGCATGAATGGATTAAGCAGAAATGATATTGTCAGGCTTGTTCTGTGCATAGTCGCCTGCCAGGGAGCCGGCCTGCTGGGCTCCATCTTCACCAATATGTCCGTCTACAGCTGGTATCCCGCCCTGGTCAAACCCTGGTTCACCCCGCCCGATGGAGTGATCCCCGCCGTCTGGACCCTGCTCTTCACCCTCATAGGCATATCGCTCTTTCTGGCCTGGCGGGCCGGCTTGACCCTCCCCCAGTTCCGGGGGGCAGCCTATGCCTTCGTGGCCCAGTTTGCGGTCAACATCCTCTGGTCTGCCGCATTCTTCGGGCTGCGCTCGCCCCTGGCCGGACTGGTGGTGATAGCCCTGCTCTGGATTCTGATACTGCTTACCATATACCGCTTCTACCCTCTATCTAAAGAGGCCGCTCTCCTCCTGGTTCCCTATCTGGCCTGGGTCAGCTTCGCCGCACTTCTAAACTACAGCATTCTAGTGCTAAATCCCTAGTACAGATGGGCTTAATTAAGGCCATAAATGAGACGAGATTAACCATCGCAATGAACGGTCTAAACCGTAGGCTTATTTCGGCCTCGCTGCACTGGATGCCCAATGATCTCCTTCAAAGCCATCCAATGATAGCTTGGCCTCCTATCGTGAAGTGCTGAGTGACAATATACTCTCCATCGATAAACGCATCTACTCGCCAATCCCCCGGCATATTCTCAGGACGGTGTCCCTCAATATTAAGATACGAATATATATTATACCCAGTATACATATTTTTGGGGGAAGGAATATCTCTATTCGCAATGTGGAATAGGTTGCCATCAGGTGAGTACCATCTCCATTCAATTGCATGTCCCTCTTTGACATTTTCGAATCTAAGCCAACAATAGACCCTGGCATCGGTCGTAGAGAATGAATTGGTTCTGGTTATTACATCACTGCTCACTTCATCGACCTCGCTTGCCATCGCATAATCTGCAGGGAGAATTGAACTTTGAGGAGAGGACTGGTCCGAGGTCCGGCTCTTTTCTGGCTCTATCGATTTGCTGCCTGTAGTCGTGGATGATCTATCCGAATTGCCTTCTTCAACCACATCCACCTCTTCCGTTTCTATCGATTCGCTGCCTGTGGGCGCGGATGATCTATCTAAATTGCCTTCCACAACCACCGCCCTTGATCCGGCATTATAGCTTCCAGTCAAATCTATGGTGAAGCTTGCCGATCTGGCATCAGCCGGAATGGGAACAGTCACGGTGAAGGGCTGGCTCATTATATCATCCAATAAACCCTGTACCGGGAACTTTTCTTCATGAAAAGTCTTGTCCTCTTGGCCGTCTACACTGACTCTGACATCTATTGTTGCGCCCCATCCATTCTTAGCCGTCGCCAGGCCAGAGACTGTCAGCTCATTTCCTTCTATTGTACCCTCGATGGAACGCCTTTGGGTAAAGCCTTCTGAATCTTCAGGATTCTTTAAAGCAGCTCCGGAGACAGAATAACTCAGCTGCAGCCCATTGAACGGCTCTGAGGGGAAAAGATCTCCCAGGGATGATCGAGAGTTATCTCCGCTGGTCTTGACACCTTGCTGGCCTCCAATCGGCCCCTTCAGCTCAGGCGGATCAGCTAAAAAACCATCCTCGAAGAAAGTGGTGTATCCCTCATCTCTCATCTGATCGGTCCATTCACTCTTAGGCATCCCATTAAAGGGACTTGTTTCTCCCTCGCCATATAGATCATCGAAAGGAGAATAAGTATCACGCATGGTGGCATGAGCCCAAGCATCAAAGACATATTCCTTCCCATCATTATCGCGAATAAGGACTGCACCATGATCACTGTTCACGTTCAATGGATTATATGTTTCCATTTCTCCTCCAATCTGACCTATACTCTGTGAATCGATACCCATTCCCTTAAAAATATCCTGCAAATTAAGAGTATGAACCGAACATGTGAACGCAGTTCTATCATCAGCAAATAATTTATCGTTTATCCTTCCCCATACATCATTACTGACTCCGGCATTGGATGCGCTGAGCTTTTTCAGATATTCGACAAATCCCGCTTTCGCCTTCTCCAAATTGCTCGCTGAAGCGAGAGACGGATTATTCTTTACGATCTCCTCACCAAATTGATGAAGGACTTTCGCATCATCCGATTCCTGATCTGCAGCTACTGGTTCGGCAATAAAAATAAAGAAAAGTGCCAACACTATTAACACCGGCAGCAGATGGTAAACTCTTTTTTTCTGCATGATCACCATTATTTAGATTTGAAGAATTTAGCGTTTCTGCTCCTCTCTGTTTTAATGGGTAGATTTTTTGGCTTTTTCCTTTTTCCTTTTCCAAAATCCACTCTGAATCCCTCGGGCGGGCTTGGCAGGCCGTTTCCTTTTAAAGCGCTTTTCTGGCACCAAAGAGCTTAATTCCACCCTGGCATCTTCTCACTATCATCTGTATGAAGATAGCTCTCTTGCAGCTCAATCCCATTGTGGGAGACCTTCGGGGCAACAGCATCAAGATCGCCGCAGCTTTAGCCCAGGCCGCCGGGGCAGATCTTGCCGTCACCTCTGAGCTGGCCCTTCTGGGATATCCTCCCCGCGATCTGCTTTTAAACTCCGATTTTATAGATCATAGCTGGGTCAGCCTCCGCCGCCTGGCTGCAGAGGCAATGGATCTGCCACCGGTCCTGGTGGGCCTGGCAGAGCCCAATCCCAACTCCGTTGGCCGTCCTCTCTTCAACTGCGCCGCTCTGCTGCGGCATGGAAAAGTGGAGAGGACATTCAAGAAGACCCTGCTTCCCACCTACGACGTCTTCGACGAGGATCGCTACTTCGAGCCGGCAGGAGAGGCCCAGATCCTGGAGCTGGGTGCGGAGAGGCTGGGCCTATCCATATGCGAGGATATCTGGAACGATTCCGACTTCTGGCGTCGCCGGCGCTATCATACCGATCCTGTGGCGGAGCTTGCCCGGGCGGGGGCTGCCGCCATCATCAACCTATCCGCATCTCCCTTCACTGTAGGAAAGCAAGAGCACCGGGAGACCATGCTTAAAGAGCTGGCCAAAAAGCACCGCATGCCTTTCCTCTATGTCAACCAGGTTGGGGGCAACGACGATCTGGTCTTTGACGGCAGGAGCATGGCCTTTGATGGGGAGGGGCGCCTGGCCGCCCGAGGCCTAGGCTTCCAGGAGGACATCATTGTGGTGGACCTGAGCCAATTGAGCCGCGGCCAGGCGGAGGGGAAGGCCAGAGCAGGAAGCATAGCTGAGGATGATTTCACTTCCGAGTCCGAGATCTGGCGGGCCCTGGTCCTGGGAACCCGCGACTATGTGACCAAATGCCGCTTTTCCGGAGTCCTTCTGGGCCTCTCCGGAGGGATCGACTCCAGTATAGTGGCGGCCATAGCCGCATCCGCCCTGGGGCCCGAGAATGTGTTGGGGGTGATCATGCCTTCCCCCTTCACCAGTCACAGAAGCATCGAGGACGCACAGCTTCTGGCGCAAAACCTGGGGATCAGGACCATGACCCTGGGAATAACCGAGATCATGCGATCCTTTGAGCAGGAGCTGGCTGTGCCTTTTCAAGGCCTGGACAAGGATGTGACCGAGGAGAACATCCAGGCTCGCATCCGGGGCAACCTGCTCATGGCCCTCTCCAATAAGTTCGGCCTGGTCCTCCTGACCACGGGCAACAAGTCAGAGCTGGCTGTGGGCTACTGCACCATCTATGGAGATATGTCCGGGGGTCTCGCGGTAATCTCCGATGTTCCCAAGACGATGGTCTACAGGCTGGCCAGATGGCTCAATGCTTCCCAGAGAAAAGAGATTATCCCCGCTTCTATACTGAATAAGGCTCCCACGGCGGAGCTTCGCTTCGGCCAGACCGACCAGGACAGCCTGCCACCATACGAGGTCTTGGACGATATTCTGGAGAGGTACATCGAGCAGCATCAGTCCAGAGAGGATCTTCTGGCTGTTGGATACGAGAAAGAGATGGTCGACAGAGTACTATGTATGGTGAAGAACGCCGAATTCAAGAGGCGGCAGGCAGCTCCAGGGCTTAAGGTCACAGACCGCGCTTTCGGCAGCGGCTGGAGGATGCCTGTGGCCAGCCGAAGCTGGTAGCAGGCGCATCCATGAGCATTCTAATCGATATCTGCTTTCCCTTTTTATGGCCCGACCCGGCTCAATTTTCAGTCTCGTTTATATAGATTCAACAATAAATCGGTTTACGCTATGATGGAAAAGGGCTGCAGCAATATGGGGGAAAACATGGGCAGCGCAGCCCTCTTACTCATCTTACTCATTTCGCTTCTCCTCCCGCAGGCCAATGCTGAAGAAATCCCCTCTGATGCCATCTCCGGCCAGAGCCTGACCCTCAATGTCTATCTGGACGGCTCAGGCAAAGCCCTGATAACCGGTTATGCGGAGAGCATCAGCGGCCTCGACTTTCTCCAGGGCTCTCAATTTCAGTTAGAGAATGATTCCCACCAACTCTATGCCCTGACTGCCGGCCTCACGGCCAAAGAAGGCGATCTCTGGACCTTGCACTTTGATTCCAGGGGAGACTTCGATGATTATCGGGTCACCTTCTACCTGCCAAGCGAGACCAGCCTGGGCGAGATAAATATCTCCCATGGTCTAAGCTATCTTCTATCGGCTTCAAATGAGTCGCTGGTAGCTGATGTGCAGGGCTGGGATCTCTCAGATCCCCGCATATCCATTCAGTATCGCCAGCCTCTGGCCTCCAACGGCAATAGCCAGCTTCTGCTACCACCACCCGGATATCCGGGTCAGGGAACGGCCTTGACTGTGCTGATCATAGCGGCTGCTCTTATGATTGCAGGATTCGGCCTGGCCATCTTCCTGCAGAAAAAGAGACGCAGCCCGCATGGAAGAGTTAAGCCGGCTGCAATAAAGCCGGAGGGAGGCGATATGGATTATGAAGAAGGAGCTGACAGCGCGGAAAAGGAGGCTGCCACTCAGAGTGAGGAGCCCCATGGCCGGACGGAACCGTCTCCCATCCCATCCTCGGCACGAGCTCCCTCAATGCAGCATGTCTCCGATCCACCGGATTCTTCTCCTGAAGATACAGCCATCCCCGGCCATGAAGAAGAAGCCAGCTCTAACTCAATCGAATCGGCCCCTAATGATATCGTCTCCACCGCACCACCGCAATCCGATTCCGACGCGCCGTCCCGATCCCAGGAATATGCCGCACTCCCAGCCCCGTCTCTGCCCCAGGATTCGGAAAGGGATGAGGATGCTGCGCTGCAGCCTTCTCAGGAAGAGTCTAGTCCTAAGCCGCCCGAAAAAAAGATAGCTGTCACCTCGGAGATGGAGGCGGTCATGCAGACTCTTACTGCCAGAGAGAATGCTGTGATGAACACCTTGATCTCCCATGGCGGCAGAATGACCCAGGCAGAGATCCGCTATGAAACGGGAACGCCCAAATCATCGTTGACGGGGATTTTAATTTCACTAGAGAGGCGTAAGCTGGTAATCAAGAAAGAGTGGGGCAGAACTAACATAATAGAACTTTCTGAATGGTTTTTATCGAAAAAGGAACGTTCCTAAACCTTTTTTGTCCAGAGGAATGGGGCGGGGCCTGTAGCAGATATGGTTCGTTCGGCTCTTGTCTTTTCTATCGTTCCGATGTAGATTGTTTATCCGGCGGGCGGAATTGCGGCCGGATTCAGAGAACGGGTAGAACGAGTGGGATTTATTGAAGCATAAGAAATATTGAGGTTGATTAAAGATGAAAAAGACAAGGATCTCTGGCAAGGTGGCTCTGATTGCCCTTGCCGCCGTCTGCCTTCTGGCAGCTCCGGCTCTGTCCATGCCTATGGGCGATGGTTCCTGCCGGCCCGGGCATGGAGCAATATTTGACCTGAAGAATAATCTCACGCCGGAAGAGATGGACAACATGACTCTGGGCGAGCTGAGAGAGATGAAAATGGAGGCCATGAACCAGAGCCAGTTCTGTCCGGCAGGAGATCGGAACTGCAGCCAGAATTGCAGGGGAGCTAATGGCCAGATGGGTGGAAATGGACCCAATGGCAAGATGGGCGAAAATGGACCTAACTGCCAGATGGATAGAAATGGACCCAATGGCAAGATGATGGGTGGAAACGGACCCAACGGCCAGATGGGCGAAAATGGACCAAATGGCAAGATGATTGGAAGAGATGGCACCCAATCAGGCCGATGCCAGGGAGCTGGTCCTGACGATGGTATGGGCAGGAATATGATGAGAGGTAATCCGGCTGGTCTGCTGATGGAGGACTTGAATGTGGAAGACCTCTCCAATATGACCGTCGCCCAGATCAGAGATCTGATCCAGACCAAAATGCTGGAGCTGGACAATATGACTCTCTCCCAGATCAAGCAGCTTAAGCTGGAAAGGATGCAGAAGAGGGAGAATATGACTCTCTCCGAGCTGAAAGAAGAGAACGGGAAGAGGCAGGAGATGGCCGGGATCTTAGGCCTGGCAGCGATCAGGCCCGAGCCTGCGGCATGATTTGCTCCAAGATATGCGAGTGATTGTTCCCCTCCGAGATAAAACCAAAGATATGGGCGCCGGCCATATCCAGGCAGGCCTCTTTATTTTTTCAATTCAGCATTATCTGGATAATTTTATAACTGAGAGGCGCATCTGTTTTATAAGCTGGAATATGATTCTGAGGAGAGAGACTGCTCCCAGGGCAGGCGGACAATGATGAAGGAGATTGGCATAAACACTTTGAGCATATGGCTGGCGATCTCGCTTATGGCGGGAATCTGCGGCATGGCCCTGGCCCAGCCCGATGGAGAGCCCAATGGCATAGAGCCCGCCCGGGGATTTGCCCCGCTATGCAGGATGGGCATGAATCTGCAATGCGAAATGATGCCGCCCCAGAATGAGGGCTTTCCCATGGGCGTTCCCCTGGAGGTCCTTTACAGCGGGCATGGGAAGGCCTTGAAGGGCAATGAGTCCCATAATCTCCGGCTGAAGATCGAGGCCATTATGCCTATGCAGCCGAGGCAGATCAGAGATCTCCTCTCCTCCAATAAGAGCCTGGAAGAGATAAGAAGCGACATCCGGAGCAAAGGAGAAGAAGCTGGCGAGAAGGCCTTTCGGGGCAGCATGATCCTGGATCGCAGCATGTATCCGCTGATAAATATCGCCATAACCTCAGACAATGACAATTCGACGATAAATGCTGATCTGGCCGATATCGCTGGGACGCCCTCCCAGGACCCCACTGCACTGGGAAGCATATCCTTGGCAGTATCTCCATCAAATGGCAAGATAATTGGCGAGGGTGAGCTGACTATCCAGAAGGACGGGAAAAAAGAGACATATTCCCTAAGCCTGAATATGGATAAAAGAAGGCTGATGGGAAAAGGCGAGATGGCTCCGCCGAATAGAGCGTCTCAATAATTCCGGATCCCCTGGCTTCGACCTATGCGATTCTCGGATCACCCTGACAGGTAGACCCATGCCTGCCGACTTAAATATGCTTAGTCTTCTTCACCTCTTTCAGCAAATGAGGCACCTCGATGTATTCTTTATCGATCTTCTCGCGGGATTTGCTGCCTAAAGATACGGGCGAGTCCATCACACCCGGCACATACTCCCATTTCCATAAATCTCTGTTTGCATCATGCTCGGCCATGGCATGGTTGGATGTGTTTATAAACACGATAGGATGGTTGTAATCGACGAAATAGTAAGCGATTTCATGCTCGATATCATTATCCGGATCCGGGTCTCCATGAATGGAATCCTGGTTCAGTCCGCAGCGCTTTCCGCCTATGATGCTGTAGATATTCTTAAAGATAAAACAGCTCATGCTCCTGTCTTTTCTGTTTATCCTTATCTTGAATGTCTCGACATCAGAAGTTCGATTATAGCGAATGGCCCGTAAACGCCGGTATGTATCATCTAAAACTGAGTTATCTCGCAGTTCTTCGTCGTTGAATACCAGGGTGACCTCCACCTCGGATATGTCATCATCTATCTCTTTCTGATTGCAGTGAACCTCACGAACAAAGTTCTTGAGGCCGTCCACTGCAGGTTGATAAATAACCGGAACTATGCGCCCGTTTCTGGCATCAGCAGACCGGAGATGGCTCAGGACAATACCATCGCTGGTGCTCTTCTCCTCTAATCTAAATATCTGGTCGAAGCTGTCCGTGCCGGGGTTTGAGAGATGGTGGCAAATATCCTGGTGAATCCGGTAAATATTGGTTGAGCTTAATTCAACGCCGTCCTCTTTCCAGCACCATATCCAGTAGTCTTCATCAAGCTGAAAAATCCATCTCTCTTTTGGACCTGTCCATATTTCGGAACTTCTTTTGGAGTGCATCTCCGGATCGGGCTTTTCGCATTTTATTTCGCCTACCTTTTCGATATCAAAGCCGAGCATGAATCTCAGATTCATGGGCCGGTTGACCTTTATGCTGGTCTGATTCTGATTGGCGTTGCTCCTCACCACAATTCTGAGCTTCTTGGCGGATGAGCCCTCCATGTAAGCGGGTGTTCTCACAAGGGATACCGTACAACGATCCCAATTCCAGATCTTTTTCTGGTCGGTCCATTCTATCTTGCCTTTAACGATACTGTAAATCCGTTCCCTTTGCGAAAACCAAATCTCTTCAGAGACCATAGGATAACTCTCCCAAATTAATAGAGAATATGTCTCTAAACTATTTAAATTCGTTCTGGATGCTCATTATGAATGGAAATCAGATGAAATCAATGGGCATTCAAGCCGCACTAACTGGATCTTTGCCGATCAAGCCCTGCCATGCTCCAGTTGTCTTATGCGGAGATCTGCTAAGCGAAATCTCTGTCTATCAGCCTGATCAGGGATGCGATTAGTATTACAGGACGAGGATATCATGGTCCGCAGCCCGCCGGAGAATATGGCCGGAAATGGGCTAAAGGGAGATGGTTGGGTATGGAAGAGAAGCGTCCCTATGTTCCGGGACTATCATCTCAGGGATGGCAGGTCATGCTGCCAACAGCCAGTCTTTCTGTGAGATTTCGCGATGGGCTTCTGACCTGTGATGCCAGCAATGCCGAGGCGGAAGCCGCCAATGTAAGAGCATGGCATCGGGGGGAGCAGCGGACGGTCGCAGCAAGAGATAAACAGAGAATTTAAATAGCCCAAAGAGCAAGTGCATGAGGCAAGTCGAGGTTGCCTAGCCTGGTAAGGCGCAGGTTTGCTAAACCTGTTCCCCTCCGGGGATCGTGGGTTCGAATCCCACCCTCGGCGCTCATTTATTTGTCCTGAATCCATAAATAGCGCATTTCTCTCCCCATTGGTTCGGAATAAGAATGCGCATCAATTGCATCTCTCAGTGTTTCCGGATGGCCATCGCGAGGGGATTTTTGCACCTGTGCATCTGCAAAATATTTAGAATTTAGATAAGGGTGATCAGGAGGTCAGCCAAGTCGATAGACAATCAGGATTCGCCGACGGTTGGAGAAGAGATTTGCCAAAGTTCAAATCGATTATTATATTTTATATAAATTGTTATCGATATATTTTTTTGGGACATTTATAAGTATAAATTTACGGATTAGATTTCCTATCAACGCTGAATCTAAATTGTTTAAATCTAGCTCGTAATCATGGACCAGAAAGCTCTCAGTAATAGGATATTCCCTCCGGAAATACTCGCTGGGGAATTCGAGCTCAAGGAGGATCTTATTCTCGTTTTTCGATCTAATTTTATAAATCGGATTTATAATTAAATTGTTCTCCCTTGGATTAATTTTATCCCATAATTCGCTGAACTCTTCAGCATAAGGACTCTTTATTAGTATGAGGTTCGAGGACGTTAGATCCTCGTCAGCATAATCTTCTATTAAATTTAGTCGACTGTTATGGATGAAATCCTGGATTATCTTTTCTTCGGGAAGGATCTTGATACTAGAATCCTTAAACAAATTCTTCAAATTAGAAGGATTGATCGGGATACCAGCCGCAACATTTTCCATCAGAGAATTATGAATATGGAGCAATATTATATTTCCATCACTCTCTGCAATGCGATATAGCTCCTTTGATAGAAGGGATTTGGCATGAATATAGTGAAATGCATCCATCATTATTACTGAAGAAAAAATATGATTTTTAAAAGGAAGTTGCTCATTAGCATTGATATTAATAAATTCCCCTTTAGAGAAATATTTTTTAGCCAGGTACAGATTTCTGAAATCAGCATCAACGCACACCAGTTCATCTGGATTTACATAATTGGATATCACAAAAGATGCATGTCCGCAACCACAGCAGAGATCTAAAATAAGCTGCTTCTTCTTTTGAATTATGGGAATGAAAGGATAGAGCGTCCAGAAGGTCTGGCAAGAGAACCTATGCCTTAAATAGTCTTCATACAGGCCGGGCCCCAATATATCCCAAAAATATTTACTATTATCAGAATAGAATTCGCACTTATCTCTATATAGATAACTAAAACTTTTTATAATTAATTTTTTAAAATAAGATCTTGACGGTTTAGAACTGATGAAATCCGCAACTCGGCATATATCATTAGAATAGCCATTAATTGCCAGGGCAAAGGCGGTTTTAATATCCCCATTAATTAAGCATTTTAAAATATACTTATTAACTGAATTGTTGAAAATAATCGGTATTCCTTCCAGAATAGGAAATGAATTGCATTCGCATTTCAAGCATCCTGCAATGATCTCCGATCCATATGTCTCAATGACCTCGGAAAGCTCAAAGATAGATCCGCAATAAGGGCATCTTAAAAGCTCTAGAAAGCTCCGTTTCATCTCAATCGCCAGCTTTAGCTTTATTTTATTTGCTTGATGAGGAGATCAGCGTTAAACATCGGATAAGCGTATGATCTATATATAAATCTATTTCCGCAACTGCCTGCCAGGAGATTGTTTGAGCCATAGAGTCTGATGGAAGGGAAAAAACAGGAGACAAGTCATCGGTGATCTTACCAGCTATATTATTATAAACCATAATTATTCAAAAAGGAATGTGCTCCGCGCTCGATGGGGCGCAGGAGACATTCAATTCGAGGCCAGCTTTCGCACCAGGGGCATGATCGCCGGCCTGATAGATTTCTCCTGTTTTGGCCCCCCCACGGGAAGTCCCATCTCCAATCCCATGGATCCCATCATCTCCTGATTGAAGCGATCTGAGATCTCGTCGAATATCCTTTTGTAGGCCTGGCAGTGGGGATCGACTCCCCTGATCTCGCCGTCGCTGGGAGCTATGGCATTGTAGGGGCAACCTCCCCGGCAGTATCTTATGTGCTTGCAGCCCTTGCACTCCCTGTCAACATACTCCTTGAAGCGCCGCATACGAACTCCTGCCTCGGAATTGGCCAGGTCATCAGGGCGGGGACGATCCCGGACATGGCCCATGACATATTCAGGCATTCCCACAAAACGGTAGCATGGATAGATGCTGCCGTCCGGGCCCACGGCAAAGGTGTTCTCCATGCAGTCGACGAAGGTGCAGACAGTTCCCCTGCCGGTCAGGACACAGCGAGCATAGTCGTTGATGTTTCGCACCTCAATTCTGTCCATGTTCTCCAGATACCTGTCCATCAAATAGACCAGGAGATCTCCGTACTTTTCCGGGGCCAGGGCCCACCTTTCCGGCTCGTCGCTCTTCAGTGAAGGCAAGGCCGGATGCAGCTTGAGGGTGAGATGGTTGTCCATGAAGAAATTGAATATCTCCTCTTTGGAATGGACGGAGTGGGAGGTGAAGGTGCAGATGAACTGAACATCAAGGCCGTGCTCTTTTGCCAGCTCATAGCCTTTCATGGTCTTTTCATAATAGCCCTCCGACCTCTGAAGATCGTTCAACTCCTTTGGACCATCCAGGCTGGAGCCGATGGGGATATGATACTGAGCAAGGACATCAGCCAGCTCGGGAGTCAGCTTCCAGAGATTGGTCTGCAGGGCGAAATTGGGCTCCAGGTGGGCCAGCTCATCGGTCAGCATCGGCAGGGCTTTCCTGTAGAAATCGGCCCCGGCCAGAAGGGGCTCTCCGCCGTGGAAGGTGAATGTAACCGGATCGTCCCTGAAATCCTTGAGCCAGGACACTATATCCGCCACCGTATCCAGGCTCATGATCGGTGAGCCGGCATCTGAACTCCAGCAGTAAGCGCACTTGGAGGGACAGCCCAATGTTGGTATGATCATGACATGAAATGGCCTCTTGACCCTTTTCTTCTCTCTTCTAATTTGCCTCATAATCTCTCGCCTTTCTTTGCATGCAATAAATTGCTCATGGCAGATCAACTATTCTCTGGTTATCCTATCCGCATCCACCCTGGCCCGGCACAGGGGCGGCAGGTCCTTCCACATGGCCATCTCACCACCCCTTACCACCAAGGCGCCATCGATTCCCGGACGGTCTATGGCCGCAAAGCACTCCTTTAAAGGACCGTCCATGGCTACGGCATTTCCCAAAGCAGTGGCCGCGGCATCAGCCAGCATCACATCCCTGGATACCACCACCGCGGCATCGGCCCAGCCGAAAGAGAGGGAAGGGCCCACCGTGCCGGAGCTGGTGCAGATGCCCATAGGCACCTTCCTGGGCGGGATCTCAAAGGCCAGATCTTTAACTGTAGAGCTTCCCGCATAAATTCCTACAATTATGGGATGATCGTTGAGGATGCAGATGTCTCCACCGTTGTCCACCACGGCATAGGCAGCTCCCTCCTCCATCATTGCCGCCACGGCATACCCGGCTATGGCTCCGGCCACTGCGGCCATGGGGCCGACTCCAAAGGCAGCGCCGCTCTCTATCATCTGCCTCACTATTAAAGGGGCCATGACATCATTTAGATCATATGGTTCCAGGGTTATTTCAAAGAAAGGATCGCGCCTGATAAAATCCTCAAGATAGGCTCTCTGCTCTTTTATGGCTCTTTTGGCGGCATCAATCTCCACCCCCTTCCGGGCCAGAATGGTGACAACCGTCTCCTTAAGCTGATAGTGATCCCGCAAGATCTCAGACATGTCCAAATCATTCCAGGAGAGCTTTGTACAGCCCTGCCCTGGCCAGGGCCTCCTTTCTGCCCCTCAGCCGTACAATCAGCTCCTCCTCATACCTCACTGCCACCAAATCGGTGCTTTGATAGAGCCGGGATAGCTGAGATAAGCCCAGAGAGGTGTAAGGGAGTCGGATCTCATGCTCCGGGAGGGGTTCCAGACGCTGGGAGAGGCATTCTTCCAGAGTACCCAGACCCTGACCGGTTGCGGCTGAGGCCAGGACGGGACAGGGAGCCAGATCGCTAACCATCTCCACCTTCTCTGCCGCCTCTCTTTCATCCAGCCGGTCGGACTTGTTCAGGACGGTGACTATTGGTGAGGTTACATCGCAGTCCCAGAGAGCCTTATGAGAGGCTATCAGCTTGCGGCGGAGGAGGTTGATGGGGTCGCTGATATCCGCCACCAGCAGCACCAGATCCGCCTGGGAGATCTCAGACAGAGTGGAGCGGAAGGCCTTGATCAGGAAGTGGGGCAGATCGTCGATGAAGCCCACTGTATCCGTTAGCAAGACCCTTCTTCCCAGCACCTCCAGGGCTCTGGTGGTGGGCGATAGGGTGGTAAAGGGCTGGTCCTGGGCTTTAACAGCCGATCCGGTGAGGGAATTGAGAAGAGTAGACTTGCCGGCATTGGTATATCCGGCCAGGGCTACCAGGTCGAATCCCTGCTCTCTCCTCCTCTGCCTGCGGTTCTCTCCCTTGTCCTCTCTGGCAGCGAGTTCAGCCCTGATCTTGGCCATTCTTCCCCGGATATCATGATACATGGATTCTTCATAGGCCCCTGCTCCGCGAAAGCCCGGCTGCTCTCCCCGCTTTTTCAGAGCCAGGGCATTTCTGACCTGGGGGGCATCGTAGCTGAGCCTGGCCAGTTCCACCTGCAGCTTGGCTTCCCGGGTGGAGGCGCGGGAGGAGAATATCTCCAGGATGAGGTTAAACCGGTCCAGCACAGTAACTCCAAACTGGCTTCGGATGTTGTAGACCTGGCCTGGGCTGAGCGGATTATAGAAGATCAGCCTGTGGGGGTGGTAGCTTATGGCCTCCTCAATCTTTCCCCGTCCTATCTGGAAGAGATGGTCCCGACTTCGGCGCTGGCTGATCTCTGCCAGTACCCGGTATCCTGCCGCCTGGGCTAGGCCAATGAGTTCCCTCATCCTGGAGGGGTCCGGAGCGCGGCCGGGGCTCTCCCGGATCAGCAGAACCGCCGTCTTATCCTCGCTTCTCATTCCATGACCCTCTCTTTTCCACTCTCTTTTCCACTCTCTTTTCCACTCTCTTTTCCACTGTCTA
>ERZ1645192.900-NODE-900-length-24958-cov-23.726419_pt1 | contig 24958 bp, 18 predicted proteins | sample MGYA00575354_ERZ1645192 | MGnify/ENA primary metagenome ERZ1645192 (study PRJEB40844, sample SAMN11349763) | freshwater sediment metagenome | isolation source: river sediment | host: Sediment | place: India: Faizupur Khadar , New Delhi | collected 2017-02-21 ... | reverse complement strand
GTTTCAGTGGTTCTCCCTGCGTTGGTTTTCTGATTTCAAACACAACTCCTTTTTCGGATTTTGCAGGTGTGGAGAGCATGTTCTGTCCGGGTGCTTCACTCAGCAGCTTCCTTTTAGCATCAAACTCAGCAAACGGCAGTTCGACCTTCCTGCCTGTCCACATTTTCACGGCAAGTGTTTGCATGGCCGGATAAATACGGTGATAAACATCCTGAGTGCTGATTCCATTGCCAGGGTGGTCGTTCCATACGGCAAACATACCTCCTTTAATCTGCGGATGTTTCTCCTCAAAAGTTTCTCCGCCAATCACTGCGGGTGTCCAGTTTTCGTACAGATGTTTCGTGTTCAGGTAATCATAATAATAGCCTGCAGCTGGTACGATGTAAACCAGTCCATCGGGTATGCTCATCACATCGTAGCCCAGTTTCATCATGTCGCGAGGCTGCGCATAGCCGTTGTACCAGCAGTTCATCAGCACATCTTTCACCTTTACGGGAGTATCGCCTTTGGCATGCGTAAGTGCTCCCCAGAGTGCCGCTTTTTTGCCGTATTTTTCCACTTCTTTGATGTAATAATCGGTAAAATAACGGAATTTCTCCACCACAGCCTTGTCTTTGTTGCTATACTCATCGGTGCCGATATGCACATATTCATTTACAAAAACCGGATTCGGGCCTTCCAGGTATTCTTTGAAAAGTCCGTCCAGGAATGTGTATGTTTTCGGATTGAATAAATCCAAATGGTCCATTCCGTATTCCTTGCTGCCTATTTCGGGCAAATAGTGGGTGAATGGGAGTGTGTGTGCCGGAGCGTCAATTTCAGGAATGACAGTTACACCCTGTGCAAGTGCATCCTGCTGAAACCGGCGGAATTCCGCTTTGCTGTAATGTCCGTCTTTAGCAGCCAGGCCGGGATAGGTTTCACTTTCCAGACGGAATGCAGCGTACGTTTTGCTCCAGTCGTTGCCGAAATGCTGTATAAAACCGTTGTCGTTCAGATGCACCTGAAAAGTGTTCATCTTGTAATACGACATCAGTCTTACTACTGCCTGCAGGTATTCCATCGGAAAAAACTTACGGCCAACGTCGAGCATAAATCCGCGCTTCGGATAATCGGGAAAATCGGTGATAGTACCTTTGGGAAGCGAGTGCGACTGTTCCAGCATCTGCAGCAATGTGCGCGTAGCCCAGTACAGTCCGGTTGTGCTGTTTGCCGTCACCTGCACCGATGTGCCGATGTCAATGCTGTAAGCTTCTTCACCGTTCGCTTTCAGAGAGTCAGGATGAATTGTAAACGAAATAACTCCGGCTGAATTTGAACGACCGGCATGAAGCTTTAATTTTTTGCCGAACATATCTTTGTAGTCGGCTGCAAACTGACGGGCTACCTGATTAGAGGCTTCGTCAGAAACGATTTTTATTTTCGGGCAAAACAGCAATACCCCATCGCTGGCTTTCCATTCTTTGAGTTCGGGGATGACAAAAGGTTTTGCGTTTTGGGCAACAAGGGATATTGAAAAAAGGAGTGAAAAGAATAAAAACAAGGTTTTCATAGCATCAATTGTGATTTTTAGTTAAGCTGGTTTCTGTCAGTACCTTTCGGTACAAAATCAGAAAAGCAGGGTACAAATATACGGCTAAAATCGTTATCAGTAAGCCCTCAGACTCATTTACGAAGCAATCATTAACGAAATCAAACTTTTTTTTGAAAAAAAAATTGAGTTGTCGTGACAACCGGATGCCGGTATGCGGTTGTGAAATGTGGCTTTTCAATCTTTCGGGAGAAACAAAGCATACCCGGATAAAAAAACAGCTCAAAACGGATGGTTTCGAGCTATGGATAACGACTTTAGAGAAATGAAATGCATTCCGGGAAAGGGATAATAACTTACCATCGCGGATTAATCCCCGCTTTGTCTGGCTTCTCTTTGTCTGGCCTTTTTGTGTCTTCGCCATGCGGCCATCCTGCTGAAAATGAGGATAGCGATAATGATAAAGATTACAGCTACAACTACCGGAATGGCAAGTGCCGATACAGATGCGCCCAGTGCCACCACATTTTCACCGGTGGAAACAACAGGATTAGCTGTGCCGGCGGTGAATTTGCTGGAAGCGAAACGTGAAAGAGCACTTCCGCTCTGCATGGTTGCAGCAGCTCCACCACCCACCACAAAGCCCATGATCCACTTCATGAGTTCGTTGTCAACCGGCAGAACAGATGTCATCAGCAGCGTACCGGCGCCCACAGCCATCGGAGTGGTAATGGTATCCAGCAGGTTATCCACAAAGGGAATGTAATAAGCCAGCACCTCTACCACAGTAGCCACACCAAAACTGATCATAGCAGGCCAGCTTCCAAGCCAGGCAAAACTGTCGGAAAGAGGAATAATATTGAAGTGGGCCGCCACACTGGCAACCAGCATAGGGATAAATACCCGAAAACCGGCACTGGCACTTAAGCCAATCCCCAAAGCAACGGCAGTAATAATTTCAGCATTCATAACTTGGCAAATGTAGTTAAATTTTTGAAAATCAGAAAAAAATTGTCGGTTTTTTTGAAACTCAAACAATACTCCTGCAAATATCGTGCATGTTTTTGAATGCTGGGAACTGATATAAAAAAACTGCGGTTGTGATTTAACCGCAGTTTTTTTGTAGCTAACTTCAGGGAGTTTTATTTCTTTACCTGTTCTTTCAGTAAGGCAAAATTAATCACCTCCATAATATCCGTTACGTAGTGAAATTTTAAGCCTTTCAGGTAAACGGTTTTTATTTCATCTATGTCTTTCCGGTTTTCTTCGCACAATACGATATCGGTGATGCCGGCACGTTTTGCAGCCAGAATTTTCTCTTTGATACCGCCTACGGGGAGCACTTTGCCGCGCAGGGTTATCTCACCGGTCATGGCCACATTTTTTCTCACTTTTCGTCTGGTGAAGGCTGAAACCAGCGATGTCACCATCGTTACGCCTGCCGAGGGTCCGTCCTTGGGGATGGCTCCCTCCGGAATGTGTACATGTACGTTGTTTTCTTCTATCTTTTTCTGATCTATTTCCAGTTCGGCAGCATGAGCTTTGATGTACTGCATGGCGAGCATGGCCGATTCTTTCATCACATCTCCCAGGTTACCAGTGAGGGTGAGTGCCGGAGTCTTTCCCGGGCTCAGGCTGCTTTCGATAAAGAGTATCTCGCCGCCCACGCTTGTCCACGCAAGCCCTGTAACTACTCCGGCATATTCGTTGCCTTCGTATCTGTCGCGGCTGTATCGGGGTGTACCGAGATAGGTTTTCACATCTTCCGGTGTAATTTCTACGTTGTATTTCTCCTTTGTAGCTACTTTCAATGCTACTTTTCGCATCAGTCCGGTTATTTTCCGGTCCAGTTCGCGCACTCCCGATTCGCGGGTGTACTGATCAATAACCTGGCTTACCACGGGTTTGGTGATTTGCACCTGTTCGGTGGTCAGTCCGTGGTTTTCAAGTTCTTTTGGCACCAGGTGACGAACCGCAATTTCCACTTTTTCCTCCTGGGTATATCCGCTTACTTCAATAAGTTCCATCCTGTCGAGCAGCGGTCGCGGTATGGCGTTCAGGTTGTTGGCAGTGGCAATGAAAAGTACCTTGGTCAGGTCGAAATCAATGTCCAGGTAATTATCGTGAAATGCATGATTTTGCTCCGGATCAAGTACTTCGAGCAAAGCCGACGACGGATCGCCTTTATAATCGGCGTTGATTTTGTCCACTTCGTCCAGTACGAAAACGGGATTGGCCGATTCGGCTTTTTTGATGTTTTGCATGATGCGGCCGGGCATGGCGCCGATGTATGTGCGGCGATGACCGCGAATCTCCGCTTCGTCGTGCAGTCCACCGAGCGACATACGCACGTATTTTCGGCCCAGTGCAGCTGCAATGGACTTGCCCAGCGAGGTTTTGCCCACACCCGGAGGTCCGTACAGGCAAATAATCGGCGATTTCATGTCGCCTTTCAACTTAAGTACAGCCAGGTGTTCCAGTATGCGTTCTTTCACCGTATCCATGCCGAAATGGTCTTTTTCCAGTACCTTTTTGGCATTTTTCAGGTTGAAGTTGTCTTTGGTGTATTCTCCCCAGGGAATATCGAGCATGGTTTCCACGTAGTTGAGCTGCACAGTGTATTCCGGCGAATGCTGGCTCATGCGCTCCAGTTTACGGAGCTCTTTTTCGAATATCTTACCTACCGGTGCAGTCCATTTTTTGCTTCGGGCACGTTCTCTGAATTCCTGCACGTCGTATTCGGGTGAGTTTTCGCCGAGTTCGCTCTGGATGGTTTTCATCTGCTGCTGCAGGAAGTATTCGCGCTGCTGCTGGTCAATGCCCTCTTTCACTTTATTCTGAATGGAGGTTTTTATTTCAATCATTTGAAATTCCTTGTTCAGCAGGTTGAGTAGCTGATAACCCCGTTCCATCACATCGTCGATTTCGAGCAGCCGCTGCTTTTCTTCCACATTGATCCCGAAGTTGGTGCAGATGTAGTTAATAAGGAAAACCGGATTTTCGATATTTCGGATGGCAAAAGCCATTTCGGGAGGCACAATGCCTGAACCTTCGATGATTTTTACAGCCAGATCGCGAATGGTGGATGAGAGGGCGATGAATGATTTGTCGGATGTGTCGGGCAGCACGTCGTCAACGGGATAAGCTTTGGCTTTCAGGTAAGGCTTGTTGCTCACCAGTTCGCCCAGGCGGAAACGTTTTTTCCCTTCCAGAATTACGGTGGTAGTACTGTCGGGCATTTCGAGCACACGTACGATATGTGCTGCCACACCCATTTTATAGAGTTGATCGATGGTGGGATCTTCTACCTTTTTATCAATCTGTGTGCAGGCACCTATCAGCCCGTCGTTGGCCTGAGCCTGGCGGATAAGCCGCAGCGATTTGGGGCGTGCTACCGAAACCGGAACCAGTACGCCCGGATAAATAACCATATTGCGAAGGGGCAGAATGGGTAATTCATCGCCCGGATTGAGATTGATTTCTGTAGGGTTTTCATCCAGTGAAATAATCGGATATACTTCCGATTCACCCATCATTTCATTTGTAAATAGATTGTCGAACTGCTTTTTCATCTGACGTTTTTTCTCTTTTATACTCTTTCAAACTGCCAAAATGGCATACGTTCAATTTCTCTGATTGTTTGGAAATTGAATAACCTCTTGAATATCTTAGTTTTAGTAGTATTGTGGTTAGTGTGTCTTATTTTTAAGTCAATTGTTGTGCCAAAGACATATCCGGGCTTTTTGTCATTAAAAAAGGTATATATCTGAAAAAGTCGCCGAATACCCATAAAATGATAATATAAGGAAACAGTAACTTGTTTATCAATCAATGAATTTTTTCCATTCATTTTCAGACAAATAATGGATAAATAATAAAAAATATGCTATTTTTGCTTAATTTTTCATTCTTGTGATATGAGAAAAATTTCCGGCTATATTCTGTTGTTTTTTTCTGTACTTTTTCTCGCTGTTTTTTGTAAACTGGAAGGGAAAAAGAGCGGAAATCATTCCATGAGCCTGAAAAAAAATCCTCCCGATACCACTTTGTTTCAGCAAGCGCTCAACGAATATCTCGCTACCCTGGATTCGGCAGATCAGTCATTTTATAATCAGATTTATGAGCCTAAGGGGATGAATTCTTTCTGGTTTTCGGACCTGAACCGCGCTGCAGCTCATATCGATACACTGAACAAGGTGATTTCAGCTTCGTCAGATCACGGCATCCGGCCGGAGTATTTCGATATGAAAGGGGTAGTGGATTACGCAGCTGTACTTGATTTCAAAAAACCGGATTATGCTCAACTTGCAGTAGCCGAGATTATGCTTACGGATGTATATTTTAAGTATTGCAGGGGCATGAAATTCGGATTCATCAATCCGCTGAAGCTTTATCCGAAAGACTATTTTATTCAGATACAACAACCGGACAGCGCTTTTGTGAATTCAATATTTTCCAACCCAGACTCACTGCGTGTTTATCTGGATCATGTTGTCCCGAAAAACAAAGAATACATCTCCCTTCAGCAAGAAATGCAAAAACTCAGACTACTGAAGGATTCGGTTTTTCCCTCCATTCCGCTGCTGCCTCCCGGTAAAACCATCATGGCAGGTAAGAAACATACTTCGGTGCCGCTCGTGGCGCGCCGGCTGATGCTAACCGGAGAATTACCTTATACACCCAAAGTCGATTCGGTGTACAGAACGTTCAATGACACGCTTCTGGTGGCACTCAATAAATTCAGAACAAAATACAATCTGCTGATAGATAAAGAGATAGGAAATGGAACCCTCGCTGCACTCAACCGGAGTTTCGATTCGCAGTACTGGGTAGTGGCGGCCAATCTGGAGCGGCTTCGCTGGAAACCGCTGAACGATATTTCAAGAAAATACGTGCATGTGAACGTTGCAAATATGACTTTGCAGGCTTTGAAAGGCGATACACTGGTGCAGACCATGAAAGTGGTGGTGGGTAAACCTCCCAAAAACAAAACTCCGCTTCTGTACGGAAAAATGTATGAGGTGGTGCTCAACCCTACATGGACAGTGCCTAACAGCATCATCATCAACGAAATAAGCAGACGGATGAGAAATGACCCATCCTACCTGGGCAGAAACCGCATGAAGGTGTACCGCAACAGAATGGAGGTGAGCGAATGGTCGGTACCGTGGGACAGCCTGACCAGCAGGTATCAGCCTTATGTAATAGTGCAGGATTCCGGATCAAACAATTCGCTGGGGAGGCTCAAATTTAATTTTTCCAATCCGCACAATGTATATCTGCACGATACAAACAATAAATCGGCTTTCAAACTCCATTATCGTGGATTGAGTCACGGCTGTGTAAGGGTGGAGAAACCCCTGGAACTTGCATTTTTTTGCCTGCACGATGTAGATTCAACGAACAGTAGTGAGGTGAGAGAAAACAATATATTGCAGGACCGCATCAGGCATTCTATCGGACTGCGTGCCAAAACTTCCGAAGGAAAAACAGCATTATCAAAAGGACAGGGACTGAAAAAGCTTAAAAGGGTGGAGTTGAAGCCCGGAGTTACCGTGCTGCTTGATTATCACACATGTTTCACCGGAAAAGATGGCGATGTACAATTCTGCAATGATCATTATAAAATGGACTCGGTGCTTGTAGGCAAATTGAAGAGACTCGAATAAATTTCAGGTTCCACGTTCCGTGTTCTGTGTTCTGTGTTCCGTGTTCTAAGTTTTATATTCAATTTACAATCCGCTCAAATTCCGGAAATTTTGTCCGAAAGCCTTGGCTGTGTAGGATTCGGGTCTCAGAATCCATAGTTTTACGTTTCGGATGGCCGGAGTCGAAATTTTGAATTCCCGGTCCGTGTAATGCTTCATGAAGAGTTTTATCAACCGTTCTTTTTCCTGCAGATCGTCCACAAATTCGATTTTTCCCTTGCAGAGCACGCTTTTGGACTCCATGCTGTAACTGCATGCCACATCAGCATGCTGATATAGTATTTTGTTGTTTTCTGTGCAGAATGTCACACAAACCCTGTTGTCCGCATCGAGCAGATTCAGGTGTTTTCCGTGAGGACCCGAGTGGAGGATGATAATGCCGTCGGCATACCCGAAATTCATGGGTATGACGTATGGAGAGCCGTCTTTTTCGGTCATTCCTACGAAACAATGGCTGCAACTTTCAATTATTTTGTCAATTTCCTGCTGTTCGGTAATAAAACTTGTTCTCATCGTGACTGATTTTTGCACAAAAATAGATAATTTTGTCCGATATATAACTGTTGAAACTTTTTAAAATACTGTGAACAGATCTTCAAAAAGAGAGATTGATGGTATTTTTAAGTTAATTAGAGTTAAAAACGACGATTTTTTCATCAAAACTATGCTTTATAACATAAAAACGCGTTATCTTTGCATCGTGTTTTTCATGGTATTAGATTTAAGGTTAATTGAAGATTGGGTTGTCGTGAGACAACCTTTCTTTTTTTAAAAAAAGTTTCTGATTGACATTTTTTTCTGATCGATATTTTCAGTGTATTATAATGCTTATAAAACTTCAGAAAACCGGTTAAAATACGCAATTAAGTTAATTAGAGTTAAAAACGACGATTTTTTCATCAAAACTATGTTTTATAACATAAAAACGCGTTATCTTTGCATCGTGTTTTTCATGGTATTAGATTTAAGGTTAATTGAAGATTGGGTTGTCGTGAGACAACCTTTCTTTTTTTAAATACTTTTCAAATAAATCAAATGATGGAAACAACACTCCGTAGAACACGTACAGCCGTGATTTCAGCTTTACCCAAAGCAGGAAGAACAACCGTTTGGCTGCTGAAAATCATCATCCCCATCAGTCTGGCTGTGAGTATTCTGCAATACACCGGTGTTATTGAGGTGATTGCCCGATATCTTTCTCCTGTATTTTCAGTCATTGGTTTGCCCGGCGAAGCGGCTATCGTATTCATTACCAGTATTATGCTGTCGCTTTATGCTCCCATTGCCATCATTGCCACCCTTCCGCTTGATCCCAGAGATGTCATTATTCTTGCCGTAATGTGTTTGATAGCTCACAACATGATAGTGGAGACGGCCGTACAAAGCAAAACCGGCTCGCGTTATATCACCATGTTTTTGCTCCGAATCATCAGTGCTTTCGTGGCGGCTTTTTTCCTGAATCTATTGCTACCACAAACGGTCGAAACGAGTCAGATAGCAGCAGATGCCGAAGTGTATCAGTCATTTGCTGACATGCTGTTGGCCTGGCTTATCAGTTCGTTCTGGCTGATAGTGAAGATTCTGCTCATTGTGACGAGTCTGATGCTCCTGCAGAATATCCTGAAAGAATTCAAAATTCTTGATGTGATTTCGCGGACGCTCGCGCCGCTGATGAGCCTGATGGGCTTACCGCGCAACTGTTCTTTTCTCTGGTTTGTGGCTCATATTCTGGGTCTTACTTACGGATCGGCTGTGATGATAGCAGAAGTGGAGAGTGGCGAACTTTCCAGGGAAGATGCCAATCTGCTCAACCATCACATTGCCGTGAATCACTCTACGCTTGAAGATACGCTACTTTTTGCTGCCATCGGGGTGCCGCTGCTCTGGATGATTGTGCCCCGTTTTGTGCTGGCCATCGTTATTGTGTGGTTTGTTCGCCTGGTGCACCGGCTGAAATTAAAGCCGGAATTGAAAACGAACAAAAGTTAAATTTGCTGAAATCAAATCGGGGCTTTTTGGAGATTTCGGGTCAAATGAATAACTTTATACTCAAATTATTACATACATATCATGTCATTATCCACTTCTAAAACCAGGAAAAAACTGATTGATGTGTCGCGTGAACTGTTTGCATTGCGGGGTAAGAAAAACATTACCATGAACGACATTGCAGAGGCTTCGAAAAAGGGCAGAAGAACGCTTTACACCTACTTTAAGAACAAGGACGAAGTGTATAAAGCGGTGATAGAGAATGAATTGAATCTGGTCATCATTGCGCTCGAAGAGAATGCCAAAAAAGCGATTGATGCATTCGAGAAGCTAAGAAATCACATCATCATTCACCTGGATTTGATAAAACAATCGGTCACACGCAACGGAACGCTGCGCGCTGATTTTTTTAAGGATATTTACGAGGTGGAACGCTCGCGACGTAAAATGGACGTCATCGAACTGAAAATCATCAGAAATATTCTGGATGAAGGGCTTGCTACCGGAAAATTTAAGACTATGGATACTGAAATAGCATCTAGTATTATCATGTACTCACTCAAAGGGCTTGAGATTCCGTATATTCGACAGAATCTGACCTCCGAATTTGAGAAAAACAAACACGAAATTGTAGAATTTGTGTTCAACGGAATCAGTATGGAATCCTGATTCTGAACTATCTTTATATAAAAAATCAGCGGGAGCATGAATCAATCGTGCTCCCGCTGATTTTATGTATGCATCAGGCGGATACTTTCCGGGTGATACTATCTGCTCAGTAGCGATTTGACCTTTTCTGAAATCATTCTTCCGTCGGCTTTACCGGCAAGCTGTCTGGTAGCTGCTCCCATCACTTTTCCCATATCCTGAGGTCCTGCAGCTCCTGTCTGTGCGATGATTTCGATCAGAGCGGCTTCCAGTTCGGTGTCGGTCATCTGTTTGGGCAGGTATTGCTCAATAACGGCTGCTTCTGCTAGCTCTTTTTCTGCCAGTTCGGGCCGGTTTTGTTCAGTGTAAATCTGGGCTGTTTCCCTGCGTTGTTTTGCCATTTTCTGCATGATTTTTACGGCTTGCTCATCGTGGAGTATGCCGTCGCTTCCTTTGGCAGTTTTGGCTTCCAGAAATTCTTTTTTTATGCCGCGCAATGCTTCCAGTGCCACTTTCTCGCGGGCCAGCATGGCTGTTTTTATATCGTTGCTTATTTGTTCGAATAACTTTTCCATTGTTTTTATAAGTTGAATATTTGAATATTTGAAATAGATCGGGTGAATTTGTTTTGCTTCCGATGAAAATTCTTTATTTCTTCAGAAATCGTCTTTTCCAGGCCGGAATTTGTTCCACTTTCTTCAGGTCATCGATGTCATCGATGTCGAAAAGGTTCACTACCGGCAGTTCCTCTTCCTGAACGGCATCAAATTGAATTACTTCCTGGAATATTTCTTCCGGTTTCGTTTCTTTTGGTGTTTCTGATTTGATCATGCCACCGTAAAGCTCTACAATGGCTTTGCTTATTTCGGCTTCGGCGGTTTTTTTATGTTCCTCCAGTTCTTCGTCAAAAATGTTATTTTCAAAATCTCCGGATTCATTGTTGTCCTTTTTTTCATCCATTTTGTATTTTTTCAGTACGGATGCAGGCATTCCGGGTATGTCTTTCACGTCAAATCCGGTTGCTATAAGGGTGATTTTAACCTCGTCGCCGAGTGACTCGTCGAAACTTGCTCCCCAGATGACTGTGACATTTTCGCCAACTTTGGCCATGAATTCATGTATTTGAGAAATTTCTTCCATTTTAATCTGGTTGCTTTTGGAGCAGTAAAGACTCAGCAGTACTTTTCCGGCACCATTCACGTCGTTGGTGTTTAACAGTGGAGAGTTGAGGGCATCTTCAATGGCTTTGGTGATGCGATTTTCACCTGAAGCAAATCCGGTGTTCATGATAGCCACCTTTCCGTCGCGCATTATGGTGCTCACGTCGGCAAAGTCGGTATTGATGTAGCCCGGAATCGTAATGATCTCAGCTATTGCCTTGGCGGCATTGGTGAGTACGTCGTCGGCTTTGGCAAAGGCATTGGAGAGCTCCAGATCCGGATAAATCTGTTTGAGTTTTTCGTTGTTGATTACCAGAATGGCATCCACGTATTCGCTGAGTGCCACCACGCCTTCGAGTGCCTGACGGATTTTCTGATTTCCTTCAAAGGCAAAGGGGATGGTAACGATGCCTACGGTAAGTATTCCCATATCGTGAGCCACTTTGGCTACTACGGGTGAAGCTCCTGTGCCGGTGCCTCCGCCCATACCGGCGGTAATGAATACCATTTTGGTGTTATCTGCAAGCATCCGTCTGATGTCTTCCACCGATTCTTCGGCTGCCTGGCGTGCTACTTCGGGGCGTCCGCCTGCACCCAGCCCCTGGGTGATGTTTTTGCCCAGTTGCACTTTAATAGGTACGGGTGAGCGTACAAGGTCCTGATTATCGGTGTTGCATACCACAAATGATACATCGGCAATCCCCTGGTTGTACATGTGGTTCACGGCATTTCCGCCTCCACCTCCAACTCCGATTACTTTTATGATGGATGAATTAGCCAGCGGCAAATTCAAAGGCAGATTATCATCTAAAAAATCCATATTATTTAGTTTAAGTATGATTAAATCCTTTTTTTTATTTCTGTTGTTCGTTTTGTTCTTTTTCCAGTTCGTCGTATTTGAAGAGCGATTCCATCCCGACAGTTATTTTGTTTTTAACTTTCTTAATAAAACTGTTCGGTAATTTGGATTTTATGGCAGCCTGCTGAATTTCAGCCTGTTTATTGATCAGTTCATCAGATAGTAACAAAGCTCCTACAGCCTGCGAGTAGGCCGGATCGTAGAATTTTTCGTCGGTATCCTCCGAAAGCCACTCGGCATGACTTCCCACCCGGACGGTACAGCCTGTTTTCTGCTCGATAAACTCCGGCAGATATTTAAGTTTTGCTGCGCCACCGGTAATGATGATGCCCCACCGGAGTGGATATGGAATCATATTTATCTGATCGAAAATGGGTTCCAGCATCTCTTCCAGACGTGCTTCAATAATTCTTGCCAGAAACGAAGTGGAAATTTTTACCGGTTCATTGCCCGGATTTTCATTTGGAATTTGCACATATACGGGCTTTTCAACCTTTTCTTCCATTGCACAGCCCGTTTTTGTTTTCAATAACTCTGCATGTTCAAAACTGATACCGAGTTCCTGAATGTCTTTGGTGATGTTCTTGCCTCCGAGCGGTATTACGCTCATTTCCTGAAGTTTTCCTTCGCAATAGACTCCCAGTGTGGTGGTGGTGGCACCAAAAGAGATTACAGCGCATCCTTCTTCGCGGTCTTTGTCTTCAAGTATGGCAGTGGCTGCGGCTTCAATGCCCAGATGAATGTAATCTACGGCAATTCCGGTGCGTTCGATGCTTCGTTCGAGCGATTCTTTTACCAGTTTATTGCCGATGATGACGTTGTAATCAATACGCAGCATGGAGCCTTTTTTTCCGGGTGGTTCGTCAATATATTGTCCGTCTATGTAATAAGCAAGCGGAATGCATTCAAATGCACTGATTTTGTCAGATTCTACTTCATCGATACATTCCTTTTCTAAATCTTTCAGTAATTTTTCGGTAACCAGATTCATAATTCTACCCTCAACACTGGTTGTGAAATGTTTCATGGTTCTGGCATTCACACTGGTGCTTACCCTGGTAATCTGATCAAGTTTCAATGAGTTCTGAAGCAATCTGGTTATCTTACTCACATTGAAAGCAGCGCCGCTGATTTTTTCTACAATACCGCTTTTTACATCGTCGCTCACTTTTTCCTGTTCACCCATCACCTTCAAGGCATGATTATCCTGCACAAATCCGGCTATTGCTTTTATTCGTGATCCCCCAAAGTCAATATATACAAGAGGATTTTTGTTCATACTTATGGAAAATTAGACGTTATAAAATTTACGTTTTTTTTGAAAAACACTCAAATATATCTGTCTGAAATTCAGAAAAATATATTTAATGTGTGTAGAAAATCAATGTTGTCAGATAAAAAATCAAAATAAGTTAGAGTTTAAAATTTTTCATTTTCTGTTCACTGAGCTATTTTCTGGTACATACTACCTGATCTCTGAATTGCAGATTGATGGTAGAGTAGGCGTTCCAGCCTGCTTCGTTGAGTCCGTAAAGATAAAGTTTCCGGAGTTTTTCGAGTTTTTGTTTGTACCGGTCAAAAGTTCCGAGAATGATTATGTGTTCGCCGACGCGTGGTATCAACTCTACCTGCATTTTTTCATTGATGTTAATCTGAGCTATCTGATCGTTCCAGAATGGATCGCGACTTATGTAACGGGCAAAGTCAAAAAGAGGTCCTGTAGCTGTTTTGCGGGTAATTCTGCCAGTTGCAACCGGCACGTAGGCTGCAAAATTAAGTGAAACCGGCATGGTTTTTCTCAAATCATCCACGTAATAGTTTTCGGTGCCTGCGACCCGCAAAACCGGGTTGCGCTGTTCGATCACAATCTCAACTTCTCCCTTTGGTGTTTTATAACATTCCGCCCTTCGCACCATCGGATGTTTTTCAATTACATCCTCAATGGTTTTGGTTCGGATTTTTCCCAGTGATTGACCGATTGGATTCAGCTCTTTTGTTTTGAGCAGCAAGGCAATTTCTTCGTTGCTGATCAGTTTTTTTTCTTTGTAATCTGCAATGGTAACATTCAGACTGGAGCATACCTTTCTGTCATCCGATGCTGTACCTTTTACATTGGCCAGCACCGCATAACTAACACACAGAGCCATTGCGGAGATAATCAGTATGTATTTGAGCAGTTTGTTCATTTATTTTTCCGAATTGTTTCCAAATCGTTCTTTCAGGTATTTTTTGATTTCGGGCACCATTTTGTCAATATCGCCGGCACCGAAAGTTACGAGCACATCAAGTTCTTTTTGATCTAACAAAATTAGTAAATTTTCTTTAGAAGTGAGCGTTTTATCAGGGATGCTTACATCTTTCATTATTAATTCCGAGGTTACGCCCTCTATGGGAAGTTCGCGCGCCGGATAAATATCGAGCAGAATCAGTTCATCCAGTTCTGACAATGCTTCAGCAAATTCCGGAGCAAAATCACGCGTGCGGCTGTACAGGTGCGGCTGGAATATCCCGGTTATTTTCCGGTCGGCGTAGAGCTGACGGATGGATGATATGCTTGCCTTCAGTTCGCTCGGATGATGTGCATAGTCGTCCATGTAAACCACCTCCGGGTTGTAGTAAACGATGTTGAATCTGCGGTAAATACCCGAGAATGTAGACATGGCGGTTCTGAGTTCTTCGTTAGTAACTCCGCTTAACCAGGCAAGCGCCATGGCTGCCACTCCGTTTTCTACGTTTATCATCACAGGCACTGCCAGGCGGATATCGTGAATCGTCTCCGTGGGTGTAACGAAGTCAAAATAGATATTCTCTTTGATAATCCGGATGTTATTAGCATGAAAATCGGATGTTTCGTTCATCCCGTAAGTAAAAAACTTGACTCCTTTACTGAGTTTTGGCTGTAAGTTGATTTTTTCATTCAGAATGAGTGCTCCTCCGGGGGTAATGAGCGATGCAAAATGCTGAAAACTATCCACTACGGCTTCATAAGTGCCGTATATATCCAGATGATCTGCTTCGAGCGACGTGATGACAGCCATATAGGGAGTGAGATGATGGAACGAACGGTCGTATTCATCGGCTTCCACCACTACAAAGTTGCTTTGTGTGGAAAGGAGCAGATTTGTGTTGTAATTATTGGAAATACCTCCCAGAAAGGCGCTGCATTCCACGTGCGACTGATGCATTAAGTGGGCTGTCATGGTGGAGGTGGTGGTTTTTCCGTGCGTACCTGCAATGCAGATGGCTTTGCTGCTCCGGGTTATCTGACCCAGTATTTCGGAGCGTTTCAGGATTTTAAAATTGTGATTTCGGAAGTATTCCAGTTGCGCATGGTCCGACTGAACAGCCGGAGTGATTACGACCAGCGTTTTTTTCGCATCCCTGAAGCGGTCGGGGATTACAGTTTCGGATTCTTCGTAATTTACTTCCACTCCTTCGGCCGTCAGATCGTTGGTCAGCTTTGTCTCAGTACGGTCGTATCCCCCTACTGCATAGCCTTTTGCATTGAAATAGCGGGCTATGGCGCTCATACCGATGCCGCCGATTCCCAGAAAATAATATTGTGAAAATTTATCGTTCATGTGTGATTTTACCTTTTTTTACAAAACAAAAAGAATTGACATGCTGGTTTCCACTTCTCAGGTTATGTGAGGTGGTTCCCGGGATACTAATTTTTGTTTTTTTATTTTCGCGTGCGGATTATTTCGAGCACTTTTTCGGCTATTCTGCCCGCAGAATCTTTTTGTGCGAGCAAACTGATATTTTTAGCTAATTCTGTCAGTTTGTCGCTGTTTTTTATCAAATTAAGTGTTGCCGGAATCAAATCGCGCAGGGCATCTGCATCGCGTACCATCAGGGCTGCGTTTTTGTTGACCAGAGCCATTGCATTGCTCGTTTGGTGGTCTTCGGCCACATTGGGCGATGGTACCAGAATGACCGGTTTGGCCAGTAAGCACAGTTCGGAAATAGAACTGGCTCCGGCTCTCGAAATGACCAGATCGGCTACAGCGTAGGCATAATCCATGCGTGATACAAAATCGGTAACGATAAACTCCCTGCTTTCGTACTTTTGTGCGTCTGCGCGGGCTTTATCGATGTAATATTTTCCTGTTTGCCAGATTATCTGTATGCCGCTTTGTGCCATTTCATCCAGAAAGGCCGTTACGCTTTGATTCAGCGTTCTGGCACCCAGGCTGCCACCCACTATGAGCAGGGTTTTTTTAGCAGGGTCAAAACCAAAGAATTCAAAGGCTTCGGGGGCTTTGGGCAGTACGTTGAAAAGATCCTGACGAACGGGATTTCCGGTAAGAATGATTTTTTCTTTCGGAAAGAATTTCTCCATACCCTCGTAGGCCACACAGATTGCCGATGCTTTGGAAGCAAGCATTCTGTTGGTCACTCCGGCGTAGGAATTCTGTTCCTGAAGCAGGGTGGGCACTCCAAGTCGTGAGGCTGCTTTCAGCGTAGGTGCGCTGGCATACCCACCCACTCCGATGGCTATATCGGGACTGAAATTGCGGATAATTTTTCGGGCTTTCACAATGCTTTTTTGCAAATCAATGAGCACGCGGAAGTTTTTCAGCAGGTTTTTTCTGTCGAATCCGCTTACCGGAAGCCCTTCGATGGGATAGCCTGCAGCCGGAACACGTTCCATCTCCATTCTGCCTGTAGCACCCACGAACAGAATATCTGCCTTCGGATCTTTGGCTTTAATGGCGTTGGCTATGCTTATTGCCGGAAAAATGTGTCCGCCGGTACCTCCTCCGCTGATAATGTATTTCATAATTGCTGCTAAGTTAAGTTTTTTACCTTTTTTATAAAAATAAGATGTCAGGGGTGATTTTTTTACCTGTAATTTCCTTTTTTTCAGGATTATATTTCATTTATTTCCATCACTATTTCGTCGTTTTCGGGTATATCGTCCACTTCGGGTTCATTTTTGCGGTAAATTTTTTCATTTTCGGATTTTATTTCGCGTATTACGCCCAGAATGATTCCAAAATAGATGCACGTAACCAGAATGGAAGTGCCACCGCGGCTTATCAAGGGCAAAGGCTGCCCCGTAACCAGTCCAAATCCGGATCCTACAAACATGTTTACCGTAGCCTGCAGGGTTATCAGCAGCCCCAGTCCCGTAACCAACATGGCCGGGAAGGTGCTTTTACACACGGTGGCTATTTGTCCTGTCCTGAAAAGAAGTACGAGGTAAAGAAACATGACAAAGATACCACCTGCAAGTCCCATTTCCTCCACTACGATGGCGTAAATAAAGTCGTCGTAGGCATGAGGCAGATAATCGCGCTCAACGCTGTTGCCGGGGAATACTCCGAAAAATCCGCCCCTGGCCACGGCTATTCTTCCGTGCTGCACCTGCAGATTTTCATCGTTGATTTCGTACTTACTCTCGTCGGTTTCATTTGCCGACCGTTCGATGCGGGCAACCCACGTGTAGGCACGGTCAAATGCTCCCGGCATTTTTTCTTTCGGAATCGTTTTTACCAGTATATATCCTACCAGCAATACTACTACGATGAAGCCCAGGATGCCGGCCAGTTTTTTCCACGATAGCTGACTCATGAACATCATAGAAAATACGACTAAACCCAAAATGGCTGCCGTCGAAAAATTTTCGAGCAGTATCAGGCCAATTATCAACCCCGCAACGCCCAGAATCCAGATGAAATATTTTTTCTCCTGTGACGGATTGGCTCTGATACGCGATACAAAATCGGCAATGACGATAACCAGCGATAGTTTTGCAACTTCCGAAGGCTGAAACTGAATGCCAAAAACACGTATCCAGCGGTTGGCTTCATTGGCGCTTTCGCCACGCAAAAGTACGTAAATAAGCAGAAAGAATGATAAGATAAGCCCCGGATATGCAAGCATTCTGATATATTTGTAAGGTATCAGATGGACAAAATAAGCCAGCAAGGCACCAAATGCCAGAAAAGTGACATGCTGGAGCATGGGAGCGGTATGGTTGGCAGCCTTGAAAGCCAGTGTACTCGATGCACTGTAAAGTTCAATGACCGAAAACAGACACAAGGTGATAAACACGATCCAGATGGTGGTGTCACCCTTCAGGAGTTTTGAAAACTTATTTCCCATACTTTTTTTAGTTAGAAACCAATTGACAGATAACAGATAACAGAAGTCAGAATTCAGATGAAAGATTTTAGATCTCAGATAATTGGTTTCTATTTTAAAATGATTTTCACATTAACTACCTGAAGGATACACTTATCAACCAATCTCCCGATAGCTATCGGGACAATTAACCAATTAACCAATCCACCAATCTCCCGATCAAAGATTTCTTACGCAGACTTTGAACTGATTTCCACGGTCTTCGTAGTTTTCAAACAGATCAAAACTGGCACAGCAGGGCGAAAGCAAAACTGTTTCGCCGGGTTTTGCCATATTATAAGCTGCCTGAACACATTCTTGCATGGAACGTGCATCGGCTATTTTTTCAACTTTTCCGTCGAAAAAAAGATGCAGTTTTTCGTTGTCAACACCAAGAAAAATCATTCCGGTAACTTTTTCTTTTACCAGTTCTTCTATTTCGGAGTAATCATTCCCCTTATCGGTGCCGCCCAGAATTAGCACAACCGGTGTACGCATGCTTTGGAGTGCGTACCAGCAGGAGTTTACGTTGGTGGCTTTGGAGTCGTTGATGTATTTTACATCTCTGACTGTGGCAACATACTCCAGGCGGTGCTCAACACCCTGAAAATCCTGCAGCGACTGCCGGATGTTTTCCTTGCGTACGCTGATAATAGATGCTGCCAACCCGGCTGCCATGGAGTTGTAGGTATTGTGTATTCCGGTAAGTGATAGTTCTGATGCAGGCATGGTAAATATGTTGTTTAATGTATTTATAATCAGTTGGTTATTTTCTATAAATGCTTTTGTTTTTTCTTCTTTCTCCAGTGAAAAGGGGTAGATGGCCGATTGAATATTCCGTTTCTTCAGTTCGTTGCGTATGACCGGATCGTCGTTCCAGAAGATAAATGCATCCTTTTCGGTCTGATTCTGAATGATTCTGAATTTCGAATCGATATAGTTTTGAAATTCATAGTTGTATCTGTCCAGGTGATCGGGTGTAATATTCATCAGAATAGCGATATCTGCCTTAAACTCCGTCATCCCATCGAGCTGAAAACTGCTCAGTTCCACTACATAATAGTCGAAATTTTTCTCAGCCACCTGCAGTGCCAGACTGTCTCCCACGTTGCCGGCGAGCCCCACGTTGAGTCCTGCTTCTTTCAGTATGTGGTAAATAAGCATCGTAGTGGTGGTCTTTCCGTTGCTTCCGGTGATGCAAATCATTTTTGCCTTCGTGTAGCGACCTGCAAATTCGATTTCTGAAATTACCGGTATTTTTTTCTCTCTCAGCGCTTTTACCATCGGAGCTTTGTCAGGAATTCCGGGGCTTTTGATTACTTCATCCGCATTCAGAATCAACGATTCAGTGTGCTGCTTTTCTTCCCACCGGATGTGGTGCTTGTCCAGCAGTAGCTTGTATTGATGCTTTATTTCTCCAAAGTCTGAAACAAAAACATCAAATCCCTGCTTCGCTGCCAGAATGGCTGCTCCGGCACCGCTTTCACCCGCTCCAAGTATGACAATTCGTTTCATAATTATCTGATTTTAAGCGTTATGATGGTTATTGCAGCCAGAATAATACCTATCAGCCAGAATCGCACAACGAGTTTCGACTCGTGAACGGGATTAAATGGTTTTTTAATTATAGCCTCGATTCCTGACTTTCCGCCTTTCTGAAAATGGTGATGCAGGGGCGACATAAGAAAAATACGTCGTCCTTCGCCGAATTTTTTCTTCGTATATTTAAAGTAAAGCCGTTGCATAATAACCGATAAACTTTCGACAAAAAACAATCCGCATAAAATCGGAATGAGCAGTTCTTTGTGGATGGCAATAGAAAATACAGCAATGATTCCACCGAGTGTCAGACTTCCGGTATCGCCCATGAACACCTGTGCCGGAAAGGAATTATACCAGAGAAATCCGATAGTTGCTCCGATCAGTGCTCCGGCAAAAACCACCATTTCACCGGTGCCCGGAATATACATGATATTCAGGTAGCCGGCGTAGTTTATATTGCCCGACAAGTATGCGAGTATACCCAGCGTAACTCCGATTATTGCCGTAGATCCGGTAGCCAGTCCATCCATACCGTCGGTAAGGTTGGCACTGTTCGAAACAGCCGTCACTACAAATATGGCCATGATTACAAATAATATCCAGCCATATTTTTGCGCATTTTCGCCTGCGCGTTTGAATGCGTTGGCATAATCCAGGTTATTATTTTTGAAAAAAGGGATGGTGGTTTTGGTGGATTTTACACCCTCTGCCTTGTAGCTTACATCTTCTACGCGTTGTGAAATTCCGATGTGTTCCACATTCTCACGTATTACCGCATCAGGGCTTGCATACAGCGTCAGTCCGACGATTAACCCCAAACCAACCTGCCCGAAAATCTTGAATTTGCCTTTCAATCCCTCTTTGTTCTTGTATTTAATTTTCAGAAAGTCGTCAGCAAATCCGATGATTCCCATCCATACGGTGGTAACAATCATGAGAAGACTATAAATGTTGGTAAGATCGGCCAGCAGCAATGTAGGGACAAGTATGGCCAGAATGATGATAATTCCGCCCATCGTAGGTGTCCCTTTCTTTTTCAGCTGGTCTTCCATGCCGAGATCGCGGATGGTTTCGCCTATCTGCATTTTTTGCAGACGGTTGATGATTTTACGCCCGAAAACAGTGGCCACAAGCAACGCAAGTATAAACGCCACACCCGTACGGAATGAAATAGATACAAACATCTGCTGACCCGGAATGTCGTAAGATTTTTCTAAATACTGGATTAAATGGTATAGCATAATAGCCCCCTCAATCCCCCAAAGGGGAAATTTAAGATTTTAATATTGTTAAAAAATTGTATTTCATCTGTTTATAGCACGAAAAAAGTATTTTTCCTTTCGAAAGCGATTCAGAGAAAGACCGCCTTTCTTACCTCTTCCTTATCGTCAAAGTGATATTTCACTCCCTTTATTATCTGATAATCTTCATGTCCTTTACCGGCAACGAGTACCACATCGCCTTTTTGAGCGATGGCGCAAGCTGTTTTGATGGCTTCGCGCCGGTCCACAATGGTCAGACTTTTTGCTTTCTGTTCATTATCCAGACCGGCAATCATGTCGTTGATAATGTCCATCGGTTCTTCGTTTCGCGGATTGTCTGATGTCAGAATGGCTTTCCAGCTGCCGTTTACGGCCTCACGAGCCATCATGGGTCGTTTTCCTTTGTCGCGGTTGCCTCCACATCCTACCACGGTAATGAGTTTTCCTTTACCCTGCAGAATTTCGTTGATGGTCGAAATAACGTTTTCCAATGCATCGGGTGTATGTGCGTAGTCAACTATTGCTGTAAATCCTGCCGGTGCCTGAATGGTCTCAAATCTTCCTGAAACGGATTTCAATGTGCTTATAATGCGTAGTACCTCCAGTTCATCCTGCCCGAGCAGTACTGCTGTGCCAAAAACTGCCGTGAGGTTGTAGGCATTGAAATTGCCGATGAATGATACGTGCACCTCTTTTCCGTTCATATCCAGCATCATACCGTCGAATCCATCTTCCAGAATTCTGGTCTTGAAATCGGCAATACCACGACAGGAGTAGGTGTGTCTGGCAGCTTTTGTGTTTTGCAGCATCACAAGTCCGTTCCTGTCGTCGATGTTGGTGAGAGTAAAAGCATTGCTGTCCAGCTCGTCAAAAAATCTTTTTTTAGCTTTCAGGTAGTTGTCGAACGTGAGATGGTAATCGATATGATCTCGTGTGATGTTGGTAAAAACAGCTCCGACGAATTTCAGTCCGGCGATGCGTCTTTGTTCCACCGCATGTGAGCTGACTTCCATGAATGCATACTTGCAACCGCTTTCCACCATTTTTGCCAGCAGTTCGTTGAGTGCCAGTGCATCGGGTGTGGTGTGTGTGGCTTCTATGGCGTCGTCGTTGATAAAATTCTGAACAGTCGACAATAAACCTGCACCATATCCGAGTGTTCTGAAAAGTTTGTACAGCAATGTTGCTGTGGTTGTTTTGCCATTTGTGCCGGTAATCCCAGTCAGTATCAGTTTTGACGAAGGAAAACCGTACCACGCTGATGCTGCATGCCCCAGTGCATCGGCACTGTCTTTCACCTGAATGTATGTTATTGAATTGTCTGTTGTTTCCGGAATGTCTTCGCAAATAATTGCTGCAGCACCATTTTCAATGGCCGCAGGAATGAATGTATGGCCATCGGAAGCAGTACCTCTTGTCGCAACAAACAGGTTGCCGCTCTCTATCTTTCGCGAGTCAAACTGGATTCCCGTAATCACGGTTTCAGGATTACCGGTTATGTTTTCAACTTTAATATTCTGAATTATTTCTTTTAGTTTCATGTGTTTCTTAATTTTCAAATATTAATGTAATTTCCTGTCCTTTGGCTGTTTTGGTTCCGGGCGACAGACTTTGTGATGTCAGTTTGCCGATGCCTTTCATATTTATTTTCAGACTCAGTTTTTCGCACAGATATATAGCGTCTTTGGCACACATGCCTGTCATATCCGGAACCGTTCCGGCTACCAGCGGCAGGTTGGTGAGATTCGTCGTTTTTCCGTCACTGATGGTTTTTACCCAACTTGCCCCTTCACCTCCGTAAGATTGCTGCAGGTTTGTCATTACGTTTTGAATGGCTTCATATTTTCCCGATTTTACAAGCGGTTTTTTTATTTCTGTATAAGTGCTGTCGAGTTGCAGGTCAAAAATGGTTGACACGGTGTCAATGGCTGAAATTCTTTCAGCAATGTTTTTCACCACAACTCCGGACATGAGTCCGCCGGAAGGGTATCCGATTTTTGGCTCACGGATTACTACGATACAGGTGTATTTGGGATTTTCATAAGGGAAAAAACCGCAGAATGACACCTGATGTGATTTTCCACCCGCCGAATAGCCGGCGCTTCCTTTTGAAATCTGTGCTGTACCGGTTTTACCGGCAATGCGCACATAGGGTGAATGGACTGCTTTTCCGGTGCCGTATTTGGGATTCTCGACCACTCCCAGCAGCGCTTGCCGGACCTCTTTCAGTGTGGAAGGTTTGCATATCTGGCTGTTGATTACCCTTGCTTTGAATTCTCTCACCATTAATCCGTTTTTATTAATGGATTTGACGAAAAGTGGTTCGATGTATTTGCCGTTGTTGGCAATGGCATTGTAAAAAGCCAACGTGTATATTGGCGGTATCTGAACCTCGTAACCTATAGACATCCAAGGGAGTGTAGTAGCTGACCAATACGATGATTTGTCGTTAGGATGGCGAATCCACGGTTTGGCCGAGCCGGGAATGTAAAGCTGAAATGGTTCGTTTAGCCCCATTTTGTAAAGTTTGTCAACGTATTTTCCCGGATTGTCGCCATAAGCCCGGTAGATGGTTCTTGAAATGCCCACGTTGGAAGATGCATTCAGCGATTGCTCAAGTGTGATGGAACCATAACCACCCTTGTGGGCGTTGTGGTCGCGCATGGTTGCTTTTCCGAATTTGTATAGCCCGTTACCTGTTTCAATTACATCCGTGAGTTTGGCTTTTCCGTCGTCGAGCACAGCCATTAACGAAACTGTTTTGAACGTGGAACCCGGTTCTACCTTGTCGGATACAGCTCCGTTACGGTTTTCGGTGTAGCTTCCATCGGGATTTCTGTCCATATTTACTATGGCTTTTATTTCGCCGGTGGCTACTTCCATCAGTATGGCGTAGCCGGTTTGTGCTTCTATTTCTTTCAGTTTGTCGAGCAGGGCTTTTTCGGTGATGTCCTGCATATCCACGTCTATTGTGGATACTATATCCATTCCGTCAACCGGTTCTACCTGGGTGATTTCTTCCCATCGGTTGGCCACCTTTTGTCTGGACGATAAGCCCGGCGTACCTTTCAGAATGGAGTCGAATCCCAGTTCAAGTCCGTTTTTGCCACCCCGTGATTCGTCGGCATAAATATCGCCAATGGTGCGTGAGGCCAGACTTGTAAATGGTTTTACCCGGCTGAACATTTCTTTGGTGAGCAATCCGCTTTTGTTTCTGCCTAATCTGAACAGCGGAAAACGACGAATGTCCTTCAACTGTGCGTAAGAGATTTTTCCTTTGTAGAAGTTGTATTCACCTTTTCCCTGTCTGTAAGCTGCAGTCATGTCTCTTTTGTAAGCTTCGGACGATTTGTCGCCGAAATAATCGGACAGACATATAGAAAGTGAGTCGATGTTTTCGGCAAAGAGTTTTCCGTCATCTTCATGAAGTGCTGGCACGCGGGTATCCATATATACGTAGTAGGTGGGTATGGAGCTTGCCATGAGTCTTCCGTCGGCAGAGTAGATATTGCCTCTGTTGGGACGAACGATGATGTCGTTTTTGTTGTTTTTTTCACCGAGTTTAAGCCAGTTCTCGCGCTCCACAGTCTGAATTTTGGCTATGTTGTAGATAATAGACATCATCAGTATTACAATTATAATGTAAACTGTTGCAAATCGTCCTATTATTTTTTTTCCGGGTTCAGTCATTTTTTTTACTCTTCGATGTGCGTGGAGTCGCTTTTTACTTTTACAGTTGCAGCTTTGTGGGCTTCTTTTTGTTTTTTTACTTCTTCATCTTTTACCGGATCAGGTTCTTCGATTACAACAGGTGCATAAGGGCTTTCTTTCAGGTTCAGTCCTTTGGCTTCGATGTAGTCAAGAACATAGGTTCGGCGGCTCAGTTTTGTCAGTTCGGCCGAAATGGTCAGTGATTCGAATTTTACATCCTGAAGTTCTTTCTTCAGTTTTACTTCTTTCGATACCTGTTTTTCGCAGTAATACCGGTTGTCCACGTAAAAAAATGTCAGAACTGCAATGAGCAGAAATAAACCGTACTGTTTTTTAATGAAATTTTTTGACAGAATATTCCCGTTCAGCACATCGCGGAAGGTACTCGACTTTAAGTCCGAGAAATCCTCGTTACCTTT
>ERZ1645192.899-NODE-899-length-24974-cov-11.731811_pt1 | contig 24974 bp, 24 predicted proteins | sample MGYA00575354_ERZ1645192 | MGnify/ENA primary metagenome ERZ1645192 (study PRJEB40844, sample SAMN11349763) | freshwater sediment metagenome | isolation source: river sediment | host: Sediment | place: India: Faizupur Khadar , New Delhi | collected 2017-02-21 ... | reverse complement strand
AGTTTGGGGAGTTTTTTTGTTAAAGCATATTTTATTTTGATTTCATTTGTGTTAGAATGTATAAAAGGTGGTGCGTAGTTATGAAATTGGTGATGGCAATTGTCTCTAATGAAGACGCAAACAAAGTAATCAAAAACTTGATCAAAACTAACTTCTTTGTGACAAAACTGGCTACTACAGGTGGTTTTTTGATGAGCGGCAATACCACAATCATTGTTGGTGTTCAAGACGACTTACTGGATAAATGTATTCATGTGATTTCAGAAACTTCAAAAAGCCGAACAAAATTGGTTCCTAACGCCATATCAAGCGAGTTTGGAATCTTCTCGTCAATGCCGGTCGAGGTTCAAGTTGGCGGTGCGACAATTTTTGTAATGGACGTTGAGCAGTTTATAAAAGCATAATAAAATGAAGAACTGTCGAACACAGTTCTTTTTGATATTTAAGGAGAGACATGAAAAAACGCTTATTGTATCTTTATCTTAAGAGCGGAGATTATAGTGAAATAATCGCCTTTTTGCAGATGTATGAAAAAGTTGATTTTCAAAAAATAAATACTGGCGTATTGATAGCTGCGGCAGATATGGATTTTTCTCTCCTTGAATTCAAACTGCTCCGAGAATTGATCATGGAAGAACTGTTACTGGATTTTGTGGGTTTATATGTACCGATTGATTTTGATATTCCGGTAGAAGAATTATTAAGCGGTTTCCAGAAACTGGGCAATCAAGTTTATGACATCGCCAAATTCATCACTGAAGTGGTCCTATCAAAGGATATTGCCTTGCATAAACGCTTAAAAACATATTATTACAATACCATAGGCATCGATAACATCAATACTGTCGTGGGTTTCGTTAAAAATAATTTCAACGCTTCCCTAACCGCAAAGAAACTTTTCCTGCATCGAAATACCCTGAACTATCGCCTGGAGAATTTTGTTAATAAAAGCGAAATGGATATCAAGACCTTTTCCGTTGGCTTAGCGATATATTTGCTTTTTGAGAGATAAGATTGTGCAGTTTGCATATATGATTATTTCTCTTTTTTTTATATAATATTAGTAAAAGTAAATAAGGAGGATATTTTATGTCTACTTTAAGTTTTAAAGGCCTTAACAAAATTTATGATAACGGCGTTCAAGCCGTATTTGACTTCAATCTGGAAGTTAAAGATAAAGAATTCATTGTCTTCGTCGGTCCATCTGGTTGTGGTAAATCTACAACCTTGAGAATGGTTGCCGGTTTGGAAGAAATCTCTTCTGGAGAACTCTACATTGATGACCGTATGGTCAATGATGTCGCACCAAAAGATCGTGATATCGCCATGGTTTTCCAATCATATGCCTTATATCCACATATGTCAGTTTATGACAATATGGCATTTGGTTTGAAATTAAGAAAAACACCAAAGGTTGAAATTGAAAAAAGAGTTCAAAATGCCGCTGATATTTTAGGCTTGGTTTCCTATCTAGACCGTAAGCCAAAAGCTTTGTCAGGTGGTCAACGTCAAAGAGTTGCCTTGGGTAGAGCAATTGTCAGAGATGCAAAGGTCTTCTTGATGGACGAACCATTATCAAATCTTGACGCCAAGTTAAGAGTGGCGATGAGAGCGGAATTAATCAAGTTGCACGAAAGACTTGAAACTACGACAATCTATGTAACCCATGACCAAATCGAAGCGATGACAATGGCAACGAGAATCGTAGTTATGAAAGACGGACGTATCCAACAAATCGGCGCACCAAAAGATATTTATGACAATCCTAACAACATGTTCGTTGGCGGATTCATCGGTACACCGGCAATGAACTTCTTGCCAGGAAAAGTTGATGAAAATGGATACTTCACTTGTGAAACATTCAAAGTCAAAATCGACAAAAAACATATGGATTTGTTAAGCAAAAAGAATTATTTGGGTAAAGAGGTAGTTCTAGGTTTCAGACCGGAAGATGTTCATGACGAAGCAGATCTATTGGAAAAATACGCTGATTCAACTTGTGATTTTATTGTTGATGTAGCGGAATTATTAGGTGCAGAAACCAATATCCATATCTCTATTGGCAACAACAATATCATCGCCAAGGTCAGCGCGAGATCTGATTTGGCTATGCATTCCAAGATAAGACTCGCAATCAATATGGAAAAATCTCATTTCTTCGACGCAGAAACTGAAGAGAGAATCGTGAAGTAATATTTTCTAAAAAACTCCAAAAATAGCGAAATACCACTAAAATATAGTGGTATTTTTTCTAATTTAAAATCAATTTATTATGCTATAGTTTATTATAGGGGTGATGAAGTAATGATTGACTATATTATCAAGAAAGAAGATAACCGAATCTATGTTTGCCAGGATAATTATTATCTTGTGCTAGATACCACATTTCAAAAATACATCAATAAGATATTATTGCGGAAACTGACTAATCTAGAAGCCTTGGAAAAATGCACTCGAAAGGTTTTTGGATTTAAGAATAAAATCCCCCTTTATCTGGATGAAAAGACAGTTTTATTGTGCATAATGAGTTATCGCATGTTTAAAAGCATGTACCTGAATTTTTATGCAATATCAAAGTTTGAGAAACTTGACAATAATCTGATTGTCTATTTCCATTCGGGTCATTGTCTGAAGTTGGAAGAATGCCATGCCTTTAATAATCAAATGAAAAAAGTAAGGGAAGTTGAAGAATTCATTTATTTTAATTTATAAAACATTATATATGGAAATATATTGATTTTTTTAGTATAATATTCATGCGAATAAAGATTTATATAGGAGGCATTTCTTATGAGAAAAAAGACTATTGAAGATTTACATGTTCATGGTAAAAAAGTCCTGGTCAGAGTAGATTTCAACGTTCCAATCAAGGACGGTTCGATCACGGATGATAATCGTATCGTTCAAGCTTTACCAACAATCCAGTATTTGTTGGATGAAGAGGCAAAAATAATTTTATTCTCACATCTGGGCAGAGTTAAAACCGAAGAAGACAAAGCGAGCAATTCTCTTAGAGTCGTAGCAGATAGATTGCAAGAATTATTGGATAGACCTGTTACATTTATACCTCAAACCAGAGGTGCGATTTTAGAAAACGCCATCAATAGCATGAATGTCGGCGACATCATCATGGTTGAAAACACTCGTTTTGAAGATTTAGATGGTAATAAAGAATCCAAGAATAATCCTGAATTAGGTGCTTATTGGGCTAGTTTAGGAGATTTGTTTGTCAACGACGCTTTCGGAACCGCACATAGAGCACATGCATCAAATGTCGGTATTGCTTCATTAAAAGAAGCCGCTGCTGGCTTCTTGATGGAAAAGGAATTGCATTATATCGGTGAAACGGTTGAAAATCCAGAAAGACCTTTCATAGCAATCCTAGGCGGAGCAAAAGTGTCCGATAAAATTGGTGTGATTGACAATTTGCTGAAGAAGGCAGATAAAGTTTTGATTGGCGGCGGTATGGCTTACACCTTCATGAAAGCTTTGGGATATAACATCGGTACTTCAATTGTCGAAAATGACAAATTGGAACTTGCTAAATCATTATTGGAAAAAGCCGGAGGTAAATTGATTTTACCTGTTGATTTGGTTGTCAGCAAGGAATTCAAACCTGATGCAGCTCACCGCGTTACCACTTATGAAAAAATTCAAGATGATGAAATGGGTCTGGATATTGGACCTAAGACCATAAAATTATTCATGAAAGAATTGAAGAATGCCAAGACCGTGGTTTGGAATGGACCACTTGGCGTCTTTGAATTTGAAGCTTTTGCCAAGGGCACCAGAGCAATCTGTGAAATTTTGGCAGGATTAAAAAATGCCAAAACAATTATCGGCGGTGGCGATAGTGCCGCAGCCGCAATTCAAATGGGCTTCCAAGATGATTTCACTCATATTTCCACCGGTGGTGGCGCTTCACTTGAATTCCTTGAAGGAAAAGAATTGCCGGGAGTCACTTCACTTGACGACGCAGTAGAATGCGATTGCGGTGAAGGCTGCGGTTGCCATTAAGGAGTGAAAAAAATGAGAAAACCAATTATAGCCGGAAACTGGAAAATGTTTAAAACCAGGGATGAGGCTTTGTTTTTCATCCTGCAAGTTTCCGAAAGCATGCCAAATATCAAAGATGTTGAAACGGTAGTTTTCGCGCAAGCACCACTTATGCGATGCTTGATTAAAAGACAGGGATTGAATTTAAGAATCGGCGCACAAAATCTTCATTTTGAAGATGAAGGAGCTTATACCGGAGAAATATCAGGGCCGCTACTTAAATCATATAAAGTAGATTATGTCTTGATAGGTCACAGTGAAAGAAGAGCCTATTTCCATGAAACCGATTCAATGGTAAACTTAAAGATTAAAGCCGCTCTTCGCAATCAATTGAAACCAATTGTCTGTGTTGGTGAGGTATTGGAAGAAAGAGAATCGGGGAAAACAAACGAAGTTTTAAATCGCCAAGTTAAAGAAGCCTTCAAGGAAATCAAGGCAATTGACATGAAAAATATCGTTATCGCTTATGAACCAGTATGGGCAATCGGTACTGGTAAAACTGCGACTGCGGACATGGCTGATGAAGCATGTGGATATATCCGTCATCTTATTCAGGAATTATATGGAAAAGTAGTAGCGGAAGCCGTCAGAATTCAATATGGCGGTTCAGTCAAACCGGAAAATATTGAAGAATTATTGGCAAAGGAAAACATCGATGGTGCTTTAATCGGTGGGGCTTCACTGGATCCTGATAAATTCATTCAGATGGCAAATGCACCACTAAAGATTAAAAAATAAAAAATAAGACCGAAGTTTGTTGTTAAACTTTCGGTCTTTTTTTATTAAATAAACAAATTGTGATTTGAAGTTGTGGTATCGCCTAAGTAAGTAGCTACGCCAGCGATTTCAACGCCGTCAATCAATTCTTCCTTCTTGATACCCATGATATCCATTGACATTGCACAAGCGGTTATCTTGACACCCAAATCCATGGCACTTCTAATCATTTCTTCCAAAGCGTCGACATTCTTTTTCTTCATGATGGATTTGATCATCTTTGGTCCCATGCCTAGCATGTTCATTTTGGAAATAGGCAATTTTTTAGTACCTCTTGGCATCATTGAACCAAACATTTTTTCGATGAATGACTTCTTGACTTTGACTTTCTTAGGTTTTCTCAAGATATTCAAACCCCAGAAAGTGAAGAACAACGAAACTTTCTTACCCATGGAAGCTGCGCCTTGAGCAATGATGAAAGCGGCGATTGCCTTATCCAAGTCTTCGGAGAACACGACAATGGTTGAATCTTCGAGATTGGATTTGGTTTCAACTGATTTTTTTGGCATCTGGTTGCCTTTAAGAATTTTGGCAGTGAAACGGTTGTTTTCTTCTTTTAGGTCAATCAAAGTATTATTTGTTTTTTCAACCCAAGTTTTAACATCTTTTTTGAAGCCGGGATCGGTAGCACTTATTTCCAGGATTTCTCCGTCATTCATCTTTTCCAAACTCTTGAAAGTCTTGACGATTGGGCCGGGACATTGCAGGCCTGAAGCGTCAACCACCAAGGTAGGATTGAAGTTGATTGATAGAGGTTCTGTTTTTTGCGGAGTTTCAATTATCATTTTACCGGCATCGTCTGTTTCATCCATAGCCATAAAATCGGAAGGATTATAAACGCTTTGATAAGTCTTGAATGCACCATCAAGATTATAAGCTTGAATACCTTTTTGTCTCAAAATTCTTACGGTATTGTAAGCTCTGATGCCACTTTGACAGAAGACATAAACTTTTTGATTTTTCGGAATCTCATTTAATCTTTTTCTGATTTCCGGGAAAGGAATGTTTATTGTTCCAGGGATTGAGGCAAAAGCCGCTTCAATCTGGTCTCTCGCGTCGATGACGAACGCACCACTTTTAATTAAATCATTGATTTCATTATATTGAACTGTTTCCACTAAACCACTGATGATGTTGTCAGCTATGAAACCCAACATATTGACAGGATCTTTTGCTGATGAGAATGGCGGAGCGTAGGATAGTTCCAAATCTTTTAAATCGGTTACTTTCATTCCCGCTCTGATGGCAGTCGCAATTACGTCGATACGTTTGTCAACGCCTTCCATACCCACAGCTTGAGCACCAAGGATTTGTTCAGTTTTCGGGTTGAACAATAGTTTCATTGAAATAGTGGAAGAACCTGGATAATATCCGGCATGGCTGCCTGGATGTGTGTGAATGACTTTATATTCGATATTTTTTGCTTTTAAGGTTTTTTCATTGTTTCCGGTTGCGCCTACTGTGTAATCAAATACCTTGGCAGCGGAAGTCCCCATGGAACCAAGATATTTTTCCGTTTTGCCACAGATGTTGTCCGCAACCATCCTGCCTTGTTTATTAGCCGGGCCTGCCAAAGGAATCATGGTTTCAGTCTTGGTTACGAAATCCAAAACTTCAATAGCGTCACCGATAGCGTAAATTGATTCGTCGCTGGTTTTTAAATATTCATCAACCCAGATTCCGCCTCTTTGACCGAGTTTCAAACCGGCTTCTTTGGCCAATATGTTTTCTGGTCTGACGCCAATAGCGAAAATTATCAAATCGGTTGCGAGAGTTTTGCCAGAAGAAAGCACGATTTCTTTTCCTTCGTTTTTAAACTCTTTTACACCGTCATTGAGGATTAAGTTCACCCCTTTGTCGATGATGTGTTGGTGGATGATTTGCGCCATTTCAAAGTCGACTGGAGCCATGACTTGATTTGACATTTCCACAATTGCGACTTTTAAACCTAAGTGATGAAGGTTCTCAGCCATTTCAATGCCAATGAAACCAGCACCGATTACGGCTGCCCTTTTTGGTTTTTCTTTGTTGATGAAGTTTTTGATTCGATCAGTATCAGGAATATTTCTCAAAGTGAAAAGATTTTTCGCTTCGTTGATTCCTGCAATCGGGGGTTTGACAGGAAAAGCACCTGTAGATATTACTAAAAAATCATAAGATTCATTATAAGTCTCATCATTTTTAAGGTTTTTAATGGTTAAAACTTTCTTTTCTTTATCGATTCTTACCGCTTCAGAAAAATTTCTGACATCGATATTGAAGTTGTTGTGCATTTCTTCGACTGTCTGTAATAACAAAGCCTCTCTGCTGGTTATCACATCACCAATATAATATGGTAAGCCACAGTTGGCAAAAGAGATATGTTCCCCTCTTTCAAGCATGATAATCTCAGCTGATTCGTCCATTCTTCTCAGTCTGGTAGCGGTAGAAGCACCTCCGGCAACTCCACCGATAATGATAATTTTCTTTTTGTCCATTTTTTATATTCTCCTATCTAAACCAAGAAGTTATTTTACTCCTATAAGGAGTAGTTGTCAAGAAAACAAACTTGGAAATAAAAAAAACCAAGACAGTTAAGTCTTGGTTAATCTTTGAAATCTTATTTGTTGTACAATTCAACGATTAGATTTTCTTTAATTTCCGGTAAGAATTCATTTCTTTCAGGTAAGCGAGTGTAAGTAGCGGTAACTTTTTCTTCGTTGAATTCAATGTATTCTTGACGAGCAGCAATCGCTTCTAAAGCTTCCTTGATGATCAGCAAGTCTTTAGATTTTTCCTTGATTGAAATTACTTGACCAGGTTTTACTCTAATTGATGGAATAGTTGCTTTAACGCCATCCAATAGAATGTGTCCGTGATTGACCAATTGTCTAGCTTGTTGTCTGGTTCTTGCGAAACCAGCACGATAAACTAAATTGTCCAATCTTGATTCAAGTAAGAAAAGGAAGTTTTCACCTTGTTTGCCTTGCATTTTCTTAGCTTCATTAAAGGTCTTACGGAATTGTTTTTCATTGACACCATAAGTGAAACGAACTCTTTGCTTTTCTTGCAACTGAACACCATATTCAGATAACTTTTTACGCTTTTGTCCGTGTTGACCAGGTGCGAATGGACGTTTGTTTAATTCCTTACCAGTTTCAGAAACTGAATAAGATAAACGACGACTTTGTTTCCATGTAGATCCAGTAAATCTTGACATATATTTTCCTCCTTAGTGTATTATTACGTACATAATGTTTGAGGAGTCCCATAATAACTTATTTTGATTATTTTGATGGTTTCGTGTTAAGCAGTTAACAGTACTAACAACCCTACAAATAATTGGAATAATCAAATCACAAATTACCATAAAACAACTGCTTTTTATTACATGCGCACAAAGTATTATAACTTATTGACTATAAAATGTCAACTAAAAGCTTTACCAGTTTTTCTAGGTCATTTTTCAAGTTTTCATCAAACCGGTTCAACTTCGGACTGTCGATGTCCAACACGCCAAAAAGCACGTCATTCTTGATGATTGGTATCACGATTTCTGAATTCGACTCGCAATCACAGGGAATATGTCCAGGGAAATCATGAACATTGGCAACGACAATTGTTTCTTTCTTTTTGGCACTTGTACCGCAAACACCTTTACCCATGTCAATGAGCGTTACAGCGGCTTTTCCCTGGAATGGTCCAAGGTATAGTCTTTCACCATCATAAAGATAAAATCCGACCCAGTTCAAATCGGATACATTTTCCATGATAATGGCAGACATATTGGCTAAATTGGTAACGATGTTCAATTTTTTATCAATGAATAACTCTGCGTGAGTAAATAGGAAATCATTGGTCATAATAAATCACTCCTTTTAGGTCAATATTATAAAATAACTTTCCGTAAAACACAACATCTATGATAAAATAATTATGAATGGACGTGATATGAATGTACGAATATATAATGGTCAGATACGGAGATTTAATTCTTAAAGGAAAGAATCAACATATCTTTCGTCATAACATCAATAATCAGATAGCTCACAAAATGTATGGTTTGAATGTGGAGATAGAATTTCAACATGATCTGGTCTTCATTAAACTGAATGATACTGATCCAATGGATGTCATCGAAAGATTGAATTTCATTTCCGGGTTATCTTCTTATAGCAAAACAGTCAAATGTGCTTATGATTTGGATGAAATTGCGGATAAATCAATTGCACTCTTAAAACATGAAGTGCATGCAAAAACAACTTTTAAAGTTGAAACCAAAAGAGCCGATAAATCGATAAGTCTCAAATCCTTTGAAATATCAAATTTGGTTTCAAAAAAAGTTTTGCGGGCAGTTGAGAATCTTGTCGTTGATGTCAAGCATCCCGAAACAACACTTAATATTGAAACCCGCTTGGACGGTACTTATATCTATACAAAAAGAATACCGGGAATGGGCGGTTTTCCAACTTCAACCGGTGGAAGGGCAATGCTGCTTGTAAGCGGCGGTATCGATTCACCGGTCGCTGGATATTTAACGATGAATACTGGTCTTGAAATCGAATGTGTACATTTTGAAAGTTCACCACTCACACCGGTAGAATCGGTTCAGAAAGTAATTGATTTGGTAACTGTGTTATCGCGCTACGCTCCAAGCTCCAAGATTAAATTGCACTTGGTTCCTTTCAGAGAAATTCATGAGATGATTTTAAAGGAGGTTCCGGAGAGTTACATCATAACCATCATGAGAAGAATGATGTATCGATTGGCGGAAATCTTGGCAAAAAAGAACAGTTGTAAGGCAATCGTCACCGGAGATTCAATCGGGCAGGTAGCTTCACAAACCTTGGAAAGTTTGATTACGGTTCAAGCAGTCGTTAGCTCTTTGGTAATCCGACCGCTATCGACAATGGACAAAAGCGATATTATTAAAATTGCCAAGAAGATTAAGACTTATCCAATTTCCAGCCGACCTTTTTCCGATTGTTGTACGGTTTATGTTCCCAAACGGCCGGTAATCAAACCAACCAGTGAAAGAGCAGAAATTTTCGAAAAAGCTTTCGATTATCAAAAATTCTTGAAAATCGCAATAAAGGAAACCATCACAGTAGAAATCAATGAAAGAAAGCCGCTGAACATTATCGACAAGGGGTTCAGTGTGGGTGAGATATTCAAAAGTGAAAACAATTGAAACGGATAGATTGATTTTAAGAAAATTCGTCAATGGGGATTTGGAAGACTTGTATGCTTATGGGAAATTGGATACGGTCGGCCCCAAAGCTGGTTGGATGCCACACCCAAGTCTTGAACATTCACAAAAAATACTAAACCATTTTATAGCCGGCAATGATGTTTATGCCCTGTGCTTGAAAAGCGAAAATAAAGTAATCGGTTCAGTCGGATTACATCAAACTAAGTTGGGTGAATATGGTGAAGTATATGAGTTGGGGTATGTGCTTTCCACTTTTTATGAAGGCAAAGGGTATATGTTTGAAGCTGTAAAGGCAGTTCTCGATTATGCCTTCAAGGAATTGAACATCGATAAAATATATGTAGGTCATTTCCTGGAAAATGATCGATCAAAAAAGTTGATAAACAAGTTCAACTTTCATTATCTTAATGACTATGATTATGAAAGCAGAGACTACGGGATAAAACGAAGCAAAATCTATTGCATGACCATAGAAGACTACAATAAATCAGGAGGATTAAAATGAAAAAGTGGAGTTTAGACAAATTGTATTTAGGATTTGACGATCCTAAATATCAAGAGGATTTAACAAAGATTGATCAAATGATTCAAGAAATCAACGGTCAAATCGAAGAGTTGAATAATTATGATGACAAACTTAACAAATTACTTCGATTCATGAATTATGAAATTGAGTTTGATCATTTGATTGGCAGAGTCTATAGCTTTGCAGGACTTACAGAATCAGTGGAAAGCACAAATCCACAGGCTGTAAAAATGACAAGCATTTTAAGGAGAAAGATGACGGAATTAACCAAAGTAAACACCGTTTTCAACAAGTGGCTGGCTAATTATCCTTTCTTGGAAAATGACATTGAAAACAATGCATTCTTGAAAGAGCATGCTTTTTATCTTCAAGAAACCAAGGCGAAAGCATTGCATATGTTAAGCGATGATTTGGAAATGATGGTCGCTAAATTAAGACAGACCGGATCAAGTGCTTGGGGAACTTTACAGTCGCTTCTCACCTCAACGCTGGAAGTTGAATATGAATCAAAAATCATCACGCTCTCTGAGGTGAGAAACTTGGCTGATGATGCTTCACCAACGGTAAGAAAAAGCGCTTATGAAGCGGAGCTGAAAGCTTACAAGAAGATTGACAAGGCAGTAGCCGCTGCCTTGAACTCCATCAAGGGTGAAGTCAATACTTTATCTTCAGCCAGAGGTTTCAAGAGTCCTTTGGATCAAGCGTTATTCAACAGCCGTATTTCCGAAGCGACATTGAATGCGATGCAAGAAGCAGTTAAGGATTATTACGGAATATTCAGGAGTTATTTGAAACGTAAGGCTGAACTTTTGGGACATAAGAATGGATTGCCATTTTATGATCTATTCGCACCGATGGGTTCAGTCAACAAGAGATTCACGATTGCGGAAGCGAATGAATACATCTTGAAGAATTTCAGGACTTTTTCCGAACCCCTCTATTTAATGGCAAAAAAAGCTTTTGAGGAAAACTGGATTGATTATACTCCAAGACCTGGAAAAAGAGGCGGAGCTTTCTGTTCCAATATCGATTCCATTAAAGAATCAAGAATCATGACAAACTTTACCGGTGCTTTTGGCGACATGATTACTTTAGCACATGAACTTGGTCATGCATACCATGGTGAGGTTATATTCAAGGAAAGCCCGTTAAATGGCTCTTACACCATGCCTGTTGCCGAAACGGCTTCAACCTTCTGCGAAACTATCGTCAATAAAGCAGCTTTAAAAGACGCAACTGATAAGGATGAAAAAATCTTCTTGTTGGAATCGGCAATTCAAAGTTACACACAAGTAGTGATTGACATCATGTCCCGTTTTATCTTTGAAAGAGGAGTTTTTGAAGGACGGGAAAAAACGGTTTTTGATGCAAATGAATTGAGTGAATTGATGCTTTCAGCCCAAAAAGCCACTTATGGTGACGGCTTGGATCCTAATTATCTTCATCCATACATGTGGGTTTGCAAACCGCATTATTACTCTGGCGGCCTAAGTTATTACAACTACCCATATACTTTTGGTCTTTTATTCGCCAAGGGTTTATATTCAAAATATTTGGAAAACAAGGAATTATTTGTGGCCAACTATGATAACCTTCTTAGAGCAACTGGCAAGAGTACAGTTGAAGATACTGCAAAACTGATGAATATCGATGTCACGAAGAAAGAGTTCTGGTCCAGTTCTTTGGAGCTATTAAAAGAAGACATCGAAGAATTTTTGAGATTAACGAAATAATTTCCAAGAAAACACTCTGCTTATTTGTTTATTTAAATGAAAGAAGGGGAGGATTTATAATGAAAAGATTTGTGATGACATTCGTCTTGATTTTTCTAGCTATAGTTTTTATTTCCTGTCAAGCAACCCCATCAACAACTACCGCAACTCCTACCGGTGACAATGTTGGTGCTTTTGCTTCGTATTCGCAATTGGAAAGTTATTTAAAATCGTTTTACAAGCAAAAAAGCGGTGAAAGATGGTATCTGTTCTCTAGCACTGCCGTAACAGGCGCACCAGAAATGGATGCGGCTGAAGGTTCGGTTAACTTCACTGATGGAGAAAGAGATTATTCTAAGACCAACAACCAAGTGGAAGGCGTCGAAGAAGCTGATACAATCATTACGGACGGTTATTATATTTACATTACTTCAGGTAATAAGTTCTTTATCGTTGATGCAGAAACCTTAGAAATTAAATTTACTTACACAGATGAAGCCAATTATTGGTCAGGATTATATCTTTACAATGATAAGGTAGTCTTGATTGGCAGTTATTATCGTTATTTCTTGATTGAAGATCCAAAAGACAAAACGACTGATTCAGCACCTTCAGAAGATGGTGATGATGTAAAAGAACCATATTACTATCCTTACTACTATTACACATATGAATATGGCACTAAAGTAGTGGTTTTTGACAAGAGCGACATTGATAACGTTGAAGTCGCTCGTGAACTAGATTTTGATTCTTCATATATCACCAGTTCCAGAATGATTGACGGAACTTTATATTTAATCATGAACAACTATACAATCAGATATTATTACGAAGAAGATAATTTCATTCCTAAATATCTTGACTCGGTAAGAAGCGATGAAATGGAATTATTGCCGGCAAACAGCATTTATTTCATGCCAAATGACAGCAATGATTTTTCCTATTTATTATTGGCTTCAATTGCCGTTGACACTGAAGAAGAAGCCAATGTCAAAGCTTACTTGGGCAGCATTTACCAAGTATACATGAGCACGAACAACCTTTATGCAACAGTATATCGATTCAATTACGATTATGAAACCCAAACTTACGATGACAAGACATTCATTCTCAGATTTGCCATCGAAGACAATGAACTGGTTTATAAGGCTTTCGCTGAAATTGAAGGCAATCCGCTAAATCAATTCTCAATGGATGAACATGAAGGAAACTTCAGAATTGCCGTTACCGATTATGATTACACCAATCAAGGTATGGTGTTTGCGAACAATCTTATTATTCTAGACGCTACAAGTGATGATGAAATGACCTTTGTATCTTCCCTTACCGGCCTTGGAAAACCGGGTGAAAGAATTTACTCAGTCAGATTCTCCGGTGATATCGCTTATGTTGTTACCTTCGTCAACACCGATCCACTATATAAACTGGATCTTTCCAATCCAGCTGAACCAAAGATATTGGGCGAACATTATGAAGAAGGCGTAAGCGACTATCTTCATGAAATTACTGATAATTTAATGGTTGGCGTCGGCAGACAAGCTGAAACAAATGAGTATAATCAAACCTTCTTTACTGGAGTTAAGGTAGCACTTTATGATACCAGCGACGACTTACCGGTGAACCTTGAAACTTATCTGGTTGAAGGCGAATACTCTTATACAGCTGTAACTTACAACCACAAATATTTCATGTCCTTTACCCCTGAAGATGCGGACTTTACTTATGTCGCGATTCCTGTTTCAGCATACTATAACAATTATTCTCGCTACTCTCAATCGATGTTTGTCTTCAAAGTTTACCACTCAGGTGATTTGGAAATGGTAGCGCAGTTGGAACATGAAACCGATAATTATTTTGATTCCATCGAAAAAGCGGTAATGATTGACAATTACATTTACACCTTATCATATTCGCAAATTCAAGTATTCAATATGAATGACGGATTCAATTTTGTCGACAAAGTCGTATTGAACGAAACTTACTATCAAGACTATTACTATACAGAAGAACCTGTTGCTTCAGGTGCTTTGGATTAAAAAATATTGCAAAGAAATCAAGTGAGCGATTTTCGCTCACTTTTTTTGCATATCTAATGAATTTATCGGACAAATAATGTAAAATATAAGAGGTAAGGAACTCTCGAGGTGAAACAAATTGAATGAAACGATTATTACATCGAAGGCAAATCCGTTAATTAAAGAAGCGGTAAAATTAAAACAAAAGAAATATCGTTCCCTGATGGGAAAGTTTATTTTGGATGGATATCACCTTGTAAATGAAGCTCTTGCCAAAGGCTTGGTCGAAAGAGTTTTCTATGTGGAATCCTGTGAAATTGAAGGCGTTGAAAAGTATCAAGTCAGTGCTATAGTTATGGAAAGTTTAAGCGATGTGGTACAAAATCAGGGTATTGTCGCGATCTGCAAGAAACCAGAAAAGATGGAAATAGGCAATAAAGTATTAATCCTGGATAATGTCCAAGATCCGGGAAATATCGGAACTTTAATCAGATCCTGTGCAGCCTTCGGATTCGATACCATTATCGCTGAAAATTCCGTTGATTTCTATAATGATAAAGTCATCAGGAGTACACAAGGAGCGTTGTTCAAGGTCAATTTAATCAGTAGCGAAGTTATGGGCTTTATTGATAACCATCTGGATTTTGATATCTACGCAACCGATTTAAAAAGTCAAAGATATCTTGACGAAATGAAAATCACGGCAAAAAAGATTGCGATAATATTGGGAAATGAAGGAAGCGGAGTTTCCCAGGAAATTCTTACTAAAGTCAATAATAGCTTCAAACTGAAGATGAGTAATATGGAATCATTGAATGTTGGTGTTGCCGGCAGCATTATCTTATATGAATTATCCAAAAGGAGTTTATGATTATGAATTTTATTTATGACAACAATCGAATTTATGCAAAAGACGAATCTGGGTTATTATTGGCGGAGGTAACTTTCCCAGCACGTGATGACCTAAGAGTTGACATCAACCACGTCTATGTCGACGAGAGTTTACGTGGACAAGGCATAGCTTCCAATTTGATGCTTGAAGCTTACAATTTCATCAAGGCCAAAAACTTGAAAATTGTTGCTAAATGTCCTTATGCCATAAGTTGGTTTAAAAAACATGAAGAATATCAAGATATAGTCATCAACGTCAAAACCAAGAAATAACTTGAAGTTTGATGTTCAAGATGTGGATATTTCCCTTGAAAAGATTTTGACATTATGTTATAATGTTTTTGCATAAGAATTAACGGAGAGGGTCGTGCCCTCTCTTTTTAATGAAAGGAATGAGATTATGAATTTGGACAAATTGAAAGATGAATTGAATGCTTTCCTGAAGACTACAAGATTTGAACTATATGGTGTTGAATTCATCAAGGACAAGAAGGATTCGATCCTGAGAATCTATATTGACAATCTAGAGGGAATCAACATGGAAGATGTAGTTGAAGCAACCCATCTCATCAATCCTTTCATCGACAAGTTGGACCCGATTGAAGGCGAATATCTGTTGGAGGTTTCCTCCCCAGGCGCAGAAAAAGAACTGAGAAGCATTGAAGCGGTCAAAAAAGCTATCAATCGTTATGTTTATCTGGAAACATATGAACAAAAATTAGAAGGCAAGTTAGTTGATTTCAATGGTGAAGTACTGACTTTGATTGCAGGAAAAAACAAAAGAGTAGCGATAAATTATATTGATGTTAATCTGATAAGATTAGCCATCAAGTTTTAGGAGAATAAAATGACAAGTAAAGAATTTTTTAAAGCTTTAGAAGTATTATCAGAGGAAAGAGACATACCAAAAGAAAAAATATTGGAAGTTTTCGGTAGAGGCTTGATAAACGCTTATAAGAAAGCTTACAACGGTAAAGTCAACGCTGAAGTGGTCTTTAATGAAGAAAGAGCGGAGATTACTTTGGTTGCCAGATCTTTAGTAGTGGCGCAGGTTGATCCGGAAGCTGAGCCGGGCACGCAAATTTCTTTGGAAGAAGCCAGAGAATTAAAGAAAAATGTCAGGGTTGGCGATATCATCGAAGAGAAAATCACACCAAAGAACTTTGGTCGTTTAGCAGCTTCAACTGCTAAACAAATGTTGACACAAGGTTTGAAACAATTAGAAAGAGAAAGAAACCTTGAGTATTTCACCAATAAAGTTGGCGAAATGATCAGTGCGGAAATCGTGCAAATCAGTGATGAATTTGTAACTTTGTATTTAGGTAAGGAGACAGAAACTTCTATACCGGCTCGTGATTTATTGGTAAGCGACTTGTTTTTGGGAAATCGTTTGAGCGTCTATATCACTAAAGTTGAAGAAACTACCAAAGGACCTAAGGTTTATGTTTCAAGAACTGATAGAAACTTGGTTAAGCGCTTGATGGAAAACGCAATTCCTGAATTGAAAGATGGCGTTATTGAGATTATCGGTTTGGCAAGAGATCCTGGTGACAGATGTAAGGTTTGCGTAGCGACCAATAACCCGGATGTTGATCCTGTGGGAGCTTGTTTAGGTAGAAATGGCGTGAGAATCAAAAGCGTTATCGATGCCTTGAACGGTGAAAAAATGGATATTTACAAATATAGTGACGATCCAAAGGAATTGATTTCCAATTCAATTCAACCAGCAAAAACCATCGCAGTCATCCTTGATGTCAAGGATAGATCAGCTTTAGCAATTGTTCCGGACGATCAATTATCGCTCGCTATTGGTAAAAAGGGTCAAAATGCTCGTCTTGCAGTTCAATCATGCGGCTGGAAGATTGATATCAAACCTGAAGCAGATGCTTTGGAACAAGGTATAAAATTTTAATTGAAGGTGGTGATAAACATGAAAACCAAGAAAATTCCTTTACGTAAGTGCGTGGTCACTGGCGAAAGATTCGAAAAAAGACAATTGATGCGTGTTGTCAGAACGCCTGAAGGTCAAGTCATTTATGATAAGACGGGAAAGGCAAATGGTAGAGGTGTTTATCTCTCCAAGAACAAAGAAGTCATTAACAAGGCAAAAAAGACCAATGTCTTGAAAAAACATCTGGAGATAGAAATACCGGAGAGTGTTTATGACGATCTTTTACAGGGTATAGCTGATGAATAAAGAACAAATCCTAAATTTCTTGGGCCTTTGTCAAAAAGCCAAGAAAATAGTTTCCGGAGAAGCATTCTCTTTGGAACAGATCAAAGCAAAACAAGCGAAATTAGTGTTTTTAGCCAGCGATGCTGGAGTTAATACAACTAAGCGGATAAAAGATAAATCATTATTTTATGAAGTCGAAGTCATCGATAGTTTTTCTACCGAAGAATTAAGTAAGGCTATCGGCAAGAATAACCGTAAAGTAGTGACTGTCATCGATAAAAAATTCGCTGATAAAATGAAGGAATTAAAAAATATGTAAGGAAGAGGTGGTCATATGTCAAAATATATTGCCAAGAAAAAATTCAACAAAAATAGAGAAGATTATATTGAAAAAGAAAATAATCTGATCAACAAGAAAAAGAAATCATTGCGACCAACCAAAACTACAGTGATTTATAAACAAGGCATGACGGTTTTGGAACTGGCTGAGGAAATGGATAAGCCAGTTACCGAGATTATTAAAAAACTAATGTTTTTAAGAGTCATGGCAACGCAAAATCAAGAAATCAGTCGTGAAAACGCTGAATTGTTAGCTATGGAATATAATCTTGAATTTAAAGATGAAGTCATTACCGATGTAACAAGATTTGATGAAATGGAAGATTTCGATAAGCCAGAAGATCTTGTTAACCGTCCACCAGTTGTGACCATCATGGGTCACGTGGATCATGGTAAAACTACACTTTTGGATAATATCCGTAATGCCAGAGTCGTTGATTCCGAGGCCGGTGGCATTACCCAACACATAGGTGCTTACCAAGTTGAAAAGAATGGTCAAAAAATCACTTTCATCGATACTCCGGGACATGCGGCGTTCACGGAAATGCGTGCTCGTGGTGCGAGAATCACCGATATCGTCGTTTTAGTCGTTGCGGCTGATGACGGTGTCATGCCACAAACAAGAGAAGCAATCGACCATGCAAAAGCGTCAAAATGTTCAATTATCGTCGCTGTCAATAAAATGGATAAACCACAAGCTAATCCCGATCGAGTAAAACAAGAACTAGCTGATCTTGATTTATTGCCGGATGATTGGGGCGGTGAAACGCCATATTGCTTGATTTCTGCACTTAAGGGTACGGGAATTGATAATTTGCTTGACACAATTCAATTGGTCGCAGAAATGTTGGATTTAAAAGCCAATCCAAAAAAACCAGCAGTAGGAACTGTGATTGAAGCCAAACTTGATAAAGGCAAAGGTCCAGTAGCAACCATCCTTGTTGATAATGGAACCTTAAGAGTTTCTGACAGTTTCGTTGCTGGCTCGACCTATGGTAAGGTCAGGGCTATGGCCAATGATTTGGGACAAATGATTGAAGAAGCATTGCCTGGACAAGCCGTGGAAATAATCGGATTAGCAGATGTTCCAAGTGCTGGGGATCCATTCAAGGTCTTCAATGAAGAAAAATCTGTTAAGGACATTGCAACTGAAAGAGCACAAAGACAATTTGATAAACAACATTCAACCAAGCAAGCCGTATCATTGGAAGATTTCTTCAATCGTGCGGAAGGCAAATTGAAAGAACTTAAACTAATCATAAAAGCTGACGTTCAAGGTTCTATCGAAGCTTTCAAGGGTTCCATCAACAAAATATCAGTTGAAGGTACTTCAATTGATATCGTAAGAACCGGTGTTGGCGCAATAACCGATACGGATGTTTTATTGGCAGAAGCTTCAGAAGCAATCATTATCGGTTTTGGTGTAGGTACGCCAAGTACGGTAAGGGAACTAGCTGAAGAAAAGTCAGTTGAAATCAGGACTTACCGCGTCATCTATGAAGCCTTGGATGATATTGAAGCGGCAATGAAAGGTTTGCTTGATCCAGTCTTTGAACAGAGCGTTATCGGCGAAGTTGAAGTCAGGGAAACTTTCAATGTCTCAAAAATCGGTACAATTGCCGGTTGCATGGTAACCAGCGGTGTCATTCGCAAGAATTCAATCATCAAATTGGTTCGTGACGGCAAAATCATTTTTGAAGGTAAACTTGGATCATTAAAACGTTTTAAAGACGATGTCAAAGAAGTTAAACAAGGTTATGACTGTGGTCTTACTTTGGAAAACTACAATGACGTCAAGATTGGTGACGTAATAGAAGTCTATATGATGAAAGAGGTGGAATAATGGCAAAAGTAAGTCATTTAGAAACCGATGTTCAAAGAGTAGTAGCTGATATAATACACAATGAAGTCAAGGATGATTTGGGATTTATCACCATAACAGGTGTTAAAATCACCAATGAATTATCTTATATGTATGTCTATTACACAGTTTTTGGTGACCAAAAAACTTTGGACAAAACCCAACAAGCTTTGGATAGAGCCAATGGTTTTATCAAAAATATGATAGCGCAGAGAGTCAAGATGAGAAAAGTTCCAGCTTTAATCTTTAAATATGATGATTCTTATAATAAGGGTCAAAGGATTGACAGTTTGATTAAAACAATTAAATAATCATAAACTTTTAGGCTGTAAGAACGATTTATTCTTACAGCCTTTGTTTTAATTGCATGTCTAACCTCAATTTGATATAATTAAAAAGTGATATGAACGAAAAAATTAATGCAAAACTAAAAGCCCTACCGGAAAAACCGGGAACTTATCAAATGCTTGATAAAACGGGTAAAATTATATATGTAGGTAAAGCCAAGAACTTAAAAAGAAGAGTGAGTTCTTATTTTGTTGGTGTCCACGATGAAAAAACAACACGATTGGTTAAGGATATCGATGATTTGACCTTTATCATCACCTCCAACGAGAAAGAAGCTTTTCTCTTGGAACTGGGACAAATAAAAAAACTTTTACCAAAATACAACATTCGTTTAACTTCGGATAGCACTTATCCATATATTGAAGTAACCAACGAACGTCATCCCATAATTAGAACCACGAGAGACATAAAAGGAAAAAAGGGTAATATCTTCGGCCCCTATCCGAATGCATTTTACGCCAATGAGACCGTGAAATTATTGGATACGATTTTTCCCTTCAGAAAATGCTCAAAATTTCCTAAAAAAGTCTGTTTATATTATCACATCAAACAATGCCTTGGACCATGTGAATTTTTAGTAACTGAGGAAACGTATAAAGATTTAATTAAGAAAGTCAGAAGTTTTCTGATGGGCAATACCAAAGAATTTATTGATGATTATACTTTTAAAATGAATAAACATGCAGAAATGCTGGAATTCGAAAAAGCTCAGGAATATAAAGATTTAATTATTGCCATCAAGAAAACGACTGAGCAACAACAGGTTATTTTCAATGATAATCTCGATCGTGATATTATCAATTTTCTTACCTATGACAACTATATATCCATCAATATTCTTTTCATGAGAAACGGCAAACTTCTTTTTTCCAAATCCAAGATTTTTGCTTACTATGGAGCTGTAGAAGAAGTTCTGTTGACATATTTAGCTCAATTCTATGAAACCAATCCACTGCCTAAAGAATTGATATTACCTTATGGGTATAACTATGAACTCTTCAAGGAAATATTCGGTGATATCATCGTTGAACCTCAAAGAGGAAGAAAGGTCAGATTGTTGGAAATGGCTCTAGAAAACGCCACTTCCCATATGAACAACAATTTGCCTGTTTTCTTGAATAAGGAAAACAAGACCATCATTGCCTTAAAAGAATTGGAAGAGATTTTAGCGATTGACAGCATCAAAAGAATTGATATTTTTGATAACTCGCATACTTCCGGAAGCAACAAAGTATCGGCTATGGTTGTCTTCACCAACGGCTTGCCAGATAAGAATGAATATCGAAAATATAAAATCAAGACAATTGATACTGCAGATGATTATGCGATGATGAAGGAAGTGCTTTATCGGAGATATCAAGCTGTTTTGATGGAAGGATTGGATAAACCGGATTTAATCATTGTCGATGGCGGCCTCATTCAACTGAGAGCCGGGAAAGCAGTTTTAAATGATTTGAACTTACAGCTTCCTTTGATTGGTCTTAAGAAAAACGACCGACATAAAACCGAAGCCATCATTAATGATAGCGAAGACGAAATACTTCTTGATAAGAGCAGCAATCTTTACTCCTTGCTTTATAAAATGCAAGAAGAAGTTCATCGCTTTGCGATTTCTTTTCAAAGGAATGTTGCGTCAAAAGCAATCTATGGTTCAATTCTGGATACGATTCCCAAAGTCGGAGAAGTAACCAAAAACAAATTATTGAAAAAGTACAAAACTCTTGATAATATTAAAAACGCTCCTCGCGAGGAACTGAAAATGCTTAAGATCTCCGAGGAAGCGATTGACAATATCTATATGGCTTTACAAAGTTTTCAGGAGAAATAAATATTTACGGAGTGATGCATGATGGAAAACTACATCTATGGAATGTTGCATGGAGTTCTTGAATCAAAGCGACTGATTGCCATCAAGGGAAGAAAAAAAGTTGATTTTTATTATATGAGCAAAAGTATGTTTAAACTGTTCATGCAATATTTTCAACCGGGAATCTTCATTTTTATGATTGTCAAGGATCAATCACGTTTATATCGCGGTCATGTGGTCAGGAATATCGTCGCAATCGATAAGTTGCTGGCGCCAAATAAAAACAAACCAACAGTTTACTATGATATTTCAATGATAAAAAGCGGAATCAAATCCCTTATCAATCTGAACCGCAATCGTTTATTCATCGACTTTGAAATGAGTATGCCGCCATACAATAATTTTCAGGATTTCGTTTCCGAAATAATTCAGGCCGGTTATATCCTGACAGATGAATCAGGCAATATTTTGGAAGAGTTCAGCAGTTACATCAAACCAAAGTTGTTTCCGGAACTATCAATCAGGACAAAGAAATTTCTGCATATAGAACAAAGTGATGTCGATGGTGGCAACTCCTATGAGTTTTTACACAAAAAAATCATGGAAATTCAGAAAAAATACTCCCCGATAGTTTATGTCTGGGGTAAGAATGACCAGTTGGAACTCAATAAATTAAACAAAATCCATCGCTTGAGTAATTTTACCAAGTCGATGCAATTCATTGATTTATTGAGCATGCATAAAAATTATTATGGATTAAAGAATGATATTGGCTTATTCAACGCTTACAACATCTATTCTGAAACCATCGATCTGAATCACCAAAAACATGACGCTTTGGAAGACGCCACCATCACTAAAGATATCTTCTATGCCTTCAAGGATGTTTGCAATAATAAGAAAACAGTTATATTCGAATAAAAAATTGACGATTTCTCGTCAATTTTTTTATAATACCATAATTACTGGCATAATCATCGGTTCTCTTCTGGTTTCTTCCAGGATATATTTCCGCAAGTTTTTAATGATTTCATTTTTCATGCCGGTCATGTTCAACTTGTGTTTTGGATTCAAATACTTTTCAGTAACGTCAAGAATTATTTCTTGCATATCCTTGGTTATTTTATCGTTTTCTTCGAGATAGATGAACCCTCTTGAGATGATGTTAGGCGTGCACATAACTTCATAATTAGCTTGAGAAATGGTAAGGATGACTGATAAAAGTCCGTCTTCGGAGAGTTCTCTACGATCCTTGATTACCAATGATCCTACCTCGCCAATACTTTCGCTATCAACGTAAATATCAGAAGTCTTGACCTTGGTTTTTATATAGGCGTTATCAGGAGTTAAGGCCAAAACGTCGCCATTTTCCATAATGAAGGTATTCTCTGGTTTTACCCCGGTATCAATCGCAAGTTGCGAGTGTATCTTTAACATTCTGTATTCGCCATGAATAGGCATGAAGTACTTAGGTCGCATCAGTTTAAGCATTAATTTCAATTCGTTCTGTCCGCCGTGACCTGATGCATGAACGTCGGCGAAAGGCGACTGGGTTATGACGTTCGCACCATGTTTATAAAGCATGTTGATGGTGCGATTGACGCTTTCCAGATTTCCCGGAATTGGAGAAGAAGACAAGATAACCGTATCTCCGGGAATAAGGGCGATTTGACGATGGGTGTTGGCGGCGATTCTCGTTAAGGCAGCCAATGGTTCGCCCTGAGACCCGGTACAAAGAATCGTCAAATTTTTGTCCCTGATTTCCGATTTGGTCCTGGTATAAATAAAAGTTCCTTTTGGAGCTCTGATATATCCGAGCTTATATCCGACATCAATGTTCTTAGTCATTGATCTACCAAAAACAGCTATCTTCCTGTTGGTAGCCAAAGACGCTTCTACAATTTGTTGGATACGATGGATATTGGATGCGAAAGTGGAGATGATGATTCTGCCATCAATGGATTCGAACATCTCTTTGATATTTTCGCCAACCACTTTTTCGGAAGTAGTAAAGTCTTCGAGTTCGGCATTGGTTGAATCGGATAAAAGGCATAAAACGCCATCTTCACCAATCTTTGCCATTTTTTGATAATTTGAATCGTTTCCCGTAGGAGAAAAGTCAAACTTAAAATCCCCAGTATGGACAATTACACCTGCTGGAGTAGTTATCTTCAGACCAAAGGAATCCGGAATCGAGTGATTGGTCCGAAAGAAAGTCACACTGATATTGTTAAATCGGATGTTGTCATTTTCTTCATATTTTTGTAAATTTACTGGGAAATCAACTTTCTCTTCCAGTTTTGCCTGAATCAGTCCGTGTGATAAGCCGCTAGCATAAATCACAGGTATGCTTACCTGTCTAAGTAAGAAGGGGATGCCGCCGATATGATCTTCGTGACCATGAGAAATGATTAAAGCCTTGATCTTATCTTCGTTATCGATAAGATAGGAATAATCAGGAATTACATAGTCGATACCCATCAAATGTTCGTCTGGAAATAAAAGGCCAGAATCGATGATGATAATCTCGTCAAGGTATTGGACGCAATACATGTTTTTACCAACTTCTCCAAGTCCACCAAGAGCAAAGACTAATGCTTCCTCCTTCAATTCAATTTTGTTGTTCATAATAAATCCTTTCATAAATTATTTTAATTTAACAAAGATATTATATCTTTTATCGCTTCTAAATGCAATTGATTAGCCGTTAGGATTTTAAAAAACCGGTAGTTATTTATTTGTTGCCATTAATTTGATATAATTGTTACCTAAGGAGAAGATATCTTGATTGCTCAAATTTTAGTCGATGTAAAAGCCAAGAATGTCAATAAGACTTATGACTATCTTGTCCCGGAAAATCTAATTGATTTTATTGAAATAGGCGCTAGAGTAGTAGTGCCTTTTGGCAGTCGCCAGATTATGGGGTTTGTCTTGGGCTTAACTGACAAAAGTGAGTATGACCAACAATTAAAAACTATAACGAAAATTCTTGATTTAGAATCTTTTCTGACGAAAGAATTGATAGATATAGCTTTGGACTTAAGCAAGAAAACCAATACTTTATTAATCAGGGTCTTAGAAACGATTTTGCCTTCTGCCCTTAAAGTTATCTATAAACCAAAGATTAAAGTCATCAACTATTTAGGTTTACCAGAGCCATTAAAACAGCTGTTTGCTTATCAAAAACAGATACACCTGGAAAACATACCCCTAGAACTGTATTCTTCAATCAACAGTGAAATCAAGAAGAACTCACTTTCGCAGATCTATGAGAT